>ENA-ORXU01000526-ORXU01000526.1-marine-metagenome-genome-assembly--contig:-NODE-526-length-43024-cov-4.224276_pt1 | contig 43024 bp, 39 predicted proteins | sample MGYA00237869_ERZ511484 | MGnify/ENA metagenome assembly ERZ511484 | reverse complement strand
CGCTGCGATCTAGGAGGCATACAAGTCACCTCTAGCACATACAACTGCATATTCTGCCACGATACCTGGACAGTTAGCAAAGAACGCTTCTTCCGCCCATACAGACGTAAGTCTTAATAACGATACATACTCAAAATGTACGCCAGAAATAAGACAAATTTTCAATGGTCACTTTATAATTGCTTACAAATTAAGTGATGTTGGGTTTTATCGATCCAATATCCCAGATATAAAACTACTTACGGAACGAGATTTTTCAAATGGCCATGCTAGAACCTAAACTCGCCATCTTGGACGAAACTGACTCCGGATTGGATATTGACGCCCTTCGCATCGTAGCTAATGGAGTCAACAAACTAAAAAGTAAAGACAACGCCGTAATCGTAATTACACATTACCAACGTTTATTAGAGTATATCATTCCCGACTTCGTACACGTAATTCATAATGGTAAAATCGTAAAATCGGGGGGTAAAGAACTTGCGCTCGAATTGGAGGAAAAAGGTTATGATTGGTTGAAGAACGAGGCTGCGGTTTAAAAAAGTGAACAGTAGGCAGTGGCAGTAGGCAGTAAGTGCTGACTGCCAACTGCAACTGCTAACTGCTAACTGAAAAACATGGATTTAAAAGACAAATTAATATCATCTTTCATGGCGTTCGAGAATAACGTCGACATCGAACACCCTGTGCACGATTTGCGTACCGAGGCCATGAAGAATTTTGAATTAAAGGGATTCCCCTCGAAGAAAGAAGAAGCTTGGAAATATACTTCGTTGAACAGCCTTCAAAAGATAGACTTTAGTATTTTTTCAAAGGAAGAAAATGCATTGGAATATAAAGATGTCAAGCGCTATTTTCTACATGAGATCGATTCGTACAAAATCGTTTTTATCGACGGTATCTACAGCTCGTACCTTTCAGAAACTACGCACGATGGCGTCGATATCTGTTTAATGAGTTCAGCGTTGACCAAACCGATGTACAAGCCTGTCATTGATGTATATTTTAACAAAGTAGCTTCAAAAGACGAGTCGCTCACTACGTTGAATACGGCTTTCAGTAGAGAAGGGGCCTATATTTACATCCCTAAGAATAAAATGCCCAAAAAACCGGTCGAGATTATTCATTTCGCTACCGGAAACGAAGCATCATTATTGCTACAGCCACGAAATTTGATCATTGTCGAAGAGAACGCTGAGGTACAGATTATCGAGCGGCATCAAAGTTTGACCTCCAACGAAATTTTGACCAATTCGGTAACCGAAATTTTTGCAGCGGATAGTGCCATAGTCGATTACTACAAGATACAGAACGATACGGCGACTGCCTCCTTGATCGACAATACCTATATCAATCAGAAGAGTAAAAGTTTCGTGAATATGCATACGTTTTCTTTCGGTGGAAAACTGACACGTAACAACCTCAATTTCTACCAGAATGGCGAGTACATGGACTCAACCATGAAAGGGGTTACCATTTTAGCGGAAAAACAACATGTCGATCATCATACCTTGGTACACCATATCGAGCCGAACTGCGAAAGCCATCAAGATTATAAGGGCATTTATGGCGAGAATTCGACAGGTGTTTTTAATGGGAAGATTATCGTTGACAAAATCGCCCAAAAAACCAACGCGTTTCAGCAGAACAATAATATTTTGGTTAGCGACAAGGCCACAATCAATACCAAGCCGCAACTGGAGATTTTTGCCGATGACGTAAAATGTTCGCACGGCTGCACTATTGGGCAATTGGATGAAGATGCACTTTTCTACCTGCAATCGAGGGGTATTCCGAAAAAAGAGGCTAGGGCACTGTTAATGTATGCTTTCGCGAACAATGTTTTGGCAAGTGTTCGTATTCCCGAACTTAAGACCAGAATTAATAAATTGATAGCTAAAAAATTAGGGGTTAATTTAGGGTTTGATCTTTAATAAGGTTAGTCTCTATCATTCCCGTGAGCCTGCCCGTCTTGGCAGGGGAGAGCGGGAATCTGACCAACTTGGAATTCTTGTATAACTAAGCGGCTGGTTATAGCTATTATTGATTTTTCATCTATTCGATTTTGGCAATTCCTTAATGAATAATTAACGATTTTTAGAATTTTTTCATTGTAGAATTGATTTACATTTAGCGTAAGATTAGCGCTTAATTTAAAACGATTCACATGCAAAAATTCTTCAGCCTTCTTATTGTTCTTTTGGTCTTCGCACAGGCGAATTCCCAAAATTTTAATTTGGGAGTAAAAGCAGGTCTAAACTATTCGGATGTACTCGGCGACCGTGTCGATGGAATTGAAGCCAGACCATCTTTTGAAGCAGGTTTTTTTGCCGAAATCCCGCTTAGGGGTAAGTTTTCTTTTCATCCAGAACTTTTATATTCTTCCCGTAGAGCTAATACTCACTTTCTTGAATTTCCACTGAATCCTCAAGGTATTGAGGGAGAAGGAGATTTGAAATCCAATAGTCATAATATTATCGTGCCGCTTATCACAAAATATAATTTTAACGATAATTTTAGCTTAGAAATAGGCCCTCAAATTGGGTTCTTGGTTAGGACCTCGGTTAAATTCGACGAGTTTACAAATTCTTTTTCCGATGATGTAAAATTCGATATTGGCCCTACTTTGGGTTTGGGATATGATGTTGGCGATAAGCTCAAATTGCAGTTGCGCTATTTTATAGGTGTTTCAGACATTTTAAGACAGTCCGATTTTGAAAAAGTTTCGGACGAGAAGGATAACCAGTTTAACTCGGTACTATCATTTACGGCAGGCTTTGTTATTTTCTAAAAACTCAAGCAGTAAAATATTATTGGCAATACGTTGGCTAAGAATTAACTAATTGTTAGATTTTCCCACACGTGATTTCATCTAGTTTAGCGAAGATTCTATATCTAACTAAAAACTACTTTAATGAAATCAAAACTACTATTAGGGCTTTTATTTCTTTTATCGATCCAAGCATTTTCACAAGAAAAAAAGTGGAGTGTCGAGGCAAATTATCCCCTGATTCTTGGAGATGACTACCCCTTTGGCTATGATGGCCTCGCTGATTTAGGAATTAAGTATAGAATCAAGAGTTTTGGTCTGTTCAACATCGGGGCGGGCGTCAATACAGGACTTCTTGTGCGACACTCAAGGTCTTTCGAGGATTTAAAAGGTAGGTTGTTTTATATTCAACCGACAGTATTTACTGAAATGAACCTCAATAAATTCCATCCTTTTGTTGGTTTGGGGTATTCTTTCTGGAACGAAAATGTAACTGGAAAATTGGATGCTCAAAACGAAGTTGATTTTCACGAGAGTTTAGGCGGGCTAAATGTAAACGTTGGCCTATCCTACGATATTACCAAAAGTATATTTGTAAAAGCCCAATATGATTATACTAGGTTAAGGGCAAATGACACCTTTAATCTAGAAGGCCAAAATGTTGATTTTAAAAGAAAGGAGAATGTGGGATTCTTAAAATTTGGTGTTGGAATACGATTCTAAGACTTCCTTTTCATTTTTTAGAAGCTCCGAAAAAATAAGATTACTTTTGGCTAATGCGAAAGAGATTCTATTCAACAGTAATTCTAATTGTTTCTTATTCATTGCTGCAAGCCCAAGAAACCAATTTCGGTATAAAAGCGGGCTTGAACTATTCTTCCATAGTCGGTGAGTTGACCGAAGGAATTAAATTCAGGTTTTCGGGCCATGCAGGTGTTTTCTTAGAAATCGAGTTTTCCGATAAATTTGCCTTTCAGCCAGAATTGCTCTATTCTTCGCAAGGTTTTCAGTTTAGCTCGGATCTTTTCTCAATTGACGGCAACCCCAATGCCGACGGTGGTGACTTTCGAACCAATGTTCAGTTGAATTACCTCACAGTTCCATTGTTGGCAAAATTTGGTTTAAACGACCGCTATTCGGTCGAATTTGGGCCGCAGTTCGGTTTTCTTTTGAACCAAGTAACGAAACTTAAGAATTTAGACGAGCGCGACGGCGCACCGTCGAAGAGCAAGTCAACAGTTTCCGGCAACTTTCAATCGGATTATGGTATCGCAGCTGGTCTGGGTATACGTATAACCGAACAGTTTTCAATTTCTCCAAGGTTTTATCTAGGGCTTCGTAATCGCCTTCAAGGCACTGAAGGCAACCTTCAGAACTATAATGCGGCTATTCAAGTTTCGGTAAATTACAGCATCCGCTAAAGAGCTTTTCCCTATAGTTTTATAGTCAGAATAAAAACCATTTTCTCCAATAATTGGGGCTTAGTCGGTATCTTTGCACTTCAATGAAATTGCTATGTTCGACGTACAGAAAATTCGCAAAGATTTCCCCATTCTTGACCGTGAGGTTAATGGAAAACCACTAGTCTATCTTGATAACGCCGCTACCTCGCAGACCCCAAAACAGGTAATCGATGTTATCGTAGATTACTATTCTCAATACAACGCCAATATCCACAGAGGGGTACATGCACTTTCTCAAGAAGCAACGGATAAATATGAGCAGGCGCGACAAAAAATCCAAGCCCATTTCAATGTCGCGGAATCCCATGAAATTATTTTTACTTCGGGTACGACCCATAGTATCAATATCGTCGCAAGCGGATTTACTTCCTTGCTGGAAAAGGGTGATGAGATTCTCGTATCGGCTATGGAACACCATTCGAATATCGTGCCATGGCAAATGCTGGCCGAACGAACTGGAGCGGTCTTGAAAGTCATTCCCATGAGCCAAGAAGGCGAGTTGTTGATGAATGCATACGACAAACTCCTATCTAACAAAACCAAATTGGTTTTCTGTAACCACATTTCAAATGCTTTGGGTACTATAAATCCTATAGAAGAAATCATTTTAAAAGCACATCAGGTCGGGGCGGCAGTTTTGTTAGATGGCGCACAGGCAGCGCCCCATATCAAAGCCAATATGCAACAACTGGATGTCGATTTCTATACGGCTTCCGCACACAAAATGTGTGGTCCTACTGGGGTCGGAATACTATATGGGAAGTCAGCATGGCTTAACAAGTTACCTCCCTACCAAGGCGGTGGAGAAATGATTGCCGAGGTCACCTTCGAAAAAACCACTTACGCCGATTTGCCCCATAAATTCGAGGCGGGTACGCCCAATATCTGCGGAGGTATTACTTTTGGTGCCGCATTGGATTACATGAATGCTATAGGTTTCGATGCCATTGCCCAATATGAGCATGAACTTCTAGAATATGCTACGGAGAAACTTTTAGAAATCGATGGACTCAAAATCTATGGTACCGCAAAAAACAAAACCTCGGTCATTTCCTTTAATATCGAGGGAATACATCCGTACGACATCGGCACGATTCTCGATAAATTGGGTATAGCCGTGCGAACCGGCCACCATTGCGCACAGCCGATCATGGATTTCTACAAAATCCCAGGAACGGTACGTGCCAGTTTCAGTTTCTATAACACGAAAGACGAGGTTGCTATTTTGGTGGAAGGAGTGAAGCGGGCAAAGGGGATGCTTCTATAACTAGATGTAGTTATGATTCTCTTAAAGTATTGATAACCATCGATACTTATCGTATTTTTACACAAAATCAGAGCCTGTTTAAGAATTTATGATTGAATTTTTTATAGGCTATTTTAGTGTAGAAAGAGGCAAAATTTTAAAGCATAGCAGGGCTACGGTTTTAAATTTTAACGAAATTCTGCGCAAAAAGAGACATAAAAAAACAATTGATAGATTTTTAAACAGGCTCTTAATAATGGATATTAAAGAAATACAAGATGAAATCGTCGATGAGTTTTCGATGTTCGACGATTGGATGCAGCGGTACGAATATATGATCGAGCTCGGAAAGTCACTTCCGTTGATCGATGAGCAATATAAAACTGGGGATAATATAATAAAAGGCTGCCAGAGCAAAGTCTGGGTACATGCCGAACTCGAAGAGGAGAAATTGGTTTTTACAGCAGATAGCGATGCAATTATAACGAAAGGTATAATTGCTATATTAATACGGGCATTTAGCAACCAGAGACCTCAAGATATTATCGAGGCCGATACTGAATTTATCGATGAAATCGGATTAAAAGAACATTTGAGTCCGACCCGCGCAAATGGCTTGGTAAGTATGATAAAACAATTAAAACTTTATGCCGTTGCGTACCAGACGCAGTTAAATTAGTTTAGAAGTTTAAATGGCCTTCGGCCACGGTTTAGGAGTTTAGAAAAGAGATGCTCCTAAACACCTAAACACCTAAACACCTAAACTTTTTAAAAAATGAGCGAACAAACAACAACAATAGATACCCAAGAATTGGGCGAGAAAATAGTTAAGGTCTTAAAAACGATCTATGACCCCGAAATTCCCGTTGACATCTACGAACTAGGGTTGATTTACGATGTTCTGGTCAATGAAGATAATGAAGTTAAAATACTCATGACCTTAACTTCGCCGAATTGCCCTGTGGCCGAGACACTACCCGTTGAGGTTGAAGAAAAGGTAAAATCGCTCAATTTGGTGAAGGATGCTGAGGTCGAAATCACTTTCGACCCACCTTGGACCCAAGATTTGATGAGCGAAGAAGCCAAATTAGAACTTGGAATGTTGTAAGTATGATATATGTTTTTAGAATAAGTGAGTTTTATCCCTCCACGGATACAAAATGATTCCCGCCTAAGATAAAATTTTGATAGTATCTAGTAAAACTATCCCCTTGAGGGGATTATAGGGGTGTTTTCCCAATGTAATCTAGAATTCAAAAAAATGTCGCAAAATTCAGAACCCATTATAAACAGAGTTGCCCAAAGTAAACTCATCACCTTCAATCTCGAGGATTACTATCCTCAGGGGAAGCGCGTGCTTTTCGATATTTCAGATTGGCTTTATGAAGGTATTATCCTTCGGGAAAAAGAATTCAGGGTACATACCGAAACACATGATTGGGCACAGTATCGAGATGCCTTTGTCGCGCTTTACTGCTCTACCGATGCAATTGTTCCGGGGTGGGCCTATATGCTGCTTACTACAAAACTACAACCGTTTTCAAAAAAAACTGTCCAGGGTACTTTAGAGCAACTAGAGACTTCACTTTACCAATCAGTTCTGGAGCATCTTGACGTTACCGAATTTAAAGATAAATCCGTCATCATAAAAGGGTGTAGCAATAAGCCTGTGCCACTTAACGCCTATTTGTTGATAACGGAGCGCTTACGGCCTATCGTTAAGTCTCTTATGTACGGTGAGGCATGCTCTTCAGTGCCTCTACACAAAAGAAAGTAAGATTTTTTTATTAAAATTAGTGACAATTACTACTTTTGCGTGTCTTAACTAAAAAACACTAAATCCATGAGAAAATTACTATTAACAGCGACAGCTGTGCTGGCTTTTTCGGCAGGTTTTTCGCAAACAATTGACGAGTTAAAGGCCGAAAAGGCAGCAAAAAATGATTCGATTAGCGCCATTCAAGGTAGAGTCGACGCCCTTCAAGGCGAAATCGATGCCTTCCCCGGTTGGAAAAAGGGTGCCTTTGGTACCATCGGTGCCAACATCTCTAACTTTAACAACTGGTATTCCCAGGGCATACCTAGTAACTCTTCAGGAAACATAGGGGTTACAATTAACGGTTTTGCCAATCTCGACCGAGAGAAGTTTTTCTGGAGAAATTCTGGTAACATTAACTTGCAGTGGGTGAAGTTGGATAATAAAGATATTGAAACCGATGATGACTCCTTCAATGGAACCACCGACGTTTTTAATATCGTATCGCTCTACGGATATAAGTTGAGTCCTAAATTCGCAATTTCTGCATTAGGGGAGTATCGTACTTCGATAATCAACAATTTCAATGATCCAGGTTATTTGGATGTTGGGGTTGGTGCCACTTGGACACCTATTGCCGATATGGTCGTGGTAATACACCCGTTAAACTATAACTTTGTATTCGCCAAAAACGATGCGGCCTACGAATCATCGGCAGGTGCTAAAATCGTAGTAGACTACACCAAAAAAATAGGAGCCGTTAATTTCAAGACCAATTTCTCGACTTTTCAGAGTTATAAAAGCGGTGACCTCTCGAACTGGACATGGATCAACTCGTTTGGTTATACCTTGTGGAAAGGTATCGGCTTAGGTTTTGAATTCGGTTTGAGGAATAACAAGCAAGAGACTCTTGCCAATCAATTGGGTCTATCTCCCTTGCCTACTCCCGCACCAACTTTCGATAATGTCGATAATAAAACACAGAGTTACTATCTTATCGGTCTGAACTACGCCTTCTAGACAAGTTTAAATCGTTTCATTGGAAAATATACGCTAAAACGAAAACGCCCCGACATTTGTCGGGGCGTTTCTTGTTAAGTAGGATTCGTTAAGCTTGGTCAATTAGTCAATAAATCAAACCTCAGGTTAAGCATTTTAAATTCGGGTGTAACACTAAATTTCAAATACAGGACGAATGTACTTGGCAAGGTTCTAATCGATAAATTTTTGTTGTGAAAACAACAAAAAATGTTGTGAATTATGTTAAAACGGTTATTTATAGTCGAAGCGGATCAATTATCAACTTACGGAAGTCAAAATTTGGGCTATAAAAAACCCTCCGTTCAGGAGGGCGATTCTATCAAAGTAGGTTTGGTCAATTTGGTTTGGTATTCGTTAAGCTTTCGTAGGTCAAGTTTCAATTTTGGGAAATCTCCACTTAGATGTTCGGTTAAGTTCAAAGTTTGACCTGCCTGTCTACAAGAAGGTTTGGGGTCAACACTTTCACTTAATTACACTGTAAATGTATGTCCGATTATGAATATCTCTAAATTATTGTTGTGAACCTAGCCTAGAATGTTGTGAAAAATACAAGCAGTTTTGTTTCTCCGATGAACGGTGCCATTATGTATTAAAGGGACTCTCAGTACTGGTCTAAATGTTCAGGATATAAGAAGTTGTTATAAGGAAAGCGGGTAACATGAATATCGCGAACCTCATCATAGACCCTTTTTCGAAATTCGTCAAGATTCTCTTTGTTCAAGGCCGAAATAAAAAGAGCCTTATCGCCGACACGTTGCATCCAAGTGCTTTTCCATTCATCGATGGTAAAATGTCTTTCGGTCTTTTCGGTTATCAGGTCATCTTCATCGATGGTGGCATGTTTGTACAGATCAATTTTATTGAAGACCATAATCGTATTCTTGTCACTACTGTCAATCTCATCCAAGATTTTATTTACCGATTCGATATGCTCTTCAAACTGGGGGTGCGAGATATCGACCACGTGTAACAACAAATCAGCTTCTCGAACCTCATCCAAAGTACTTTTAAAACTTTCTACCAATTGGGTCGGCAATTTGCGAATAAAACCAACGGTATCGCTGAGTAAGAGGGGCAAATTTCCCAATACTACTTTTCTAACAGTAGTATCTAAGGTTGCGAATAGTTTATTTTCGGCAAAAACATCACTTTTACTGATTACGTTCATCAGGGTCGATTTTCCGACATTGGTATATCCCACTAAGGCCACGCGAACCAAGGCTCCGCGATTACCGCGTTGGGTTTCCATTTGTCTGTCGATTTTGACCATTTTCTTTTTAAGCAGCGAAATGCGGTCACGAACGATTCGCCTATCGGTCTCGATTTCTGTTTCACCGGGTCCACGCATTCCAATACCCCCACGTTGGCGCTCAAGGTGAGTCCAGAGGCCGGTCAATCTTGGCAATAAATATTCATATTGCGCCAGTTCCACTTGGGTACGTGCATAGCTGGTCTGCGCACGTTGTGCAAAAATGTCAAGTATGAGGCTAGTACGGTCAACGATTTTACATTTTAGTTGTTTCTCGATATTGCGCTGTTGTGCCGGAGTCAGCTCATCATCAAAAATAACGGAGCCGATATCATTTTCTTTAACAAACGCTTCGACTTCTTCCATCTTACCGCTACCGATCAAGGTTTTGGGGTTGGCAACATCCATTCTTTGCACAAAGCGTTCGACTACCTCACCACCGGCGGTATAGGTCAAGAATTCAAGTTCGTCAAGGTATTCCGTTACTTTTTCTTCGTTCTGTTCGCGGTTGATTACCCCGATTAGAACGGCTTTTTCGTGTTCAATGGTCTTTTTCTCTAACATATCTCGTCTAAAATGCAAATTTAAGCAATACCGCCCGACCTATTTTCGTAATTTTAATATCCCAATCGTAAAAAGCTATAATGTTTTCATTTTTTAGGAAGAAAAAAGGTCGTCATTTAAACACTATTGCCTTCTACAACCTCGAAAACCTTTTCGACACCGTAGACGACCCAGATACCCTAGACGATGATTTTACACCTAATGGCGTCAAAAAATGGTCGACCAAACGGTACAAAAAGAAATTGTACAAACTAGCAAAGACCTTATCCGAAGTTGGAAATACGGAAACTAAAAGTCCACCAGTAATTATCGGGGTAGCCGAAGTAGAGAATAAAACGGTCATGGAAGACCTTTTGGCTTCAGAGCCTTTGCGAGATATTGACTATGGCTACGTTCATTACGACTCTCCCGATGAGCGAGGTATCGATTGCGGTTTTATTTATCATAGGGCTTATTTTAAAGTCATTCACTCCGAACCTATAACGTTAATGGTTTTCGAACAAGACGGGCGAAGAGACACGACCCGTGACATATTGTACGTAAGAGGAAAATTGAACAACGAGGAAGTGCATGTTTTTGTGAACCACTGGCCATCACGAAGAGATGGTGATGAGGAAACCGGTTACAAAAGAATAAAAGCTGCGGAAACTGTACTGGATTTTATGGCCAAAATAGAGACTAAGATTAAAGACCCTAACTATATCGTGATGGGTGATTTTAACGACGGCCCCTTCGCTAAAAGCGTTAAGACCTTGGTGAAATCCGAACATTTATATAATCCTATGGAAAAACTGCTTACTACTGAACGTGGCAGTGCCAATTACAAACGATCTTGGATGCTCTTTGATCAGATCATGATTTCGCATAACCTTCTGAATTTTGAAAAAGGCACGCACAGTTTTGCCCACGCGAATATTTTCGATGAGCGTTTTTTGACCGAGTTTAAGGGAAGATATGAGGGAACTCCCTATCGAACCTACGCCGGCCGAAAATACATCGGAGGATATAGTGATCATTTTCCGGTGTATATTCAGTTAAAATATAACGGCTGAAGCCAACTGACAAAGACTTTTGAAATAGAAATTTCGAGGAAATTATTTTGGTTCTAATTCACTGAAATCAGATTGACCTCAAAAATCAGCACCGAACCCCCAGGTATACCACGATTGTCAAAACTGCCATAACCAAGATGAGAGGGCACCAATAACAGTCCGTCGCCACCTTCCTTGAAATAGGTGATGCCTTCCGTCCACCCTTTTATAACCTGTTGCAGATTAAACGATATTCCGTCGGAACCGCTTTCGTCGAAAACTTGCTCACTGAGATAATACCCTTTATATGCGACGGTGACATCTGATGAAGCGGTGGGCTGTGTTCCCGTACCGGGTTCGTTGATAACGTAATAAAGGCCGGTATCACTTTTTTGCGCCTCTAAACTATTTTCTTCGATATATATTTTTATATCGGCCTCGTTTTGCACCCTATAATCAATGGGTTCGATAGTTTCGGACTTGTTGTCGTCCTTACATGAAACGAGGGCTAAAAATAGAACAGGTATCAAAAGTAATTTCATAGCACGATTTTTTTAGAGAGCAAATATAGGGAAAGATGCGTTTAAGTTTAGGCCTAAGTGCTTCAGAAAAACGAATTGATCCTTGTCTATATATTTTTGATGTCGTGCTCTTCTATCAGTTCATCACCTTTCAGTCGTAAAAATACCTGAGCTGTGGTAACCACATCAAGTTCGCAATACGTAATAATACGGTCTAGATCATCATCCTCATAATACACGTTGCGCACCATGCTGCCGTCAATATCTTGTTTGGGCGAAGGAATGCCCAAAATATTCGCCAATAGTTTTAGGGATGTAAAATGCTTGTAGTCACCGAATTTCCAGAGTTCCATGGTATCTAAATGTGGAATTTCCCATGGCTTTTTTCCAAAAAGGTTCAGTTTGTAGGGTAGTTCGATACCATGAATAATCATGCGCCTTGCGATATAGGGGAAATCGAATTCTTTTGCGTTATGACCACAGAGTAAGTGTTTTGGGGAACTAAAATGACCGTTAAGCAAGTTCTTGAATTCCTTTAACAGTTTAGGCTCCCCACCATGAAAAGTTGTAGTTCGAAATGTTCTAATATCTCCTTTCTGACGAAAATAGCCGACCGAAATACAGATTATCTTGCCGAATTCGGCCCAGATACCGGCACGTTCGTAGAATTCGGCAGCGGTATATTCATCTTTTCGCTGGTATTGTGATTTCTGTTCCCATAGTTCTTTCTTGGCATCGTCGAGCTGTTCAAAACTTTCCATCTCAGGAACGGTTTCAATATCCAAAAACAGCATATGCTCTAAATTGATTTTCTGTATACTCATACCACTTGGAAATTCGGAGATTTTGGGAATTTTATTTTTTTCTTTGCCAAGGCAAAATTGTTTAGCATAGCCATGGCTACGGTTGATAATTTTAACGTCGGGAAAGGGAAAAAGGATGATACAAAAATTCGAATTTTTAATTGGTAGGAGTATGTCATATCACTTTTCCTTTAGGAACATAAACGCATTGGAACTACTAATATTTATGGAATCTTGCTGTATATTATAACCGAGGTTCGTAAAAATTAGCTGAACCATTATACTGTCATTTTCAGATTTTAGCATCAATTCTTTTTCATCGACATTGTATAGTTGATTGCCATATTTGCTGAGGGCCATTAATTTCTTCTTTAAAGGTATTTGAATTACTTTGATACTATCGTTTTTGGCGTATAGCGAAATTGAAACAGTATTGGGATCAAAGCTGAATTCAAATCTGCCAATTTTATTTTTTTGAATATTATAACTCGAAAAATTTATAGGTGAAAAATAAGAAAATTCTGATATATCATAATCACGGGCCTTACTTTGATCGTTATAATAGGAATAATAAGTGCCGTACGGGCCTTTGTTCAACTCCTCTTGACTAATCGTAATGCCGAGTGAATCAAGTATTTTTCCCGAATCTAACCATCTGTAAGATTTCCAATCAGTATTGGTTGTGTCTTTAAGTGCTTCTTCCATGGCGAAACCTGTAATACCATCCAGTTTTGAAATCGACTCCCTTTTATCCAAAAAATCCATTACAGATTTTAATTGCTCAAATTGCTCTGAATTAGCCTTTTTGTCGTTTTTGACCACGGTTTTGAACACCTTTTCAAATTGCCGTACTTGGCTGTTGGTCGAGAGTTTGAATGCGCCCCATGGCCCGAAAGAACATAGCAAGGCCAGCACAAATAACGAAATAGGAAGTACGATCAATCGTTTTTTCTTAACGAACAACAGGTATAACGACATGGCCAAGATCCAGAAAGCGACGAGAAGCACAAAGTAGCGGTTTTCGGTAATACCATAATCGGCAACCCTTCTAGATATGGCAACGAAGAGCAAGACGATAAGCGGTAAGAGGGCGTAGTAAAACCAGGGGTAAAAACGATGTATCGTCCAAGCCTTTGCAGTCTTCTGAACGGGATTGATCAGTACCTGTACAACGAAGCCTAAAAGTGCCAATGCCGTCACTAAATAAGAAACCCAACCTTTTGGGAGTTCCCATTCGATTAGAATCTTGAAACCGTAAGCATAAAGAATTACGATATATAATAGTACCAAGGGAATCAAAATGTACTTAACAAAAACTTCTAACGCCTTATCAAAGTGAATTTCGGTATGTTGGAGTATATTCTTCGGAAAATCGGAGAGATAGATCCAAGTATTGACGATACCTAGGCAAAAGATAAAAAGCTGCCCATAGTAATCACCGGGTATATGTACTTCGAAAAGTGCATCTATAGCCACTAGGGCTAGAACGAGCCCTAAATAGAGTATACCTGAAAAAACACCGCTTCTGCCAATTGCCGTGCCAACCGATTTTAGATAATTCCAGTATGCGGCCTTGTCCCAGCTTTTCGTAAAAGGGGCGAAGAGTAGAAAAAGATGTCCGCCAATGAGGTAAAGAAAGAAACGGACGAGATATGTCGGATTATCGTCTAATTTATCAACGCTGGGCAAGTGCCAGTAAAACAGCACTAAAAGAATGAGAACGATGGCTTTGACCCATACCCATTTCTTGGGTCTTTCTTGCTGCTCTACTAAGAACTGCGTCGCAATAAGCCAGCTGACGCCTAGAATAAGGGTAAGTAGAACATCGAGGTTCTGTTCAAATCTTGATTGGTTACCATGGCCAATAAGATATATCATATAGAAGCTGCCCAGAATTGCCCAGACTAGGGTTACTGGAAAACGTTTAAAAGCACTTTGCGCCTTATCGGTAATTTCTCTTATAGAAGGTAGATTCATCGTATATTGGATTACGCCTATTATCTAAACAAAATTAGGCATAGTTTGTTGTACGAAACACCCTGAAAGCAGGTATAATTAAGTTGGATATCCGAATAGGAGCAAGTTGAGCACTACAACCAATCAACCGACCATCGGGTCGGTTATCAAAGTCGAAATTACAAACGCGCTAAGGTGAATTAACAGGAAACTCATGGTTTCATCGTTGAAATGCACCTTTGATAAAATATTTAGGAAGTATCTTCAAAAGAACAAACTGAGCAGTCTGCTCTATTCAAAAAAGTGATTGTTGTTTTACGGGACTTTCATGCGCCAAAAGCCACCTTTTACGATGTAGACCACCAGCGTAGCCCGTAAGTGACCCATCACTTCCGATAACCCGATGACAAGGCACGACAATCCATAGGGGATTCTTTCCATTCGCAGCGGCGACAGCTCGAATGGCTTTCACATCGCCCAAGGTTTTCGAAAGGTCTAAATACGATACAGTTTTTCCATAGGGAATTTTAAGCAGGCCATCCCAAACTCTTTTTTGAAAATCGGTGCCTTGGGGTTTCAGTTCCAGTGTAAAGTTTTTCCGTTTTCCCTCGAAGTATTCTTGCAGTTGGTAAACGGCATCTTCCAAGCATTCGGGAATAATATCGCTTGTTTTTTCGTCACCGTTCAAAACGGTAATAGCGAATAGGCCTTCTTCATCACCTTCTAGTTTGGCAATGCCCAAAGGGGTTTTTATAAAGGCAGTTTCCATTTTTAGTTGGATGGTGTATCGGTGTTCTTTGGTTGCTTCCCTTTCTGGGGTTGGGGGGCTAATATTCCTGAACGTTTCGCACGGGTTTCCCAATTTTTCCGGGCCAGATCCTGTAAATCGGCAACATTGTCGCTTTCGTCCATAATTTCAAGGCCCAATAGGGTCTCTATAACATCTTCCATACTGACCAAACCACTGACAGACCCATATTCATCGACTACAAGTGCGATATGTTCGCGTTTTTTAATCAAGGTGTCGAAAAGTTTGGGTATGGGCGTATTACGTTCTGTAACCAGAATTTCACGTTTGATTTCCGAAAGAGGAATTTCACCGTTTTCGTTGACCATCTCCTCCAAAATATTATCCTTTAGAACGAAACCGTCGATATGGTCTATTTTTTCCCCGTATACGGGAATCCTAGAAAAGCGCATTTTAGGATTTTCCTCAAAAAATTCGCGAATCGTTTTCTTTTCCGATGCTATTTTCATAACTGCCCTTGGGGTCATGATATCTTTTACCAAAACCTCATCAAAACGGAGCAGGTTTTTAATAATGGTAGACTCCGATTTTTCGAAAACACCTTCTTCATGGGCAATATCTGCCATGGCACTAAAATCATCGCGACTCAGCACACTACCGTGATGGCCCTTGCCGCCTACTAATTTCGTAAAGAGCTGTAATATCCATAACAACCCAGTGTACTTTAAAATAAGTACCATTATTTTAAGTGTCTTCGACGTAAAATTCGCCAAACCGCGCCAATAGGTAGCACCAATTGTTTTTGGTATAATTTCAGAGGCTACTAAAATCAAAATTGTCATTAGGGTAGAAACGACCCCGACCATCAAGTCTTCGGTAAATTCAAGACCGAGAATAGAGCGCGTTGTACTGCCGTACATTTCTGCATAGGCAACTTTGGCTTGAACACCCACTAAAATTGCACCTACCGTATGGGCAACTGTATTTAAGGTCAGAATGGCGATTAAAGGTTTGTCAACATCATTTTTCAGTTCCTCTAAGGTTTCGGCATAAGCTTTACCCTCTTTCTTTTTAATGTTCACAAAAGTCGGGGTAATACTCAGTAGCACGGCCTCTAAAATGGAACATAGAAAGGAGAAGAAAATAGATATTACTGCATAAAAAATGAGAAGACCCATACCATCGATTTATGCCGCGAAAGTACTAATAAAAAATGCTAATTGGAATCAAGAGTTTTGGCCTCATAAAAAACCGAATGAAGCGCTGTTCTGATATTCAGACTATACAGATTTCTGTGGTCTCTTGACGGATAAACACGATTGGAAAGAAAAATAAATACCAATTGGTCTTTTGGGTCGGCCCACACGAATGTACCCGTGAATCCTGAGTGGCCAAAACTTTCCGGACTTGACATTGGCGCGGGGTAAGCGTCTTTCAATGCCAACTCTCTATTATTCAATAAGGGTTTGTCAAAGACGAGTCCGCGGCGATTTTCATTCTCGGGGTACTGTACTTTGGTAAATTCCCTAACTGTAGCTTCCGGCAGGTATCGCTTTCCCCCATAAACGCCGTAGTTCATGTACATCTGCATCAGTTTTGCCAAATCTTTGGCCGTAGCGAAAAGACCGGCGTTACCTGATATACCGCCCATAAGCGCAGCATTTTCATCATGTACCCAGTCTCTGGTCAATCGATGTCGAAATAAAGTATCGAGTTCTGTGGGTACGATTTTATTCGGAAAATTCTTTTTCTTAGGATTAAAGCCCATGGTGGCATTCCCCAAGGGGTCATAGAATTGGGTTCTGAGGTAATTCGAATACTCCGTGCCGGTCAAGTTCTCCACGATTTGCGGATAGAGTAAAAATGTGAGTCCGGAATACACATACTTTTTCTCTTCGGATACTTTTGACTTCGATATTTCACGAAAGACCTTCTTTTTAAAACGATTATTGATATACAGATTATCGAATGCCTGCCCGTTGAATTTTGAAGTTGGTTTATTGCGAACCCATCTTCTTTTGATCTTTCCGTTTTTTTTAGTGACTTCGTTCAAGAAAACAATATAGGGCGTTAAACCTGCTTGGTGTGCCAAAACTTCACGAACGGTAAGGTCTTTTTTGTCGGCTCGCTTTTGCCAAGGCTCCCAATACGCACTGAATGGTCTATCTAGAAGCAGTCTGCCTTCACCGTGCAGTTTCATCAAAGCGGGTAGCGCCGCCGTGATTTTTGTTACCGATGCCAAGTCATAAATATCATCTAAATTGACAGTTTGTAGTTTGTCATAGGTATGAAAGCCATACGCTTTATGAAAAATGATCTTGCCATCTTTGGCCACTAACAATTGCGCGCCGGGAAAGGCCTCTTTTTGAATGCCCCAAGTCATTATAGAGTCGACTTTAGTATCGATAAAAATAGAATCTAGGCCTACCTCAGAGGGATTGCCATAAGATAATTCATCTGCAAAGCCAATGGGCAAAGTAATAGTGACGTCTTCTTGGGCTGAACCACTAAAAATTAGCAAACCAAACAGTATTAAAAATGAGGATTTCATGTCAACGTTTTTTTTGTCATTCCGACGCAGGAGGAATCTTGTGAATAGTTTGTATTTCGCTCGTTGGCTGAATAGTTATTTTCCTGTTTAATTTACCTAGTTACTTCCTAAAAATTTATAGTGAGATTCCTCCTGCGTCGGAATGACAAATAGGTGATCACCCCATAAGTTTAACAGCATCCTTAGCAAAATAACTCGCAATAATATTGGCTCCAGCTCTTTTTATGGCAATCAACTGCTCCATCATTACCGAGTCGTGGTCGAGCCATCCTCTTTCTGCTGCGGCTTTGAGCATGGCATATTCGCCCGAAACTTGATAGACGGCAACCGGTACATCGACCTCGTTGCGAATCTCGCGAACGATATCGAGATAGCATAATCCGGGTTTAACCATTACGATATCGGCACCTTCATCGATATCCATCTGTGTTTCCTTAATAGCCTCAAAACGATTGGCCGAATCCATTTGATAGGTTTTCTTGTCCTTAGGTACGTTTTTCATATCCACGGGAGCGGAATCGAGAGCATCACGAAAGGGGCCGTAAAAGGCACTTGCATATTTGGCACTATAGCTCATGATGCCGGTATTACTATGGCCTTCGTCTTCCAAAGCTTCCCGAATGGTTAGAATTCTACCATCCATCATATCGCTTGGTGCTACAAAATCGGCTCCTGCATCGGCATGGCTTACACTCATTTCGGCTAGAATTTGCGAGGACTCATCATTCAAAATCATTCCGTCTTGAACAATACCGTCATGCCCGTAAGAAGAGTAGGGATCCAAGGCCACATCGGTCATCACCAACATATCCGGGCATGTATTCTTGACTGTTTTGATGGCCAATTGCATGAGTCCATTCGGGTTTAGGGCTTCCGTACCCTTATTATCCTTTAAATCATCAGGTACTTTTACAAAAAGGAGAACGGCACAAAGACCCATATTCCAAAGCTCTTTGATTTCTTTTTCCAGATTATCCAAACTAAGACGATAGTAGTCTGGCATGGAGGCGATTTCTTCCTTAATACCTTTTCCTTCTACCACAAAAAGCGGAACTAGAAAATCGCTGGGGGTTATAATGGTTTCGCGCACTAAATGGCGAATAGCATCGTTAGTTCTTAGTCTACGGTTTCTGCGAAGTGGGTACATAATGGTTATCTATTTTTTAAAGTATCTACTTTCTCCCAAATCTGGAAATTACCATCCCTAACGGTAATATCAAAACCTAAGTAGTTTAAATTTTTTCCTTTTTTAGACTATCTAAAATAGGTTCTTGTCAAGAAAAGCATAAGCTTTTTAAGCATATGGTTCAGCTATTTAAATATCTGCGATTTGTTTTATTTCAGTAAGTTTTACTAAAGTTATGGAATTGTTGCCGATTCAGAATTTTCAATGCATCGAATATGTTGGGATAACTCAGGGCCGAACCCGTAGGCTGACCAAAGTGTAGTATCCTTTATAATTTTCATGGGATTTTGATCGGCATTGATAAAGGCCTTTGTCGAAGCCACCAAAGGATGGTCGAACCCCCCGATTTTTATGATGGAACGTTTGCCGGGAATACTGAAATTACCTTCGTATTCGTAGCAAAACACAATTACTTGATCGCCCACGGAAAGGTCTAGGCCTTCAAAGCAATCGGAGACAAAGAATTTTTGGTTGGCATACCTATTTGCTTCAGGGTTTTTAATTTTGAACACTTTCTCCAACGCGATAACGCCTTTTTGAGACCTGTACAACGGAGCTGCTTCGTTTGTCGGGCTTTCCAAATGAGAAACGGTTCCCATAAAGACAAGGGCGTATTCTTCACCACAATAACCGATAAACGGACCTGATTCCTCCCACCAATACGTGTATCCCACGTTTAAAGTATCTTGGGTAAAGATAATTTCCATATCGCTTTTTGATTTCTTAACGAAATCGCAGGCAGAACAGACCAATAGCGCCATTGAACAAATCAAGCAACTTCTAGACCTGTCAGGTTTCAAAAACCTGACAGGTCTGCTCGAACTTAATTGGTTTAAACCCACTCCTTAGGATTTTTAAGAATTTGTAATAGCCGTTCTTCTTCACTTCCCTCATCAGGATGATGGTCATATCGCCATTGCACATGTGGTGGTAAGCTCATCAAAATACTTTCGATTCGCCCGTTTGTCTTGAGGCCGAACAATGTACCTTTATCATGAACAAGATTGAACTCGACATAGCGCCCGCGACGAATTTCTTGCCAATCCCTTTGTTTTTGGGAGAAGTTGAGGTCTTTTCTTTTTAAAACAATCGGTATATAACTAGCTAAAAAACTGTTTCCGACTGCGGTGACGAAGTCGTACCAGTCTTCCATATTCATATCTTCGGAAGCTTTGCAGTAGTCAAAAAAGAGACCGCCTACCCCTCTTGCTTCGTCACGGTGGGCATTCCAAAAGTATTCGTCACATTTCTTTTTATAGGTAGGATAAAAACCGGAATCGTGTTTGTCACAAGCTTCTTTACAAATAGTATGAAAATGGGCGGCATCTTCATCGAACAAATAATAGGGCGTCAAATCCTGTCCTCCCCCGAACCATTGATCAACGATGTTTCCCTCTTTGTCGTACATCTCAAAATAACGCCAGTTTGCATGAACGGTCGGTACCATCGGGTTTTTCGGATGCAGTACCAAACTGAGTCCGCAGGCAAAGAAGTCGGCATCTTCGACCCCAAAATAGGTTTTCATACTCTTTGGAAGTTCTCCGTGCACGCCTGATATATTGACCCCGCCTTTTTCAAAGACCGCTCCGTTTTCGATTACTCGCGAACGACCGCCACCACCTTCTGGGCGTACCCATTCATCTTCTCGAAATATGGCCTTGCCATCGACTTCTTCTAATTTTGAAGTGATGATATCTTGCAGATTTTGAATGTAGGCAAAGAATTTATCTTTCATGATATAATTCATAGAGTTCCATATCGAGAGGTTTTTCGCCCGGTGGTGTATGTAATGCATTTAATGTTTTCTGCCATTTAAAATCACATTTTTTGGCAACCTGAACACTCCCTTTGTTCGTATGGTGAGCGATAATCTGTAGCGTTTTTAATTTCAAGGTTTCGAATGCATAACGCGAAGTTTCTTTTACGATTTGGCTTATCCAACCTTTGCCTTCATAGTTTTTATCGATACAATAGGCGAATTCACCAATGCATTCGTCCCAGTGGAGTTCTTTAAGGATTAGCAACCCGACTACTTTATGGTTGGAAGCATCACGTATTCCCCATGTAAATTCTATTTGGGTAGCATTCTCTTTTTGCTTCCGCAGGATATAAACCGTTGAATCGGCTTTAGATAAATTTTGCCCCAAGGTTTTTGGGAAATAACGCTGAAACCGTTGCGAATTGGCAGACATCATAGCAAACAGATTAGCAGCATCCGCTATCTGCAAATCGTTGACGATAAACTTTTCAGTTGTAACTATGTTCATTCGAACTATAAAAAGGGATTAGACGGCAATATCGTCTTTTACGATTTCATCTTCATTGTCGTTTTGCGTTTTCGACCATATCGCCAAACCAAAGGTAAGAACTCCTAAACGACCGATAAACATCAGTACGATAATCATCAATTTACCAGTGGCAGTCAAATCACCTGTGATACCGGTACTTAGACCAACTGTTCCTAAAGCGGAAGCCACTTCAAAGAGAATTCGCTCAAACTCGAAAGGTTCTGTGAACGTTAAAATGAAAGTTCCGAAAGCGATAAGTGAGGTATAGAAAATAAAAGAGGATGTTGCGATGTATAGACGCTCGTACGGTATACCACGACCTAAGAACGTTATGCGCTTGCTGTTGCGTAGGCGACTTTTCATAATTGCGAAAACCGCCGTCAGGGTAGTTATTTTCATCCCACCTGCCGTTCCAGAAGGGGAAGCACCAATATACATTAGAAATATAGTCACTAAGAGCATGGGTAATAAAAAAGCGCCGAAATCTACAGTGTTGAAACCTACAGTGGTCATTGCGGTCATACTTTGAAAGAATGCCGTAAGAATGCGTTCACGACCCTGTAAAGCACTTATGGTCGGTTCGTAGGCATAGAAAAAGATAAAACCGAAGCTCAGAAGAGCCAAAAATCCATAGAAAACAATTTTAGTAGTAAAGCTGAGTCTGTGCGCCTTTTTGCGAAAAAATAAAACAAAATCGGTGACAACGATAAAACCTAAAGACCCAGCTATGGCGAGAATTGAAATGGTGGTGTTGACCAATATATTGTCGGAATAGTCTACAAACCCTGAATTAAATAGGCTGAAACCTGCAGTACAAAAAGCACTGATACTATGAAAAATTGATGACCAAAGGGCTTCACCAATTGCCATACCCTCTTTTTTGAAGGCTATAAAAAAGAGGATGGCTCCCAAGACCTCCATTATTATGGTAAAAATGACAACCGACCTTAAAAAATCCTTTATTTTAATAGTAACAGGTAAAGTAAACTCGGTTTTTAGCAAGTTTTGGTGCCAATGGGTAAACTTACGAGTTGTCGACAAAATCATAAATGTCGTAAAGGTCAGATAACCGATACCGCCCAATTGAAATAGTACCATCACTACAAACTGACCGAAAAAATTATAAGAATCAAATACAGATACGGTGACCAAACCTGTAGTTGATACTGCCGATGTCGCTATAAACAGATTATCTAAAATCGATACCGATGTTCTCTGCAACCAAGGAATTGACAGTAATAACGTGCCAATTAGCACATAACTTAGAAAACCGTAAAAAAGATTCTGTTGGGGGGTAAGGCCGAGTTTAAAGCGAAGATATTTACCTGAAATTATTTTTAGCAAAGACATATTTCAAAATATTTTCAACAAAAATAATTAACCGCCCTTAAATTCTTTAACCGCATCGATAAAAGCCTTCGCATTTTCAACGGGAATATTAGGCAAAATACCATGCCCCAAGTTTACGATATATTGATTTTTACCGAACTCATTGATCATCTGGGTAACCATTTTCTTGATTTCTGATGGAGGGGATAACAAGCGTGACGGATCAAAGTTGCCCTGAAGTGTAATTTTTCCTCCGCTTAAATAGCGTGCATTTCTAGCGGAGCAAGTCCAATCGACCCCCAAAGCGGAAGCACCTGATTTGGCCATATCGCCCAATGCGAACCAACAGCCTTTACCGAATACGATTACTGGGGCATCGTCTTTTAAAGCATCAATAATCTGCTGAATATATTGCCATGAGAACTCTTGATAGTCGGTAGGGGAAAGCATACCCCCCCAAGAATCAAAAACCTGAACTGCGTTGACGCCGGCCTTTACTTTTGCTTTTAGATAGGCAATGGTGGTATCGGTGATTTTCTGCAATAATTCATGGGCTACTACAGGTTGGGTAAAGCAGAGTTCCTTCGCTTTATCGAAGTTTTTACTTCCCTGCCCTTGAACACAATAGCAAAGAATCGTCCAAGGCGAACCGGCAAAACCGATAAGTGGTACTTCATCGTTCAGTTTTTCTTTTGTGGCTTTGATGGCTTCCATCACATAGCCCAAAGTGTTGTTAATTTCAGGAACAATAACGGCATCCAAATCTTTTTCAGAGCGAATAGGATTCGGTAAATACGGACCAAAATTCGGTTTCATCTGCACTTCGATATTCATCGCCTGAGGAATCACCAAAATATCGCAAAACAAAATCGCGGCGTCCATACCATACCTGCGGATGGGCTGTACCGTAATCTCAGAGGCCAATTCGGGGGTTTGACATCGGGTAAAGAAATCGTATTTTTTCTTGATTTCCATAAACTCGGGAAGATAGCGGCCGGCTTGGCGCATCATCCAAACAGGGGGCCTTTCAACGGTTTCGCCTTTCAAGGCGCGGAGGAATAAATCGTTTTTAATCATCTTATTTTTTGTCATTCCTGTGAAGACGTGAATCTTTTCAGTTTGTACTTGCCTAACAAGTTTTCAAAACCTTACAGGTCTAACTCGCTTTGTCATTACAATGGGCTTTTCGTGACGTGGCAATCTGTTTAAATACGTCTATATTGCTTCAACATTTTGCCGCGTCGCCATACCTGCTGCGGTAGGATGGCTCCTAGCAAAGACGGTTATTTTTTGCTGTAACTATTATTTACCAACTCAATCAAACTCTCCACCGCGGGCATCTTCGCCACACGAACATCTTTAAAACTCTTTCTGGCCTCTGTAGCCGTAGTTTCTCCGATGCAATAGGCAATCTTGTCGGGTGTATTCTTTAGCAAATAACTTTCAATCGTAGACGGACTATAGAACAATACCCCCGCAATGTTTTCATCAACTTTAGTAGGGGCATGTTTGGTCGTATAGGCCTCTACCTCGTTAACTTTAATATTATTTTTACTTAAGATATCGGGTAGGTCATCCATACGCAGGTTACTGCAAAAAAAAGTGACTTCTAGACCTTCTAGATACTCGACCAAGTATTCGGCGAGTTTTTTGGCATTCTTTTCTTGATGTTTTACCGGGCCGATACGCCGCTCGATCAAGCGTTTGGTCTTTCGACCTACACAATAGATATTTTCAAATTTTAGTTCATCGGCGGAAACATGGGTCAACAAGGCCTCGACGGCATTCTGACTGGTCAAGATGACATTACGTATCTCCTTTTTGAGTACAGGAAGTGGAATGCGATTAGGACTTACCTTAATAAAATCTTCAGATTTTACCCTAATACCTTCCTTGAACAGTTTTAGTTGCTCATGCGTCAAATCTTTTGTCGAGAATATATCCGTTTTTAAAGAAGCCCCATGAATTTGGCTCATGAGCAATTTGCCGCCGCGGCTGAGAATACTATTTGCACAATCTCGGCCTAAAAACTCATGCTTGCCAAGAGGGGCCGAAAATTCGGATTCCAGTTTTTTCTTTCCGTCGACGGTTAATAGAACACCCGTTAAAGTTACCTCGTTCGTTTCAACATCGATTTTGGCAAAAGCACCGATTGGCGCAGTGCAACCACCCTCAAGAATACGCAGAAACTCCCGTTCTTGTTGCGTACAGATTTCCGTGGGTTTATGATTCAGCTCGGCGCAGGCCTCACGAACGAATTCATCATTTTCCATGGCGACGACCATAATTGCCCCTTGTGCAGGCGCGGGAATCATCCATGTGAGTCCGATTGTGTTTTCGGGTTCAAGATTGATACGCTCCAATCCGGCAGCTGCGAAAATGGCGGCATTCCAATCATTGTTTATCAGTTTTTCGTAACGACTATTGACATTGCCCCGCAAATCTACAACGGTATGCGTTGGGTAACGGTTGAGCCATTGGGCTTTTCTTCGAAGACTTCCTGTTGCAATTACGGCTTCTTTTTCCGCAAGAAACTCTTCGTTCTTCTTAAATGCCAATATATCATAGTAGTTGCCACGTTCTAAAACAGCGGCTTGTACAATACCTTCGGGCAATGCGGTAGGCACATCTTTCATGCTATGCACGGCAATATCGATTTCGCCCTTAAGCATGGCGACATCTAAAGTTTTGGTGAAAATACCGGTAATACCGAGTTCGTAAAGCGGTTTGTCGAGCATCAAATCGCCAGTAGATTTTACGGGCACGAGCACAGTTTGATGGCCCAGAGCTTCTAGCGTGTCCTTTACGGCATTCGCCTGCCATAACGCCAATTCGCTATCGCGGGTACCGATTCGAATGACCTTGCTCATTTGACGGATTCGATTTCGAGTTGGAAGACTTTTTGAATAAGTTCGAGACTAGTGTCCGCATCGACATCGTCGTCTTTAAGGTGGTTGGCGAACTGTTTGGTTATTTTTTGGATAATGCGGTTTGAGATTACATCGGCCTGCTGTTCGTTAAAATCGGAGCGTTTTCTAGATTGATAGTCCATCTCCTCATCTTTCATAGTCTTCAACTTCTTTTTCAAGGCCTTGATGACCGGAGCAAATTTTCGCGTTTCGAGCCATTGAATAAAGTCGTGCTTAACTTCTTCGATAATAGCTTCCGCTTCGGGAATAAACTGCTTTCTGCGCGCTAAGGTGTCGTCGGTAATTTGCGAAAGATGGTCTAGGTGGATAAGCGTCACATTTTCCAATTCGGAAACATCATCGGAAACATTTTTAGGAATGGAAAGATCCAAAATCAACAGCGGTTTTTTAGTATAGATCAATTCTTTGGAAATCGTGGGCGACTGCGCGCTCGTAGCTACGATCAAAACATCGGTAGTACGTATTTCGGTTTGTAGGTCACCATAATCCTTAACAACAAGGTTAAACTTTCCGGCAATTTTTTCTGCCTTGTCCTTCGTACGGTTGATAAGTGTAATATGGTTATTTTTGGTATGCTTAATCAGGTTTTCGCACGTGTTACGACCGATTTTCCCTGTTCCAAAGAGCAGAATGTTTTTATCGGAAATACTATCGACGTTTTCCATAATATAGCGCACAGAGGCAAAAGCTACGGAAGTAGCTCCCGAAGAAATCTCGGTTTCGTTCTTGATGCGCTTACTGGCCTGAATGACCGAATTACAAAGGCGTTCGATAAATGGATTGGCAATACCGAACTTTTTTGAGCGGTTGAAACTGGATCGTATTTGGCTAATGATTTCAAAATCGCCCAAAATTTGGCTGTCCAACCCTGTGCCCACTCGAAAGAGGTGACTTATAGCATCGTTGTTCTTGAAAACATAGGCTACTTCTTGAAATTCTTCTACCGAACCTACAGTATTGTCACAAAGTAGTTTGATCAATTGAAATGGGTGTTGGGCAAAGCCGTGCAGTTCGGTGCGATTACAGGTCGAAGTGACCAATAGCCCGTCGATACCCTGTGCTTTGGCCTGCATCAAGATCCGCTCCATCGCGGCACGGTCCACACTGAACTTGCCACGCACCTCGGCATCTGCTTTAAGGTAGCTTAGGCCGATGGTGTAAAAAGAATTATGTCTTGAGATATGGTAGTCTTTCATGAAAGCTTTACAAAGCAGCAAACAAAAATACAGGGCTATATTGAATAAAAGTAACGCTAGCGGAACAATAAGTATCGTTTCGGGTTTTTTTGGATGTATATCAATATTTATCCGTCTAAAACTAATATTTTTGTAGGAAATACTACGTTTTGTAGCTTTTCTATTTAGAACGTTTCTAAATAGAAAAGAATAAAGTTGAAGTTCTTATGGATGTAAAAAATGTCGCTCAAGGTTCGTTTCAAGAAGTACTTATCGAAGATGGGTTCTTTGTGCTTAAGATACAGAACGATGGTGCGCATGTTCAAAAAGTAGCGCGTGATATAGACAGTTCGTTCATTCAATTTCACTTTTGTCTAAAGGGGAACGCAAAATTCATTTTTAACGATGGTCGCTATGCCTTAGAGGTCTCCGAAGAAAACTCATTGTTGCTCTATAATACACAGCTAGATCTTCCCATGAATTTAGAGCTAAACCCTAATTCGTGGTTGGTCTCTGTGGTATTGACGATACGAAAATTCCATTCGCTCTTTTCTAAAGAGGCGGATTATATTCCATTTTTAAGTTCCGATACGAAAGATAAGAAGTACTATTCTCAAGAAGGGGTAAGTCCGGCCATTGCTGTAATCTTAAGCCAGATAATGAACTACAATCTTAATCCATCGATAAAAGAACTTTATATTAAAGGGAAGGTATACGAGCTGATTGCTCTCTACTTCAATAAAAGCGATGATGCCGATATTGAGCAGTGCCCATTTTTGGTCGATGAAGATAATGTACGGCGCATTCGCAAGGCGAAAGAAATCATCATTTCGCGTATGGCAGAACCTCCTACATTGGCTGAGCTCTCCAAAGAAATCGGACTTTCACTTAAAAAGTTAAAAGAAGGTTTTAAGCAAATCTATGGCGATCCGGTGTTCACTTTCCTGTTCGATTACAAAATGGAATACGCCCGAAAAATGTTGGAAACTGGACGGCATAATGTAAATGAAGTCGGGTTGAAAGTCGGCTATAGCACGGCGAGCCATTTTATTTCAGCTTTCAAGAAAAAATATGGTACTACGCCGAAGAAGTATTTGATGGCATTGGCCAATTCGTAGCGTTTATCCGATTTTCTTTCAATTTACCCCCTAAAATTTACTTTAAAGCATTATTCGATTAGATTCGCCTGCTATTTAACTATAGCATAAAAGGTTTTCTCACCCGCTACCATAATCTTTTTCTAAATCTTCGGCGTACATATTCTAAACGTTCCCCTTTATGCCCCACAACATATTACGAATTCGATATATACTACTATCGCTTTCAATCGTAATGACCATTTTCTTTGGATGTCAAAGTCCTGAAGATGTTTTTGATGCTGGCAACGGTTCCGACACGCTTCCGCCAACTGTTCCTGGAGGCCTTTCCGCCTCTGAAATTACTGATAGTTCCATTACTATATCTTGGGAAGCTTCGGGCGATAATGTGGCGGTGAAGGCCTATATATTATTTCAGGATAAGGTGCAGATCAGCACTGATTCGCTTACACGTCAAAATATTGCTGGCCTTTTACCCCAGACCATATATACGTATACCGTAAGAGCCGTAGATAGAGCGGGGAATCTTTCAAAATTAAGCCCTCAAATAACAGCTACCACCTTAAAAAAAGAAACCGCGACCGATAGTATTGAACGCGACACGATTGCGCCGACCGCACCAAAAAATCTAACGGCAACGGATACGACGCTGACATCGGCCGTGCTAAATTGGAACGCTGCTACCGATGGCGTTGGTGTTACGGCATATCGGGTTTACCAAGACACCGTGCTGCTGGCTTCAGTGCCCGACACGACCTATCTCGTTACCAATTTAACTTCTGATGTGGAATACAACTTCTCCGTTTCCGCAATTGATGCGGCCGAAAACGAATCTACTTTTAGTAATGTTGTTGCGCTTATGACAATGACGGAAAGTACGGTGCTGCGCGATACCGTTCCACCGCCTCAACCGACAAACTTATCGGTTTCCGATAGCACACAAACATCGGTAGACCTAATTTGGCAGATGGTCACCGATAGTGTAGGCCCCGTTACGTATCGCGTTTACCAAGATTCCACAATAATCGGCACCATTGCCGAAAGCCAATATAAGGTAACCGATTTATTGTCCGCTACTGAGTATATCTTTTTCGTTTCGGCAATCGACTCATTGGAAAATGAATCGGCACTTAGTAATTCGGTAACCGTAACCACGGAAATTATGGAAGTTGTTGAAAACGATACAATACCTCCAACAGTTCCTACCAATTTAGTTGCGAACGAGATAATGCAGACTACAGTCGATTTAAGTTGGGATGCAGCTACCGATAGCGTTGGAGTTGCCAATTACAATATTTATCAAAATGGTGAAGTAATTGCGACCGTTGGAGAAACGAACTATCAAGCAACGGAATTAGAGGGAGGAATATCCTATGATTTTGCCGTGTCGGCAATCGATACGGCGGAAAACGAATCGGCCCCGAGCGCAACTCTGGTTGTAACCACTATAGATGCGGAACTCGATACAGTCGCTCCTTCGGTGCCGGTGAACGTAGTTGCCAATGAAGTAACGCAGACCACCACTAATTTGAGTTGGGACGTTTCTAAGGATGATTCCGGAGTAGCGAACTACACGGTTTTTCAAAATGGTAGCACCATTGCAACCGTTGTTGAAACAAATTATCAGGTAACGGGATTAGCGGCGGGAGTATCCTATGATTTTACCGTGTCGGCAATCGATACGGCGGAAAACGAATCGGCCCCGAGCGCGACTCTGGTCGTTACAACCGAGGCTGAATCCGATACGGTACCCCCAACAGTACCCGTGAACGTAGTTGCCAATGAAATAACGCAGACCACGGTCGATTTAAGTTGGGCTATTTCTACCGACGATTCCGGGGTAGCTAACTATACGGTTTTCCAAGATGGTAGCGCCATTGCAACCATTGCGGAAGCGAATTATCAAGTAACGGGTCTATCCGCAGGTACGTCTTACAATTTTACGGTTTCGGCAGCCGATACGGCAATGAATGAATCGGGCCTCAGTGAGGCGGTCTCGGTGACAACCTTAGAGGCCCAATCGCAGATTGATAGGGTACTGGTATTTACAAAAACGGCAGCATTTAGGCATGGATCGATCGAAAAGGGATTCGCCACATTGAGTGCGTTGGGATCAGCCAACGATTTTGAAGTGGTACAAACTGAAAATTCCGGAGATTTCAATACTTCAAACCTTCAACGATACAAATTGGTCGTTTTTCTGAATACTACTGGAGATGTCCTAAACTCGGCCCAGCAGTCGGCCTTTGAAAATTATATAAGGTCAGGTGGTAGTTATATGGGCATTCATGCGGCGACCGATACGGAGTACGACTGGCCGTGGTACGGTCAATTGGTGGGCGCTTATTTCAACGGTCACCCCAATATTCAACAAGCTACCGTTAACCTTGTAGAGCAAAACCACCCTTCCACTTCGCATTTGCCAAATGCTTGGCAGCGCACGGATGAATGGTACAATTTTAGAAACATTAACCCGAGTATAATTCCGCTGCTGAATTTAGATGATAATAGCTACTCCGGAGGTACAAACGGTTCAAACCACCCAATTGCCTGGTACCATGAATTCGATGGTGGAAAATCTTTCTACACCGGTGGAGGCCATAGTAATTCTGCGTATGATGAGCATGATTTTAGACAGCACTTGTTGGGAGGAATTGAGTATTGTCTGGGAAGGTAGGCCCCATACCGCCCTTCCCCTCAGGGGAAGGAGTAAAAAACCATCAAAAATACCTGTCCGAGTAAGAATTCTCCCCTTGAGGGGGAGTTAGAGGGGGCTCCTCGCCACCATAATACCCGTATTTTTCTTGATTCCTTTAAGGTAATCGGCCAGCGGGAGTTTGGAAACCTCCACTTCCATAGAGCCAGTCGACGCATGTAGCAAATGTATGCGCCCGTCTTTTTCGCGGGTAGCAATGCCTGTGTGGGTGATATCAAGTCCGTCGATGGATGTAGTCAAGGCAATGATATCTCCAGATTTGATGAGGTGTTCGTTGGCCGCAATCCGGTCTTGCGGAAGGATACAGATTGCCTGACCGTTCAGATACTTTTCGGAAGCCTTGATCTTCTTAAAATTTTCATCATCACTTAAAAACGGATACAGTTCGCGATGAGTACTCATAAAATTGATTGGCTTGGTAATTTCGGCTCCCCCGATTTTGGCGGTAATATCTTTGAGCAAGCCTTTTTTCTCGTTGTTGGCGATCCATTCGGAAAAGTAGTGTAGGCGTGAGGCATAGCCATCGAGTTGGCCATCTTTATAACGAATTTCTTCTAGAGTTTTGGTAAAGGAATGATAGTCAAGATTATCATTTTTTAGTAAAAGACCGAAAGCCAGAACGTTTTCGACAAAGGTGGTACAGTCCAAGCCTTGTAAATTTATGACCAAGGTTTCGGTATCGCCGATTTCAAGGGTTTTGGCTACGTAAGGAGTGCCTTTAAATGTTTTGCCGACTTGCACCAAAGTTTTGCCAAAATCATCTTGTAGCAGTCCGTCGACCTCAGCGGCCTTTTTTGAATAGGCTTCTAGGTTTTGTGGAGAGCAGGTTATTTGTTGGGCGAAAGATAAATTTGCCAATTGAAAGAAAAATAAAAACGATACTAATCTCAATACTATATTCATTAAATTAAAAATACATGTTTAATACCCATAAAACCCATATCCGCCACCATATGCATTATCGCGATAAACAGCCGCCCGCTGCCGATCCTTTAGCAAGAACTCTTCGGTCACAAAACCGATGACGGCTTCCTCGGTCTCGGTATCTTCGATACGCATACCGCTGTTTTCGTAGAAAGGCTCGGTTTGAAGTCCTTTTCCATCTTCGAAAACCAATAGGTGCATGTTGAAATTCTTGTCATAATCCTCATTGTTCCGTTTTTTGAAATAATAGCCGATCAGTTGCTTGCCATCGTATTGCAAGGACTTTTGGGTGAGAAATTCGACGGAATCTTTTTCGACATTATAGGTCTTGCCCTGAAAAAGTAATGCTTCGGCGAGATATTTCTGTGATTTATAGGCCTTTGGGAACAGGTTCAACTTGCCCACTGCCCTAAGTTTGCCGAACAAGTCTAGCCTGCCGTTCATATCGGCCGCTAGGTCGGAGAGCTGTTTTTGTGGTATGGACTCCTTATTTTTGGCCAAAAGTGTGAGATGGGCCGTTTGTATTCGAGGTTCTTGGATCAATCGCAGTTGCCCAAAGAACTGCTGCACCGCCTTCTCTTTTCGAAACGGATACAATAACGTTACGTAATCTTCAAGGATACCGATATCCGTTCGTGGGGTTCTTGGGTTGTAAAAATCTTGGTGTGCCGTGGAGACATCTTTGCCCAATTGACGCTTTAGGTAAATCTTGGCATCGTTCAGAATTTGGGTCTTATACTTTCTATAGCGTTTAGATTTTATGCTTCCGTTTGCCTGTAACTTGGCCAGCAGCGAGAAAATGGGTGCTTTGTATTCCGAAATGGTGCTGTAGTCGAGCAGTTTTGGGAATAGCTTTTTGGCCAAAAGCAGACTATCTCGGTAAGGCCGAAAAATAAGGCTGATTTGAAAGGTGTTGGAGAGTAGGGGCAAATCCGTTTCCAGTAGTTCCAACAACAATTCTAAGGAAGCTTCGTCCGATTTTTTTGAAATGGCCTGTAAGACCAAGGCCTGTGCGGTAGAATTATTATATGACTTTTTATAAAAATCTTTATAGAATGGCATTACATCTATCTCAAGCTCATCGAGTTTTTCGATAAGGTATGACTGAATTTGGCGCTGGCTCCTATCGAACTCAAATTCAGAAATGTAGTATTGCAGCGAATCGGCATGTTTTTTATCGAACTTCAAATAGCGATGACCATCGAGTATGATACTGTCGTTATTACGTAGCGCTGCAAAGAATTCAGGTACTTTATCCTTAAAAATATTCCTTCCGATAATGGTATCCGTAGGTTTAAAATTTTCAAAGAATTCCGTAACGAATCGACTAGGTTTCTCTAGGGTGTCAACTACTGCCTTTAGTTCGTAAAGCAAGCCATCTTTAATTATGTTTTTGACCAAAATACCACGTGTGCTTGCTGTATCGGTCAAGGTAAGTTCCATTTCATGAATACCCTCGGGCGAAGTTTTGGTTCGCTCTTTGGTAATATGGAATTTTTTATAAGCATATAATTTCTTCCGTAAGGCCCAAGCGGAATCTAAATTACGGAACATCAAATAATCGTGCGATTTGTTCAGCTCGACCGTAATGGCCTCTTCGTTTTTATTGCGGTAGACCGTTTTCTTGTGAATAGGATCATAGGGCTTTACCTTAGGCGCACCGGTATAGTAACTAACACTACTTTCTACAAATTTCGGAGGCTTTACGGGGCTTATGGTGCTAAAATAAAGTGCGGTGTCAATTACTTTTTCAAAGGGTGTTACATAGACTGGTTCTTTTAACCGGAAGGAGTTGAAATATGTTTCGGCCTTGTTGGCATCTTGGGTAACGCTGCCCAAAAGGTAATATTCTCCACGGCGAAAAGTGGTCATCAAATGTAAACGCTTGCGAGAAACGCTATCGATGACCGCCGATGAGGTCAATTTTTTGGCATTAAAACCGTCATATTCGGGTTTTAATTTTAAATCTTGGTAAAATCGTTTCTGGATCTGCTTTAGCTCAAATGTGTCCGTCTCGATAAATGCAAAATCATTTAGGACAGATTTTCGTAAGAAGTGATACTCATCGGAATTTTGGTCATAACCTTCGATCCAGCGGTCGCCGTTTCTGCTTTGGTTCGTAAAACTGTGTAGCGATGGCATTTGCACTTCAAAATCTTTATAGTCGGATGAAAGCTTTGTATTACCCGCATCACGGGGCCTAAATTTTAAGCTATCGAATATGCGGTCGGAATACACGGTGACATAATCTCCCTCACCGCCCATTTTGATAATAACGATTTCCAATGGGGTTTTAAAGATGTGGTAGCGTTGGTAGTCTCCGTTTTTTAGTTTGTTTTTAATGTCGAGTCCTTGAAATCCATCTTTTTCTATGTATTTTTTTTCCAAGAGTTGCCCTGGAATGTTTTCAAAAAGGAGTTTATCGATATCCTCCAAAGAAAATAAGGCATCCTGTTTTAAAAAGGCGTGCGTGGGAATTCGGTTGACGACCACAAAACTACCATTGGCCAAATCGGGAGAAACATAGGTCGTTTTGCCCCTATCGGAAACGGGATACAGTTTATTCGGAAGCTCAAGCGTAAAAAATCCATCTTCGGGGCCATATATTCTATACTCGTTTTCGCGTTTCTTTTTCTCAAGGTTACGTTTCAGTTGCTTTCCCTTTGATGTGGCTTTCGACAATAGCGGACTAACGGTATAGCCCTTTTTTTGAAGCAGGTCGATCACCCCTTGTTCCCCGGGTAAATGCGCTGCACCGATACCGGCGAAGACTTTTCCTTTTCGCATTACAGAATCCAATCGTTCGGCCATGTTGGCGTTGCGTATGAACAGCATATTTTTCATGTAGTGGTCGGTGTACATCGCACGGTCGATAGAATCGAGCAGACTAATGTTGCGCTCGCGATAGGCATCTTGTAACAAGAACATGGGGTCGTATTGTTGCATCTTTTTTTGTAACCATTCATCGGGCTTTTGCTTCATGGCATTCATGCTGGCACGACCGACCAAAGTGGCCGCCTCTTCCAAATCTTCTAAGGAGACAATGGGCTTGTCGAATTTTTTCCCCGCTTGGTAAATAAACATGTCGAGGTAAGTTTCTTCCTCAAAATTTTGGGAAAGCTCATTTGTACGGAATAGAATATTGTTCACGATTCTGTCTTCATAAGCAAGGTAGGTACCTAAAAGTTCTTTTCGTGGATTTTCAACACGAAACGAATTTGCATAAAAACCCTTGGTGACGAAGCCACTGCCACGACTATAGGCTCCGTTGCCCATCATATCGTTGTTTTCTAGCCAAAGGCCCGGATCCGATTCGAGGGCCACCATTTCACTTTTATCCAAAGCTTCGAAAAAAACATCATCTAAACGAAAGGCAATTTTCTTGCTCACGTGCATGGTGCCGTAGAGGTAAGAGGTCTTTTCTAGTCCGTTACCTGAAATTTCCCATAACAGGCTATTTTTCTCCTGTGCAGAAGTTGCTAAAGGCAGTAGGAAAAGAAATATCAAGAATGAAAAACGCATATTCGTGTTTTGGCCTTACGTTTTGCGCTATATGCTTTGCGCTTTAAGAAAGGCGTAGAGCTATATGCGTTGGGCGATAGGCGGTATTAGTACAAAATTAGGGAAGTATTTACGGCAGAATATCCCTACAAACCGTTAAAAATGAATACGGTTTAAGGTATAACGGCTATTCTTTACCGGTATTTTCTGAGGTGCCTAAATTTTCAACATATAATCGGGTATGCGCCAAGCTTTCAGGATGGTTCTGTTGTAGGAACAGAATGAGTTTTTCGCGAACAAAAACCCGTAAATCCCATGCCGTGGGAGAATCTTTGGCACTCATTAGGGCACGGATTTCGACATGGTTCGGTTTAGAATCGGTTACCTGAAGTACGTTTACCTTTTCGTCCCAAAGGTCTGTGCTGTTTAGAATTCGGGTCAATTCTTCGCGAAGGGCATCAAAAGGAACATTATAATCGGTATACAAAAAAACGGTTCCCAAAATATCGGAAGACGTTTTCGTCCAATTCTGAAAGGGCTTTTCGATAAAATAGGTGGTAGGAACTATCAGTCTTCTTTTATCCCAAATATTTATAACGACATACGTAAGCATAATTTTTTCGATGCGCCCCCATTCGCCCTCAACGATTACCACATCATCTATTTTTATGGGCTGTGCAATGGCAATCTGTATACCTGCCAGTATGGTACCGATCATTTTTTGTGCAGAAAGACCAATAATAATACCTGCCACACCGGCCGACGCAAAAATACTAACACCGATTTCACGAATGCTCTCAAAGCTCATCAGGGCGATACCCATAGCCAATACGACTATGATGAATATGACAATACGTTCCAGAATATTGAATTGGGTGGTTACTTTTCGAGCCTTTAGATTATCGCTTGCTCCGATGTCATATTTACCCGTTATCTGGTGCTTAATAATTTTTATGACGCTTATTATCAACCAGGTAAAAGCAAATATGAACAATAGGGTACTCGACTTTCCAAACCAATAATCGTAGGCTTCCAAGCCTAATAAATGGCGGAGGGACGGCAATCGAATCAAGATGGATAAGAGTATTAGAAAGATAGGCGTACTTACCCGTTTTACGGCCTTCAACGGAAAAAGGAACTTTGGGTTGTTTCCCAAGCGCCTCAAAAGTGCAAGTACAATAAAGTGTGTGATAATAAGACCTATTAAGGTGGCGGATACATATATCAGCGATTGGTTGTTGCCATTGAAAAATTCACTCAACATGGTATTCGATTTATATTTAGAAATAATAGCAAAAAATATTGGTTTTTAGGTGCGAATCCGCTTTAAATTGAAACAATCTATGGTATCATCAAAAAGTATTTGAACGATTTGGTAAAATCATACTTTTCAAGCGTTATTTTTGTAAGGGGTTTTATCTCTATGTCGCCCATAGTACTTCGATTACGCTTAGTATAAACCGAAGTCGAAGTGCTTTTAGAAACAAAATTTTTTTGAGAATCAATCTCCATAAGGTTTTGGGTGTTTTGATGATGTAGTGTTATAAGATTCCCGCCTTCACTTCGACAAGCTCGGTGACCACGCGGGAATGACAAAAAAAATGCTTATTTATGAAAGGAGTACTACTTGTGAATTTGGGTTCGCCCGATAGCCCTACGGCGAAAGATGTTAGGCTTTATCTCGATGAATTTTTGATGGACGAACGGGTTATCGATGTCAATAAAATACTGCGTAATATTTTGGTGCGTGGCATTATTCTTCAAACCCGACCAAAAAAATCGGCAAAGGCATACGCCAAGATTTGGTGGCCAGAGGGCTCTCCGCTAATTGTATTATCTGAACGATTTGCCGAGAAGCTTAAAACTCATACTGAAATGCCCGTTGCCCTTGGCATGCGTTACGGAACCATGACCATCAAAAATGCCTTGCAAGAGTTAAAAACAAAAGGTGTAGATGAGGTTTTACTCGTGCCGCTTTATCCACATTATGCGATGTCGTCTTATGAAACCGTGGTGGTAAAGACCATGGAAGACAAAAAAGAGTTCTTTCCTGAAATGAAGATTACCACCGTACCTGCTTTTTATAAGAGTCCGGATTATATTAAAGTACTTTCGGAAAGCATCTCAGAGGGGTTAAAAGATTTCGACTACGATCATATTCTGTTTTCCTACCACGGTATTCCCGAGAGGCATATTCGAAAATCGGACCCAACAAAATACCATTGTAAAATCGATGGTAGTTGTTGTAGTATAAATTCCGTAGCACATAATACGTGTTATCGCCATCAGGTTTACGAAACCACTGAATTGGTAAAGGCGGAACTGGGGCTACCCGAAGAAAAAGTAAGCTCTTCTTTTCAATCACGTTTGGCCGGTGACCCGTGGTTAAAACCCTATACCGACTATGAGTTCGAGCGTTTGGCCAAGGAGGGTAAAAAACGTTTGGCTGTCATTACCCCGGCCTTTGTAAGTGACTGTCTAGAGACTTTGGAAGAAATCGCCATGGAAGGCAAAGAACAGTTCGAAGAAGCCGGTGGAACGGACTATAAGCACATTCCTTGTTTGAACGATGGCGATGCTTGGGTTAAGGTGATGGCAGATTGGGTAAACACGTGGCAAGCTAACGGGAAGTTGCCGGTCTAACCGCAAAGTGCGCTAAGGTTCTATCAAGGGGCGCAAAGTATATCGGTCAAAACCTTGCGAACTATATGCCTTCTTCGAGGCCCTTGCGGTTAAATTTTTCATCTTATGGCAAAAGTATCCGCAGAACAACTCGGTTCGGAACCTATCGGTAAATTACTGGTGAAACAGGCCGTACCTGCGTCCATCGGTATTTTAGTGATGTCGCTCAATATCTTGGTCGACTCCATTTTTGTGGGGAATTGGATCGGCTCTATTGCCATTGCGGCCATTAATGTAGTGCTTCCGGTATCCTTTTTTATTGGTGCTCTCGGCATGGCCATCGGAATCGGCGGTTCCAGTATCATTTCCCGTGCCTTGGGTTCCAACAACCATGCGAAAGCCATAAAAACCTTCGGCAACCAGATTACCTTGACCCTTTTGATTACGATTTTGATGGTGGGGCTAGGTCTATATTTCGTCGATAGCTTGATACCCGCTTTCGGTGGAAAAGGAGCTATTTTCGACCCGGCCAAAATCTATTATACCATTGTTTTGTACGGTATTCCTTTTTTGGCGCTGTGTATGATGGGAAACACCGTGATTCGTGCGGAGGGGAAACCGAAATTCGCCATGATAGCAATGATTATTCCTTCTGTGGGGAATTTGTTGATGGATTATGTGTTTATCTACATTTTCGACTGGGGAATGACCGGAGCGGCATGGGCAACGACAATAGGTTACGTGCTCTGTTTTAGTTACATTCTGTACTTCTTTCTTTCCAAAAACTCCGAATTAAAACTTACTTCAAAATGCCTTACGTTAGACCTACCCATCATCAAAGAAATCGGCTCGCTTGGTTTTGTGACCCTTTCACGACAGGCCACTACGAGTGTAGTCTATTTGTTGATGAACAATATACTTTTTGGTCTTGGTGGGGAAGCCATGGTAGCGGTCTACGCCATTATCGGAAGGATGTTGATGTTCGCTTTGTTTCCTGTCTTTGGGGTTACGCAGGGTTTTTTACCCATTGCCGGCTTCAACTATGGTGCAAAAAAATACAAAAGGGTACGAGAATCGATTAACACCGCAATCAAATATGCAGCAATTTTGGCTGCAATCGTTTTTGTTGGCTTAATGATTTTTCCTGAACAAATCGCTGGACTCTTTTTAAGCAATCGCCCCGACCAATCTGCCCATGATCTTGCAGCCAACGCTTATGTATTGGAACATATTCCCATGGCGATGCGTTTGGTCTTCGCCGCCACGCCAATTATTGCATTGCAATTAATCGGAGCAGCTTATTTTCAGGCTATCGGAAAAGCTATTCCTGCTCTGCTTTTGACCTTGTCAAGACAGGGGTTCTTTTTTATTCCGCTTATTTTGATTTTGCCCAAGTACTTGGGTGAACTGGGGGTTTGGCTCTCATTTCCTATAGCGGATGTTTTGGCGACTCTAGTTACTGGGTTTTATTTGAGAAGCGAAATTAAAAACACATTAACAAGTAGCGTTCAATAACAGGGAATTGCAACAGCCAACTATTTACTTTTTGAACTTGTATTTGAATTTGAGATTTGACTTTATTTCATTCCCTCGGCATGCAATAACTCCATTCCCGTAGAAGAACGCGGTTTAAAACCGGGCCAGTCTTTTTCATTGGAGTTTTCAGGAATATCCATAAATTTCGAATGGTCTTCACCTTTTAGATACGTGCCTAAAAAAGCCGTCACGAAATGTTGGTTGACGTTGTTGATTTTCCGTTGGTCCCAAGAGGAATCTGCGTAACGGTAATACTCGTCGATATGCAACCCTGGTTGTAGTGCATCTGCAGGCGGTGGGTTCGGAGCCACATTATGTCGTGCATTTTCATAGGTAAGCAGATAGCGGTCGGCATTAACTGCACCCTCATAAATCGCTTTGATTCCCTTTTCGTAGCCTGAAATATCGTCTTGGCTTCCTGCGATGAACAGCGTGGGTTTTTTTAATCCTTTTAATCCCTCGGCATCCCAAACACCACGTTCCATTCCCCATGGCGCAAAAGCGACAACGGCCTTGATTCTTGGGTCGATTGAATTTTGATACTCCTCATTGCTAGCAACTAAGGGGCTAATTGCGGTACTACCACCTGTCATTTGTGAGAAGAAACCCGCTGCCCCGTCACTATAACCGGCACCGCCAACGTTCAATACACCGTAGCCACCCATCGAATAGCCGACGATGCCCGTATTTTCAGTATCGATTACCCCTGCAAGATCATCACCGCTTTTTGGACTTGACAAACGCGCCATTTCGTTGAGCACGAATTTGATATCTTTTGCCCTATTTAGCAAGGTGCTTTGAAATACGTTCGCATCTTTGAAGGTAGAATCGGTATGGTCTATGGCTACAACTACATAACCCTTTGAGGCCAAGTTTTCTCCCAAATAACTCATTATATATCGCGAACCGACATAGCCATGGGAGACAACGACTAGTGGAAACATCCCTGTAGAAGCATCAGAACTTGCATCACGTAAGGCCCTTCCTTTAAAAGTAAACGGAATCAAGGGGCGTAACGAATCGCCTCGCGTTCCCATAACTTCTTCGTAGGTAACGCTAGCTTCCGTACCATCCGGTACATTGGCAGGGTACCAAACTTCTACGGTTAATGGTCGGTCGTACATCGGGTCTTTGCCCTCCTTCGAATTTAAGATATCGATTTGGTCCTTGTTTACTAGATTCAAGGTACGCACGCCTATGGTATGTGCTCCTCTGACGGAAAGCTGAGGTGCATCGGGCAAGGGATCCCCATACAAAAATTCTTGGGCCTGAACCCCGAAAAAAGTGCCTAAAAAGAATACAATAAGTACAATGCTGTTTTTCATAAGTGTTGCTTTGGTGTCTGCCTAAATGTACGCAAAAACGGAATAAGCAACGAACTTGTGGTATGTTATGGAAACTTTTTCAATCTTCAGTAATAAGTGAGCAGTGAGCAGTGAGCAGAAAACTGCCAACTGCAACTGCCAACTGAGTACTCTTTTTAAGTTATATTTGATTTTGAGTTTTGAGTTTGAATTTTAACTTTATTCCTCTGGCATCAGCGTGGCCGCTTTGCTAATAATCTTCCAATCGCCTTCCAGTTTTTTGAGAATGAACATGTCTATAAATCGCATATTTCTGGCTGCTATCAGAATTTCCACTTTGGCAAGTGCGATATCGTTGGCAATGTCTACGGATAGAATAGTACCGACTCGGCCGTTGAATTTCCCTTTTTCGCGTTTTTCGAAAAGTGCGGCATACTCGGTAGCGGAAAGCACATAAATGGGTTGGTCTTTTTTGGAAAGAAACATACGGGCATCATCATAAAACGGGGCTACTATTTTTTCGGGGTCGTTATATGATGAGCCATCAATATATAATTGTAGTGCTTTGTTAACGGCCTCTTTTTCGGTTTGTGCGGTAATTGTTGTACTTATTAAAAAGAGGGAGATGGAAAATAAATAAATTTTCATGATAGTATATTTTAAAGTTTATAATTTCAGGATAATCTCTTATTGGGTTTTACTCTTCTGGGCTTGTTGCGTTTGTTTTGTAGTGGCGTTTGGACACGAATTCCACGAATTCTTACTAATTTTTAAGCGAATTCATTTTTGAAATTTGACACCTAGTATGCTCGCCTCGAGACAGTTCATTTTGCTTTAATGCGGATTATCTTTCCGTTTTTGCGGTCGTTTAGGTCTTCCGTTAATATGTAAAGTTTCCCTTCGGGACTCATGATAGCCTTACGCGAACGTTCTCGATTATCGATAAAAAGTTCTTCCATGCTTTTTACGGTTTCTCCTTCCAGACGTATTCGCCAAAGGCTTCCCCGTGATAGGCCGGGAACGATCAGATTATCTTTCCATGTGGGGAATTCATCTCCGGTGTAAAAAGTAAGTCCGGTCGGGGCGACCGTCTGTAGCCAGTACCAAACAGGGTCGGCATAGGTTACGCCTTCCACTTTTATGGGCGCGTAGCTGTTTCCGCGATACTTTCCGGTAGTAACAACTGGCCAGCCGTAATTAGCTCCGGCGTTTAAAACATTGATTTCATCACCTTGATTGGTGCCGTGCTCACTGAACCAAATTCTTCCTGTTTTTGGTTCGACCGTAATGCCTTGGGCCGCACGAATGCCAACGGCGAATAATCCGGGAACGGCATCAGGCCCAAAATCGGGATTGTCATCAGGAATACTCCCATCCAAATTCAAACGGTAGATTTTCCCTCGTTTATCGGTTACATCTTGGGCAATGGGTTCTTCAGGTTGGTTATCCTCATTAAAAAGACGTTCCCCGACCGTAACGTATAATTTTCCATCAGGACCGAAGGTCATTCCACCTCCGAAATGGAACAATCCATGGGAATAGGGTAAGGCCAAGAGCAGCTGTTTTACATTTTGCAACGAGTCGTTTTTCAATTCGGCTCGGATTACTTTGGTCGTTGCCCCTCCTTCCCCTTTGCTGACATAGGAAACATAAATATGTCGATTCTGCTCAAAATCGGGGTCGAGAAGAACCTCTAAAATTCCAGCATTAAAGGTGTATTTTTTGTTATCGGGTAGGCGACTCGGATAAGTACCGGGTTCATAATCGGCTTTTCGATACAGCAAGCTGTCCAATCGGTCTTTGGGGAATCCTTTTATGGGATGCCTTTCTTTGGTCTGGAGGTTGATTCGGAGCAAATCCCCATCCTTTTCGGAAAGTAAAACTTCTTCTTCTGAAATAAAGGCCATGCTCCAAGGTCTAGATAGGCCATCGATTATGGTCTCTTTTTGGGGAAAGATATTTGTAGGAATTGATTGCGGAATTTGAGTTTTCGATTCCGAACATCCGAAGGCAAATAGTGATAGTAAAAAAAGTAACCTTTTCATTTCTATAGATTTAGCAATGAAGTGATTTAAGCTTTTTACGTTCTGGCGAAAATTAGCTATTTTTTGGTCATTTGAAGGCTTTTTTGAGTTGTATAGCCGGGCTACGGAACGAAAAAAAGACAAAAAATGGACGAAAAAGGGCAATTTTTTAGCGAATGGAAAAAGTTTAAATCACTTCAATGGCAAAATCCGAAGAAAAACTTCAAAATCCTTTAAAAATCATGATTCTTTAAACGAATTTTTAAATAAGACGGAAGGACGAAAAGAGGAAAGAGTAAAGACGGGTGTTCAGAAAACAATGTTTGTGTCTGGTCGGTCTTTGAACGTGTCGAGAAGTTATTTTGTCTTTCCTCTTTGCTCTTTTTGTCTTTCTTCTGGAGCCTGAACGGTCTTTTAGGACAATAAAGTTTCAAGGTAACCGCAGTAATCGTGGAAGAGCGATGGCTAGTTGTTCTTAGGCCAGCTTAAACCGGTTTCGATATTGCGAAGGGGTGAGTTGCGTTTCGGCCTTAAAGGCCAAATTGAAAGAGGTGACGTTGCCAAAACCACAGTCATAGGCAACGGTAGCGATTTTTTCTTTTAGGTATTCCCTGTCTGCCAATAAAATCTTGGCTTTTTGAATACGGTACGCGTTGACGAATTCAGAAAAATTCTTGCCTTCGTTTTCGTTAA
>ENA-ORXU01000522-ORXU01000522.1-marine-metagenome-genome-assembly--contig:-NODE-522-length-43205-cov-7.648558_pt1 | contig 43205 bp, 29 predicted proteins | sample MGYA00237869_ERZ511484 | MGnify/ENA metagenome assembly ERZ511484 | reverse complement strand
TGACGGACGATGGGTATGCGCCAGCTTCTCCGACCCCACGCTGGCCGATGTCACGAATGTGGCCGGACCCGTGCCGGGCCTGGTGCCGGGCCTGGTGCCGGACCTGGCGCCGGACCTGGCGCCGGACCTGGCGCTGGACCTGGCGCCGGAGCCGCCGATAGGACGGGCCGCCGGCGTGCCACCCTCGACACCGGCCCCGTCCACCCGTTGCATCGCGGACGACGCATCGACCCTGCGCGGTTGCCTGGCGACCGGGAACAACGTCTTGTTGACGGCCGACATCACGCTGACCGGCTGCCCGGCGCTGATGCTCGGCAATCGACGGGACGTCACGATCGACGGCGGTGACCACACGATCCTTCGTACCGGCGGGCATCGTGGATGCTCGCTGATGGACATCGCCGGCAGCCAGCGGGTGACGCTTTCGGATCTGGTGCTGGACGACGATGCGCGCATCGGCGCCTGCGGCTCGCAGGATGCGTGTCCGCGCATGGTGCGCGTCCGCGACTCGGCGGACATACGCTTCGACCGGGTCGAGGTGCTGCACTCGAAGGGGTATGCGCTCTACACCGATCGCGTGGCGGGATTCCGGTTCGCCGATGGCGCGGTCCGCGACTCCGGTGTGCTGGGGTTGTATCTCGGCCACGCCGACGGACCCACCACCGATGCCGTCATCACCGGCAACACGTTCACCGACAACGCGACGAACGCCTTGGCCGTGCTGGGGGCGGCGGGGGTGTTGATCGAGGGCAACCGCTTCGAGCGCAATCATCTTTACGGACGATGGCCGGTGCGAGCGCAGTTCGGCAGCGGCATGACGGGTGGCGGGCAGGTGTACATCGCGCGCGGCGAGAAGGTGGTGATTCGCGGCAACACCATTACCGGCGGACGCTGCCTGAACTGCGTCGATCACGGCCCGACGCTGCGTACCGGGGTACACGGGATCGAGCTGTCCGAGCCCGGCAAGAGCGATGCGGTCGCGAATGTCAGGATCGAGCGCAACACGATCACCGACAACCATGCGGTCGGGATCTATACCAATCGCGATGCCGCGGTGCAGGATCTGGTGCTGCTCGGTAACACGGTATCGGGCAACGGGCGCGACCTGAACTTGATCGAGCAGCGGCAGAACGGGTCGGGAGAACCCGTGACCCTGCCGGCGCCACCGGTGATCGTTCGCCCGGTCCGGCTCGAACGCCCGGTCCGGCTCGAACGTCCGGCCGCGATCGGCGCTGCGGTGATCGGTGCTGACCTGGACGACGCGAAGCGCCGTTACGCGGCGGCCACTTCCCAGGTTCGGGTCGATTGCGATCCGGCAGGCGATGGCCGCTGGATCTGTGCAAGCTTCGCGAATCCGGTGCTGGGCGATGTCGGCAGGACGGCAACGGCACCGCAGCCATCCACTGAGCGCGGGGCCGTTGAGCAGCTTGCCCGGGCGCCCGTCGTACCTTCCGCGACCGGCACCGTGCGCATCGAGGCCGAGGACCTTGCGCTGGGCAACGGCTGGGCGATCGATACCGAGCGTTCAGGCTTCTCGGGCGCAGGCTACGCCATCTGGCGTGGCGGCAACCAGCTCCAGAATCCCGGACTGGGCAGTACCGAACTGGCCTTCGACGTGCCGACCGCTGGCGAGTACCAGCTCGTGATCAGGGCGAGGGCGGTCGACCCGGTGTCGTTCGACGCCTCGAACGACTCCTGGTTCCGCTTGCCGGGCGCACCGTGGACCAAGGTGTACACCACCGGAAGGGATGCCTGGGTGGTGGGCGGGGCGGCCGAGCGCGGAGAGGACCAGTTCTTCTTGCGAGGCGATTTCGCCGCCGGACCGGTCAGCGTCCAGATGTCGGGACGCTCCGACGGGCACGCGATCGACTGGATCGAGCTGCAGCGCGTGGGTCAGGACGCGCTGACCACGCCCGATCCTGGAATGGACCTGATATCCCTGCACTTCGATTCGAGCCCGGACTGGGACGATCTGCAGGCGATGATCGCCAACAAGCTGGTTCTCGACAGGTTTCCGGATCGTTCGTACATGGTGGTCAACGGCACGATCGGCGACAAGGTATCGCGGTCCGGATTCATCCAGGGTTCCACCGAGCACTGCCGCTCGATCTACGGCGAGTGTCTGGACCACTTCGCCGACGGTGCCGGAGCGGTGGCCAGGACGGCCGCCGCCTGGACCTTCACGCTGGACGCCGGCGGCCGCGTGTTCGTTGCCGAAGGCGGTCCGTCGGACTTCACCGCCGATGTCCTGCGGACCCTGGAGCGCAACGGCATGGCGTCATCACTCATGAAGACGATTCAGGTCGTACAGCACAGCCATGGCCCCGGATTCAACGAAAAGATGACGTCCGATGCCGGTATGGCGTTCGTCAAGTCGCGGGCCAGTTTCGTCACGATCGCCAACGGGAACGCCGACAACGCCACGCCGAACTTCAACCGTCAGGGCACGGGGTTCGAGGGCCGTTCGGTAAGGTCGGCCTATGCCGAGCAGTGGCGCAATGCGTATGGCTTCGCGCGGGGCGAGCGACGCGTGGACTTCTCGGACTCGGTCGAGCTGCTGCACATTCTCGGCCTGCCGAAGTCGCACGCCGCCTCGGTCGACGCCTTCGCCGATCGTTACTTCTGAAACGGCGGGCCGTTGCGGTCGGATTGCCCTGTATGGTGTCGCGCTCGACACCCTGCCGGAGAGTTCTCTTGAGGTCCATTCGTTCTACATTCCTGTCCCTCGGCATGCTGATGCTCGCCGCATGGGCCTGTTCCGGCGTCGGCGTCGCTCACGCCGGCTGCGGGGTCGAGCAGGGATCGCTTCGGCTGCTGTCCGATGACTGGGCGGCGCTGAACCTCATCGCGGAACGAGCGGAGCGTTGCGCCGACGAGCGCGTGAGCGTGGACACCGAGCGAACGCGCGAGCACAAGGCGCTGCAGGTCACCGCGCTGAGCGTGATGCCCGCGGTCTACACCAGCGCGATCGTGTCCAACAACACCATCGTGCCCCTGTTGGCGGCCGGACTGGTCCGGCCGCTGGACGCACTGGTGGAGCGCTACGCGCCGTCCCTGCCCGAGCGCCAGTTGATCCGCATCGACGGAAAGATCATGGCGATCGCGTTCAACGCCAACGCACAGCACCTGTATTATCGCAAGGACCTGCTCGAGTCGGTCGGGTTGCAGCCACCGTCGACCTATGCCGAGCTGCTCGAGGCGGCGCGGGAGCTGCGTGACGCCGGCGTGGAGCATCCTCTGGTCGGTACGCTGGCGGCCGGTTGGGATCTGGCCAACGAATTCCTGAACCTGTACCTGGGACTGGGTGGCGAGCCGTTCGCCGCCGGTTCGGCCGAACCCGCCATCCAGGGGGCGCACGGGGTCGAGGCGCTGGAGACCCTCCGTGCGCTCAGTGCCTACATGGACGCGGATTTCCTGAGCATCGATTCCAACGAGCTGCAGTCGATCTGGGAATCGGGCGAACCGGCCCTGGCGATCGGCTGGAACTCGCGGGCCGATGCGCTGCTGGATACGGCGGGCGATGCGCCGGAAGTGGCCGCCCTGACCGCCCTGGCCGCTGCGCCCGCGATGGACGAGGGCGGGGTTCCGGCCGCCTCGCTCTGGTGGAACGGTTTCACCATCGCCAGCCACATCGACGACGTGGATGCCGATACCTCGTTCCGGATCATGCTGCAGGCCATCGCGCCGGACCTGCTCGAGGAGCATGCCGACCTGTCGACCTGGCTGATCGAAGGCTACGTGCCGACCGCGACCTCCGCCGGGCTGATGGCGAACGTGGAGGCCGGGGCCAGGCCGTACCCGATGCTGGCACCGATGGGGCTGCTGCACACCGCCATCGGGAACAATCTGGCCGACTACCTGCAGGGGCGCGAATCCGCCGATCAGGCGCTCGCCGATGCCGCCGATGCCTATCGCGCCTCGGCCAGGGAGCAGGGGTTCATTCCGTAGCGCGGAGCATGGATCGGGCGGGCGTGGCTCGCAGCAGCGCGGCCAGCTCGGGCCGGCAGGAGCCGCAGTTCGTGCCCGCCTGCAGGCGTCGACCGAGATCGGCGACGCTGCTGCATTCGCCGGCGGCGATCACCGATCTGATCGTTTCGGCACCCACGGCGTGGCAGCTGCAGACGATCGCGCCCGGAGAGGTCGTCCGCCCGCCCGGACGACCCGCCAGCAGCGCGTACATCGGGGGGGAGTCGTTCAGAGGATCCAGTGCCTCGATCAGCCAGCGCCGTGCGGCATCGGTCGGCGTCGGGGAGACGAAGCTGGCGGCGACCAGGCGGCCCCGATGCGCCGCGATGCGGCGGTATCCGCCCGCCGAAACGTCGCTCTGCTCCAGCGAGTGCAGCCACTGGTCCTCCGGCACGGCCGAGCGCAGAAGGGCCCGGCACGTCCGGTCAAGTGCTCGCGGCCCGGCCAGTGCCGCAAGCTCGACCTGCCAGCCCCCGGGCACCGGCGCCTGCGCCCAGTAGTGATCGCGACGGGCCGGCAGCCGGTCCGGTCTGTGCGGCAGCAGCAGGTAGGCGAACGAGCGCGCCGGCCAGCGGCCCAGCGTGACACGCTCGCTCTTCGACGCCGGTTGGCCGGATACCGGATCGAGAGTCGCCGAGATGAGCGTGTCCACGCGGGCGCGCGAGGCCCAGACCTCGCTCCAGTGCATGGGCATGAACAGCGAGCCCGGGCGCTGCCGTTCGGTGATCAGGGCGCGTGCCTGGACGCGCCCGCGTGCGCTCGCCAGCTCGACGATGTCGGCTGGTTCGATCGAGGCGTGCGCGGCATCGACCGGCGCGATCTCGACGAACGGTTCGGCCAGGTGCGCGCTGAGGATCGTCACCGGACCGGTACGGGTCATGGTGTGCCATTGATCGCGAATGCGCCCGGTGTTGAGCACGAAGCAGCGGGACCGGTCGCTTGCCACGACGGCGGACGGGACCGGCGTCGCCGGTACGATCGGGATCATCCGTGCACGCCCGTCGGCGGTGTGAAAGCGCCCGTCGGCGAAGAAGCGGGTGGCGGCCGGGCGCGTGCCCGCCCGCCATGGCCACACGAACGGCGACAGCGCATCGTATTCGACATCGCTCAGCTGCGCGGCCGCACCGATGTCGAAATCGGCTGACCCCGCCGCCGCGCTGAGCGCCGCGTGCTCGCGGAAGATGTCGGCCGGCCCGTTCCAGTCGAAGCCGTGGTCTGCGCCGAGGCGTCGGGCGATGCAGGCGATCTGCCACCAGTCCGGACGGGCGCTGCCCGGCGGTGCACGGAACCCGCGCTGGCGCGAGATGCACCGCTCGGAGTTGGTCACCGTACCGTCCTTTTCGCTCCAGGCCGCGCTGGGCAGCAGCACGTCGGCCAGCCTGGCGGTGTCGGTGTCGGGTACCACGTCGGAGACCACCACGAACGGGCAGCGGGCGAGTGCCTGCCGCACCCGGTCCGCATCCGGCAGGCTGTCGACCGGGTTGGTCGCCAGTATCCAGACCGCGCGGATGCGACCTTCGGCGATGCGCTCGAACAGCTCGACCGCTTTCGGTCCGGGTGCCTGCGCGATGTGCGGTGATGCCCAGAAGCGTTGCACCCGATCGCGCGCCCCGGCATCGGCCAGCTCGGTGTGCGCCGCCAGCATGCTGGACAGTCCGCCCACCTCGCGTCCGCCCATGGCGTTCGGCTGACCGGTGATCGAGAACGGACCCATGCCGGGCCGACCGATCCGCCCGGTGGCCAGGTGGCAATTGATGATGGCGTTGACGGTGTCGGTGCCGCGCGCGCTCTGGTTCACGCCCTGGCTGTAGACGGTCACCACGCGGCGCGTGGTGGCAAAGGCGTCGAACAGGTCCGCGACCGCCTCCGCCGTGAGGCCGGTGCGGTGCGCGGTCTCGTCACGGGTCAGCGACGCGATCGCCGCCAGTGCCGTCCCTGCATCGCCGACATGGGCTTGCAGCCAATCCTTGTCAAGCGCATCGTGGCGGGCCAGATCCGCCAGCAGGCCGGCGAACAGATCCAGATCGCTGTCAGGCGTCAGCGACAGATGTCGGTCGGCCTGCGCCGTTGTCGCCGTGGCCCGAGGATCGATGACGATGATCCGCATTCCGGGACGCGCTTCGCGAGCCGCCATCAGGCGCTGGTGCAGCACCGGGTGACACCAGGCCAGGTTGCTGCCCACCAGGATCACCAGATCCGCCAACTCCAGGTCGGCGTACTGTCCGGGCACCGTGTCGGTGCCGAAGGCGCGCTGGTGGCCGGCCACACTGGTGGCCATGCACAGGCGCGAGTTGGTGTCGATGTTGGCCGTGCCCAGCCAGCCCTTCACGAACTTGTTGGCCGCATAGTAGTCCTCGGTCAGCAACTGACCCGAGGCGTACAGCGCCACCGATTCGCGGCCGTGGTCGGCGATGGTGTCGGCGAAGCGGGAGGCGATCAGATCGAGTGCCTCGTCCCAGTCGGTGTGCCGCGCGCCGATGCGCGGTCGCAGCAGACGATCGGCGGTGTCCAGGGTGGCGGCCAGCGCACTGCCCTTGCTGCACAGCCTGCCCGCATTGGCCGGATGATCGGCATCGCCTTTCACCCGGCAGTCGGAGCCACGTGGGCTCGACACGACGACACCGCACCCGACGCCGCAGTAGGGACAGGTGGTGCGCACCGGGTCCGTCGGCGCATCCGACGGGATCAAGAGCCGTCCGGCACGGCCAAGAGGATCGAACCCTCGTCGACCCGTGTCTCGTAGTGTCGCACCGAGCCCTCGTCCGCACCCAGCGCCTGGCCATCGGCCAGATCGATGACCCAGTTGTGCAGCGGACACGTCACGCAGTCGCCGTGCACGATGCCTTCGCTCAAGGGGCCACCCTTGTGCGGGCAGCGATCCTCGACCGCGTGCACCCGGTCGGCCGTGGTGCGGAACAGTGCGATGACCGCTTCGCCGCGCACCACGCGCCGTGCTCCGCGGACCGGAATGTCGCTGACTCGACCCACCTCGATCCACTGCACCGGACGCACCTGCATCGCGGCGCTCACGACGCGGCCTCCCGAGCCTGTTCCAGGGCCTGGCGAGGTTCGGCGTGCTGCTGTGGCAAGGTGGCCAGTGGCTCGAACTCGTAGCGCTGCTCGCCCGCGATGGCGCGTGCGGCCCACGGGTCCACCTGAGCGACCTTCTGCGAGCGATCGAAGCGCGCCTTCAGCGCTGCGCGGTTGGCGGCATCGTCGACGATCTGCGCGCGCACCGTGTCATGACCGACGCGGGCCGCCCACTTGTAGATCCGTTCCAGGTAGTGGCCTTGCTCGCGGTAGGCCTGCATCAACGCGGCGGCGTGTTCGATGACCTCGTCCTCGGTGCCGACGTGGGTGAACGGTTCGGTACCCTTGATGTCCAGCCCGGCCGCTCCGGCGAACACCAGGTCGTAGCCGGAATCCACGCACAGCACGCCGATGTCCTTGCAGGTGGCCTCGGAGCAGTTGCGCGGACAGCCGGACACCGCCAGCTTTACCTTGGCAGGCGTCCAGCTGCCCCACAGGTAGCGCTCCAGCCGGATGCCCAGTCCGGTCGAATCCTGAGTGCCGAAGCGGCACCAGTCGGTGCCCACGCAGGTCTTCACCGTGCGCAGGCCCTTCGCGTAGGCGTGCCCGGACACGAACCCTGCCTTGCCCAGGTCGTGCCACACCAGCGGCAGGTCGTCCTTCCTGACGCCGAGCAGGTCGATGCGCTGCCCGCCGGTGCACTTCACGCTCGGGATCGCGAACTTGTCCACCACGTCGGCGATGGCGCGCAGCTCGCTGGAGGACGTCACGCCGCCCCACATGCGCGGCACCACCGAGTAGGTGCCGTCCTTCTGGATGTTGGCGTGTGCCCGTTCGTTGATGAAGCGCGACTGGTAGTCGTCGGTGTAGTCCTCCGGCCACTCGCACACCAGGTAGTAGTTCAGGGCCGGTCGGCACTTCGCGCAGCCGCAGGAACTCTTCCATTCCAGCGCCTGCATAAGCTCGGGGATGTTGCGCAGCGCCCTGGTGCGGATCAGCTGCCGCACGTCGTCGTGCCCCAGCTCGGTGCAGGGGCATACCGGCGTGACGGCGCGGCGCTCGAACCGCTCACCCAGCGTCAGCGCCATGACCTGTTCGACCAGGCCGGTGCAGGTGCCGCACGAGGAGGAGGCCTTGGTGTGAGCGCGGACCTCGTCCAGCGAGGACAGGTCCAGGCGCTGGATGGTGTCGACGATCCGGCCCTTGCACACGCCGTTGCAACCGCAGATCTCCGCCTCAGGGGGCAAGGCTGCAACGGCTGCCGTAGGGTCCGCATCGCGTCCTCCCGCAAAGGCCTGTCCGAACACCAGGGTGTCACGGCCTTCGGTCACGTCCTCCTCGCGCTTGAGCTTGTCGTAGAACCAGTTGCTGTCGGCGGTGTCGCCGATCATGACGATGCCGACGATGCGACCGGACTCGAGTACCAGCCGTCGATATACCCCGGCGGCGGCATCGCGCAGCACGATCTCCTCGCGCCCGGGAGCGTCCGCGAAGTCTCCGGCCGAGAAGAGATCCACGCCGTTGACCTTCAGCTTGGCCGATGTCGTCGAGCCTGCGTAGCCGGCCTCTCCACCACTCAGGCGCGTGGCCAGCACGTCGGCCATCTCGTACAGCGGCGCTACCAGTCCATAACAGGTCCCGCGGTGCTCGACGCACTCGCCGAGGGCGAACACGTGCGGGTCCGAGGTGCTCATGCCGTCGTCGACCAGGATGCCCCGATCCACTGCCAGCCCCGCTTCGGCGGCCAGCGCCGCGGCAGGACGGATGCCGATCGCCATGACCACCAGCGTCGCCTCGATCAGGGTGCCGTCGGCCAGCCTGACACCGGTGACGCGCCTGCCGTCGCCTTCCAATGCCACGCTCACCCGTTCGGTCAGCACGCTGATGCCACGCGACTCGATCGCCTGCTCCAGCAGGTGAGCGGCCGGTGGATCCAGCTGGCGGTCCATCAGGATCGGGCCGCGGTGCAGCACGGTGACGTTCATGCCCTGCGTGTTCAATCCATCGGCCGCCTCCAGGCCGAGCAGGCCACCGCCGATCACCACCGCCGGACCGGCATTGCCGCAGGCCTCCAGCATTCGATCGACATCGTCGAGATCTCGATAGACCAGCACGCCCTCGAGCTCCACGCCGGGTATCGGCAACCGGTTCGGCACGGAACCGGTGGCGATCACCAGCGCGTCGTAGTCGTGCCGCACGCCGCGGGCGTCGATGACGTTGCGCGCCTCGCGATCGATCGCGGCGATGGCGAGCCCCTTGTGCAGCGTGACACCGTGTTCGGCGTACCAGGCATCGTCGTGCGTGACGATGTCCTCGTAGCGCTTCTCGCCGGTCAGTACCGGTGACAGCATCAGCCGGTTGTAGTTGACGCGCGGTTCCGCATTGAAGACGGTGACGCTCCAGCGTATCGACGCGCCGTCATGCATGCGCTCGAACAACGTCTCCAGCATGCGTCCGGGTGCCATGCCGTTGCCGATGACGATCAGGCGACGGAGCGCACCGTCACCGATCGGTATCCGGTCCGGCGTGGTCGTGGGCAGCTGCATCATGTTCACGGGGCGAGCTTCCGACGAAGAAGCGGGCAGGGCGGCAAGGGCATGACGTTGCGAGTCGTGTGGACGGCGGTGTCGGGAACCGTAGCGGTGTTCGGTGTCAGGTGTGACTGCTCGTTTTGCAGCGGGGTGGTGCAGGGAATGCACGTCGTGCCGGCATCGTGCCGAGCATTGCCGTTTCGCAGCGTCAGCGAATCATGGCGACCAGAGCCGCCACGAGTGCCACGAGGAGCGCTGCCGACACGCCTTGCCAGAAGCGCACGGGATCGCGTTCCATCCATGGCAGCCCCTCGGCCTGGCGTCGGGCCTCGTCGCTCGGGCGTTCAAGGTCGGCGATGAACTCGGAGTAGACCGGCTGGCGCAGCTCGGCCCGGGGGGAGAGTGCCCGGCGCAAAGCCCGGTCGATCCAGTGCGGGATGTCGGGTCGCGCCTCGCGCAGCGGACGGTACCGCCAGGCGCCGCGGTTGACGGGTTGTCGCGAACCCGACGTCGCCAGGTCGTGCGGTAGGCGGCCGGCGAGCATTTCGTAGGCGATGGTGGCGAGCGAGAACAGGTCGGAACGCTTGTCTGCGGTGCCCTCCAGCAGGCTTTCGGGAGCGATGTAGACCAGGTCCCCGACCGGTGCGTCATCCAGGACGCAGGGGCCGAGCTCGATCAGACCATCGATCAGTGCCGTTCCGAAGTCGATCACGACGCAACGCCCGTCCGGGCCGATCATCACGTTCTCGGGCTTCAGGTCCCGGTGCGTCACACCGATGCGGGACAACGCGCGCAGAGCATCGACCAGGCTTGCCAGCAGGGGGCGCACGACCACGAGCTCCGGGTGCGGGTGATCGTTCATCCATCGGCGAAGCGACTGCCCGGGCACGATCTCGGTCAGCAGGTACAGGAACGCCGAGTCCGACCTGGCGGGTACCCCGCGCAGGATGCCCGGGTGCTGCACGAGCGCGAGCAGCCAGCGCTCGCGCGCGAAGCCTTCCAGGTAGCCGGCATCGTCGGCGAACGCGCGGGACGGTGCCTTCATCGCCAGCTCGCGCCCGTCCGACGCTCGTCGGACGCGGTACAGGTGACTGCGTGGGCTCTGATGCATCACCTGCAGCACGTGCAGGTCATCGATCCTCATGCCGGGGGACAGGGCGGGCGGTATCGCCACCGCGAGGGCATGCCGGCGTGCCTGGGCCTCGCTTTCATCGGGCAGGCAACGGATGCGGGCCAGCAGGCAGCTGGCATCGTCGTCGCCGCCTTGCTCGAAGGCCTCGGCCACCAGTCTTGCCGAGACCGATTCGAGATCGATGGCTCCGGCGTCGAGCTCGTCCTGCAGGAAGGTGCGCAGTCCGGCCAGGGACCAGGCCGCATGCACCCCGTCCGTGGCCAGCATCAGCACGTCGCCTTCGTGCAGCTCGTGCGCGACATGGTCGATCTCGGCGTGCGCCTCCAGTCCCAATGCACGCGAGAGCAGCAGGCGGCCGTCGTGACGACGCACGTGGTCCCGGGTCAACGGTATCAGCTCGGTGCCTCTGGATAGCATGACGCGGCTGTCGCCGATGTGGAACACGTGGGCGGTCCGGGACTTCACGATCACGGCGGTGAACGTGGTGACCAGACCGTCGTGGCCGACGAGCCCGGAACGGTTCGGTGCGTTCTGCGCATGAAACCAGCCGTTCAGCGTCCCCAGTACATCGCTTGCGCAATCCCGGATCGAGCGCGTCGCGATGCAGTTCAGGTATTCCTCGATGAACTCGGTGACGGCAAGCTCGCTGGCATCTCGCGAAGTGCTGCTGGAACTCACCCCGTCGGCGATCGCCAGGACCGCGCCACGATGGCGCAGCAGCGTCTCGTCCGCCGGCACGCAGGCGGCGAAGGCATCCTGGTTGCCGAGCCCGGCAGCGACGTGACCGGGCCCCGGCCGACTGGCACCGCCAAGCTCGACGACCAGCGCGGAACGGGTATCGGGAGAAACCTCGGTGACGTGGTGGCCGTCGTCCAAGCGGTGCTGCTCAGCTCACGGGAATGAGCCGTACGGTACCGTGTTCGTCGATCTCGGCGATCTCTCCCTCGGGCTCCTGCAGGGCGAGCAGCGCGAAGAAGCCGACCGCGGCGGTGCCGGCGATGACCAGGAAGAACGTGCTGGCGGGCACCATCGAGTACACCAGCAGGTAGACCACGGCGCCGACGTTGCCGTAGGCGCCGGTCATGCCGGCGATCTGTCCGGTCTGGCTGCGCTTGATCAGCGGCACGACGGCGAACACCGCTCCCTCGCCGGCCTGCACGAAGAACGAGCAGGCCATGACCGCCACCACCGCCAGCACGAGCGGCCAGGCACTGTCGACCTGGGACATGAGCAGGTAGCCCGCGGCCAGTCCGGCGGTCAGGATCAGCAGCGTGCGCCGTCGACCGTACCGATCGGAAAGCCAGCCACCGCCGGGTCGCGACATGAGGTTCATGAAGGCGTAGCCCGAGGCGAGCATGCCGGCCACGACCGGGGAGAGCGTGAAGGTGTCGGCGAAGAACAGCGGCAGCATCGATACCACGGCAAGCTCCGAGCCGAAGGTGGCGAAGTACAGGATGTTGAGCACCGCGACCTGCCGGAAGCTGTAGCGCTGCCGCGCCGGAACCGCTTCGGCGAACACCTTCTTGTTGACCTTCCACACCAGCGAGATCTCGTACAGGAACAGCAGCACCAGACCGGTGTAGACGAGGTTTGTGGTGGTGCCGGAGATCATGTCCACGCGTGCCGGAGACAATCGCCACGCCAGTACGCCGAGCGCCAGGTACATCGGGATCTTCATGACGATCAGGAAGTAGAAGTCTCCCTTGCTGGTGATCTCCATCGCGCCGGACTGCCTGGGCTTGAAGTAGGTGGACCCCTTGGGTGTGTCCGTGGTCGTCGAGTGGTAGACGAAGCCCATGACCAGGCTCATCACGCCGGTGATCGCGACCGCCCAGCGCCAGCCATCGTCGCCGCCGAAGAACAGGGCGAGCGCCGGCAGCGTGAACGCCGCGGCGGCCGACCCGAAGTTGCCCCAGCCTCCGTAGATGCCTTCCGCGGTACCAAGTTCATTGTGCGGGAACCATTCGCTGACCATGCGGATGCCGATGACGAAGCCTGCTCCGATGGCGCCGAGCGCGAAGCGGGCCAGCGCAAGCTGCGTGTAGCTCTGGGCGAACGCGAACACGAAGCACGGGATGGACATCACGATCAGCAACGTCGAGTACACCGCGCGGGGCCCGTAGCGATCGGTCAGGATGCCGATCACCACGCGTGCGGGTATCGTCAGCGCGACGTTCAGCACCAGCAAGGTGGTGACCTGGGCGTCCGTCAGTCCGAATGTCGCCTTGATCGATTGCAGCAACGGCGCCAGGTTGAACCAGACGACGAAGGTGATGAAGAAGGAGATCCAGCTCAGGTGCAGGATCTTCATCTTGCCGGTGAACGACAGCAGGTTGAATCCGGCATCTTGTGACATGCGCGCGGTGTTTCCGAAGGAAGAAGGGAGGGAGGAGGGGAGCACCGATGCGAGCGATCGGCCAACCGATACTAGGTGGCGACGGGGTGGACCCCCTGCGTTGATTTCGCAGCGCGGCGATGCGTGAAATGCACACCGGGTTCGTGCGGGCGAGGCGAGGGCCGGCGCTCTGCTTCGGCTCTCTCGATCGATCGAGCACCTTGCGAGCGGCCCGCCGGCTCGAATGAAAATGCAGGCATGGATACCTCGACCGGTGACCTCGAGCCGCACCGGCGTCGTGCGGACAGGTCGCGCGACGCACCGTTGCGGTGCGTCGATCAAGGGAAAGGGACGCTAAGTCATTGGTTCGCCTCGGCACCGGGGGCGGCGCGATTTCTGCTGCACATCCGGATCAACGTGAAACCTGAACCGATCGAGCACCGATGAGATACCAGCAACCGCTCGTGTACGTCGATGCGGTGGCACGTGCCGGTTCCATCCGGCGAGCAGCCGAGACGCTGGCGATCACCTCGACCGCGCTCAACCGACGCATCCTCAGCCTGGAAGACGATGTGGGCGCGCCGCTGTTCGAGCGCCTGCCCAACGGCGTACGGCTCAGCGCGGCGGGCGAGCTGTTCCTGCATTTCGCGCGCAGGCAACTGGTGGATGCCGATCGACTGCGTGCCCGTCTGGCCGATCTGACCGGCGAGCGGCGCGGTCATGTGAACGTGGCTACCGGGCAGTCCTTTTCCGGCGCGCACCTGCCCGGACTGATCAGCGAGTTCCAGGCGATCCATCCCGCAGTGACATTCGGCGTTCGCCGCTGCACGCGCAACAATGCCTGCGGGGCGCTGGAGTCTTTCGAGGCTGATCTGGCGGTCGTGTTCGAACCGGAACTGAGCGCCGGGGTGGAGGTGCTCAAGGCATTGCCGCAACCCTTGCACGTGGTCTGCAGGGCCGATCACCCTCTGACCGCCGCACCGCATGACGGCATCAGACTGGCAAGGTGTCTGGACTACCCCATGGCACTGCCCACGCTAGGCAACGGCGTTCGCTGGTTGCTCGAACAACAGACGGCCCGCACCGGGCAGTCGCTGTCTTGCTCGATCGAATCGGATGATGCCACGCTGCTCCGGCAAAGCGTGGCGAAGGGGCCGATGATCTCCTTCGAGATACCGATGCGCATGCCCGATACCGTATCAGGCGTCGCCGGCACGGCTGGTACCGGTGCCGAGCTGGTCACCTTGCCGCTGGACTCTCGCGATGCCGCCATCGGACAGCTTTGCATCCTGCGGATGAAGGGGCGTGTCCTGCCGGTGGCGGCAGCAAGTTTCGCCGAACGGGTGCTGCAGGCATTGGGCGAACGGTCCGCTACCGAAACGATCGAGCCATCACGGCCCGATGTGACCCTGGTCTGAGCGGCTCCGGCATGGCTCTCGGCGACAGGCAGGCGTTGGCGAAGAACAGCGCGGAGACGATGACCGGCAACGTGCCCGGACCTGCGAACACCAGCGCCAGCAGGCCCGCGCCGGCGAGCACCGCGAACAACAGGAGCCAGTCGCCGAGCGTGATCAGCGCGCTGCCGGCCAGCGGTGCCGGCATCGGCGAGATCGAGACCACCAGCATCATGGTCGCCACCAGACGCGTCGCTTGCGGGCCGGTAAGCAGGTCGCGCACGATGGCAAGCGGCACTACCGTCACCGCCGCTCCTTCGCAGCCCTGTACGAAGCGCATCGCGGTCGGCCAGCCGATGCCGGGTGCCAGCGCGCAGCCGATCGAGCCCAGTGCAAACAATGCAAGCCCCGCACGCAACGGCAACTTGCGGCCGAACCGATCCGCCAGCGGACCGTAGAACAGCTGCGCCACGCCGAAGGCCAGCAAGTACACCGACAGCGTGGTCTGCGCGCCGGCCACGGAGGTGGTCAGATCCCGCTCCAGGCCGGGCAGCGCCGGCAGGTACAGATCGATGGCCGCCGGGCCGATGGCCGACAGAAGGTCGAGGATCGCTGCCTTGTGTACGGTGGCGGACATCAGGGGGGTGAGAGCTTGTTGCCAGGTGGCACGGGTGCGACGATCGGGTAGCCCGTCGTTGTGGACCCCCGCTGTTGACGATGACGTGCGTGCTCCGCCGCCTGCCAGCGAGACGGTCGACCGCCGGACGGGCGGTGACGGTACGCTTCGCCGCCCCGGTCACGAGAAATCACCCTGTCATGCTGATCACCCGTCAACAGCTCGGCGAGCACGCCGCTATGGCCATGCTCGCTGCTGCGCGCGAGAAGGCCCGGGCGCTGGGCGTACCCCAGAACATCGCCATCGTCGACCCGGCCGGGCACCTGCTGGCCTTCTGCCGCATGGACGGGGCGAAGTTTCACAGCTTCGACACCGCCCTGGCCAAGGCGGTCACCGCGGCCAGCACGGGAGCGGCGAGCGGTGCTGCTCCGCCGGATGCCGGCGTGCTGGTCGGCATCACCACCCGCGGGCGGTTTACCAACATGCGCGGAGGGTTGCCGGCGATCGTGGACGGGGAGACGGTGGGTGCCGTCGGCGTCGGCTCGGGTACGCCCGAACAGGACGTCGCCGTCGCCGAGGCGGCGCTGGCCGCGTTGGCGAAGACGATCGGCGCGCGATGACGGCACGCTCCGGCCTCGCCTCGGGACGGTAGTCGTGCCGCTCCTGCAACGCGGGCGCTGGGCGTTGCCGGTAGCGCTGCTGCTGGCCGCGGTGCTGCTGTTTTCCTGGCTGGGCGATCGGGTGCCGGCCCGCGAGTGGGGCGAGCGCCTCGGTGCGGCCGGTCCCGGCGGTGCGCTGCTGATGGTCACGGCCGGCGCGCTGGGGACCTCCATCGGCCTGCCGCGGCAACTGGTCGCGCTGATCGCCGGCTACGCCTTCGGGATCGGCGCCGGACTGACGTTGGCACTGGTCGCGGCATTGGGGGGCTGCGCGCTTACCTTGTTCGCTGGCCGGCGCTGGCTGGCCGTGCCGGTGGCCGGTCGTTACCCCGCACAGGTCGGTTGGCTGCGACGGTTCGTGCAGCGCGATGCCTTTCTCAAGATACTGGTACTTCGGCTGCAGCCGTTCGGCACGAACCTGATCTCCAATCTGGCGGCCGGCGTCATCGGTTTGTCGCCCGCGGTGTTCCTGTCCGCCTCGCTGGTCGGCTACGTGCCGCAGACGCTGGTATTCGTGCTGATCGGCAGTGGCGTGCGAATCGGCTCGTCCACCGAACTGTACGTGGCGCTGGGGCTGTTGCTGGTTTCGCTCGGGCTCGGGGCGCTGTTGTGGCGCCGGCATGGTGGCCCATCTGCCTGAGGGTACGGAACGCCGGATCCACTTTCCGGCGATCGTCTCGGTTGAAGAACAGGGACGATTTCCCGAAGGCGTTTGACTTGTCGCTCGCGAAGCTCTCTACTCGGGTTGCGATGGGATGAATGTGATCCCGTTCGCAGACCTCCTCCAAGTGGTTATTTCGGCCAGGACGCCCACGCTGCCAGGGATGGCGACCTTTTTTGGAGGCGTGGGCATGGCACCGGGCACGTTTGCTGCTGAAACGTCGGCGACCGGGACCGTGTTGCCGTGACAGGCTAGATACGATGACGCACCCGAGCCGAGGCCGGGAGCCTGTCGATGACGAACTCGTACCGCGGCACCGCGCGCAAGGTGTCGCCTTTTCTGATCGTCACCTGCCTGGCAGGTCTCGTCGGCACGGCCAGCCTGGCGGACGACACCGACGCCGGGCGTGGCTGGTATGCCGGGGTCGGCACCGGACTATCCGGGCTGACACCGGATACGGATCGGGCCGCGCTCGATCTGGAGGACGACACCTCGACCGCACTGGTCGGGTGGATGGGCCGAGACGTCGGTCGTCGCCTGTCGCTCGAACTGGGCGTTGCCGATCTGGGCGAAGCCGGCATCAGCGGGAACCACACCGTCGGCTACCGCGTGGCGTCCCTGGGGGTCCTTGCCCACGTGGTCGGCGATGCCGGGGGGATCGCCCGGCGCGACGGGGTATCGGTGTACCTGCGCGCCGGTCTGTCGTACATCGATAACGATTCCAGCCTTCAGCTGCAACGGGCTGACGACACGGCGGTCTGGGCCGGAACGGGCATCGAATGGCCGGTCGGCCGCGGGTGGGGTCTGCGCGGGGAGCTGACCCGCTACGACGGGGATGCGCGTGCCGCCTGGGTCGGCGTGTACGCTCGTTCGGGGACGGTCGGCACTCGGCGTGACGATGGCCGCCTGCCGCCACCGCGTGTGCCTGCAGGCGACGGTTCGAGCACGGTGCGATCGACGCCGATCGGTCCATCGCCTTCGCCCTCGCCAGCCGCACCGGCCGTTGCGACGCCTGTACCGATGCCAGCTCCGTTGCCAGGCCCGTTGCCAGGCCCGACGCTCGCCTCCGAGCCTGTCCGGCCGGTGGGCTGCGTCGATGCGACCGCAGACGAGCCGCGGGACGAGCGCGGTTGCGCACGTTTCGCCGGGGTCCTCGACCGAGTGGAGTTCATCGGCGCGACCGCGCGGTTGACGCCGGTGGCCGAACGCGCGCTGGTGCGCCTGGCCGCTCGACTGGAGGGCCATCCCGGCACGGTCGTGGAACTGCGGGTTCACGTGGCGCCGATGCTCACCGAGGCGGCCGCCCTGCGACTGTCGCGCGAGCGTGCGATCGCGGTGGCTCGACGCTTGGCCCAGGCCGGCGTGCCCGTACCGCAGCTTCGTGCCCGAGCGTTCGGTGATCGACAGCCGCTGGCAGCGACTACAGGCTACCCACGAGCTCGGCCGGCCGGCCGGGTCGAGATCGGCGTGGTGAGGTAGGCCGGGTTTTGCCAGGCTCGGCCCCCGGCGCGATAGCCTGCGGTCCGGAACTTGCAGCCGGCTGGCATCCTGTGCGCCTGGAACGACGCGATGACTGCACCCACTCTTGACGTCGAAGCCTCGGCCGAACGCTTCCCGGTCCGGTGGAGCGCCGCGACGCCGGTCGCCCGGGCGGTCGCGCTGATCTGCCTGAGCGGCACGGTGCTTGCCGGATGCAGCAACCTGACGATGCCGGGCTTGCCCGAGCTGTCCATTCCCGACAACGACCCGGCCTTCCGGACGCGGGTCTACGCGGGCGGCTCGCTGGGCAGCAGCCGACTCGATCCGGATACCCGCGGCACCGTGTTCAACGTCGAGGACGACACCGCCTCGACGACCCAGCTGCGATTGGGCGTGGACGTGCACAACATGCTGGCGGTGGAGCTGGAAAGCGCCGTGCTGGGCACCGCCGGCCTGCGTGAGGCGGGTACCGAGGTGGACTACTCGGCCGCCTCGGTCAGCGCCCTGGTGTACGGGCTGGGCGGGGTGCAGATGCGCTCGCGCCGCGAAGGCTGGAGCGCCTATGGCCGGCTCGGATTCGGTTCGCTGTCGCGCTCGTCGGCCGTGCTGCCACTGGACGGCAGCAGCACCGGCGTGGTGCTGGGACTGGGCGCCGAGTACGGTTTCGACAACGGGCTCGGCCTGCGCGCCGAGTTCACCCGCTACGACGGTGACGCGGTATTCGCAGGCCTGGGTGCGGTGTACCGGTTCGGCGTCGGCCCGCGCGAGGTCATCGGACTGGTGGCGGATTCGATCCGTCCGGTACTCGAACGCGAGCGGACCCACGTCGGTGTCGACGGGCGCGGCGGTGCGGTGCTCGCTCGAGGCGAGAGCCCTCCCTCGCTCGGCGCCGCGCGCCCTGCGCCGGTCCGGGCGATGGCCCGACAGGTGCTCGACGACGGGGACGGGGATGGCGTTCCCGATGCGCAGGACCTGTGCCTGGGCACCGGAGCAGCGACCAGTGTCGATCGGGACGGCTGCGGATTGTTCGACGCGGTGCTCGGCGACGTCCGCTTCAAGAGCGGCTCGTTTTGGCTCGATGCGCGAGCACGCGGGGCGCTGGACGAGGTCGCCGGCAAGATGCTCGCGTTTCCCGAGGTGCGCATCGAGGTGCAGGCGCACACCGACGATACCGGCGCGGCAGACCTGAACCTTTCGCTGTCATCCCGGCGCGCCGAGGCGGTGGTGGCCTATCTGCGCAGCCGTGGCGTGTCCGAGCTCCAGCTGCAGGGCGTCGGACTGGGCGAATCACGCCCGTTGGCCAGCAACGACAGCGTCGTCGGTCGGCGCACCAACCGTCGCGTCGAACTGGTCACGCTGACCGACCTGCCGCTGGACGTGCTGGCCGGACGATCGCTGCCGGGCAGTGTCTGGCACTACCCGCTGGTGCGAGAGGCGGTGGACGCGCTGGCCGGGCGCGGCGCGCCGTCCGACGATGCGCCACCGCCCGCCGTCATGGCGTCACGTCCCGGAACGACGGACGATGCCGAGCCGAACGTGGCGGCGGCCATGCCCTTGCCGGTACCGGCGTCCGTGGCGCAGGCGATGCCCCTGCCGGCGGCCCTGCCGGCTCCCGGGCGCGTGGTCGGTGAGCGCCTGAACGGTGTCGTCGACGGGCTGGGCTTCGACAGCGGGTCGGATCGCATCGCCGCGGGCAGCGACGCATCGATCGATCGGCTGGTCGAACGGCTGCAGCGTCATCCTGCCGTGCGGGTGGCGATCATGGCGCACACCGATGGCACCGGGCGGTCGGAGGACAACCTGATCCTGTCCGAGGCCCGGGCCAGGCGGGTCATCGCCGTGCTGGCGGCGCGCGGGGTCGATGCGTCGCGCCTGGATGCCGAGGGCTACGGCGATACGCTGCCACGGGTGCAGAACCTGACCGAGGCCGATCGGGCACGCAATCGGCGCATAGAGATCCGGGTGCTGCCGTGATCGGACTCGTGCCCGCACCGTCACGTCAACGGTTCGACTTCCCTGAACCGGCCGGCTACGCTCTAGCAGCGTGCGCCGGCAGGCGACACGATGCCATGACCGCTACGGAGCGTTACGTGAACAAGACCCCCATCGCCCTTGCCGTCGGCGCTTCGCTGATGGTCGCAGGGTGCGCGTCGCTCGATCAGGATGACGATGTCGATGGCCGGCTGTACGTCGGCGCCGGCGCGCTGATCAGCGAACTGGAGCCGGACACCGATGCCGTGCCGGGCGTGGACGTCGACGAGTCGCGCAGCGGCGGTGCGAGCGTGCTGCTCGGCTACGACGTGAACCATCGCTTCTCCATCGAGGGAAACTACGCACGGCTGGGCGAGGCGACGCTGTCACCGGACGGAGAGATCGACTACTCGGTCGCCGCCGTGAGCGGGTTGCTGTACGGATTGTCCGACCGGGCCGATCGATCCCGCCGGGAAGGATTCTCGGCCTTCGCCCGGGCCGGTATCGGGCAACTGGACAATGCCTCTGGCGTACCGTTCGAGCAGGTCAACGATTTCAATGCTTTGTTCGGACTGGGTGTGGAATACGGGTTCAGGAACGGGCTGGCGGTGCGCGGCGAGGTGGTGTCCCACGACAGGGACGTGGCCTACGCGCAGTTGGCGCTGGTCTACCGCATCGGCGACCACGACGAGCCGCCCCCCGAGCGCGAGCCGGTGGCGACCGAGCGGGTGGATCCGGCCGATCCCGCCGCGGACCTGGCACTGCGGCAGGCGGACATCGTCGAGCCGATCGTGCCGGCACCCGTGCCCGTGCCCGTGCCCGTGCCCGTGCCCGAACCCGAGCCCTTGCCAGGTACCCGAGCAGCCGCCGATGGCGATGGCGACGGCGTGCCGGGTGCCGACGATCGATGCGGCGACACGTCGACCGGTCGACCGGTCGATGCGTCCGGCTGCGACCTGTTCGACGGTCCGGTCGACGGTGTGGAGTTCGAGTCCGGCAGCGACACGCTGACCGCGAACGCTCGACGGGTCCTGGACGGCATCGCGGCCACGCTGGCCGAGTACTCCGCGACCCGGATCGCCATCGAGGCGCATACCGACAACCGGGGTACCGCCGAGAACAATCTGCAGCTGTCTCGCCGTCGCGCGATCGCGGTGGCCAGCTATCTGGTCACCCGGGACGTGGCCGGTGATCGGTTGATGCCCAGGGCGTTCGGCGAGTCCCGACCTCGCGTGCCGAACGCATCCGCCGAGGGACGTGCGAGCAATCGCCGCGTGGAACTCCGTCTCCTTCCCTGAGGGAGGATTGCCGGACGGGGGCGTCGGATCGCTTTGCTACCATCGGCGTCGAGGCGCTCCTGGTCGCATCGCTGAGGCGAAACCGCATGACTCGTACGATTCCGCGCGACGCGCGGGCCCGAAGGTTCACGGCTGTCGCCCTGCTGGTGCTGGGCGCGGCGGCGCTTCCGGTCGACGCGATCGCCGACCAGGCGGCAGGTAGCGTGTTCCCGGATTCGAGTTCGGAGCCGGATGCCGACAATGACGGCATTCCGGACCAGGTCGAGGTGCTCGATCGGGATACCGACGGTGACGGTACCCCCGACTACCTGGATACGGATTCGGATGCGGACGGTGTGCCGGACGCCCTGGAGGCCGGTCCCGAGCCAGGGCGGCCGAGGGACAGCGACGCCGATGGCGTGCCGGATTACCTGGATCGCGACTCCGACAACGATGGCCGGTTCGACGGCGACGATCACGATGGCGACCGGGATGCGGACGGTGTGTCCGATGCGCTCGAGGGCGACGGCGACGCGGACAGCGACGGGGTGGCGAACCGGGATGACCTGGACGCCGACAACGACAGCATCCTCGACGCCCTGGAACGAGGGGACCGGCCCGATGCCCTGGCCGACACCGATGCGGATGGCGTGCCCGATCTGTTCGACCTGGACAGCGACGACGACGGCATCCCCGATCTCTACGAGAGCGGTTCGGTGGCGGTCGATCTGCGTGTGCTGGACTACGATGCCGATGGCCGGCTCGATACCGTGCATGCGTTTGGTGTCAACGGCTATGCCGACGCGCTGGAGACCTTCGTCGAGTCGGGCGTGCCGCTGTACGAAGCACCGGATTCCGACGGCGACGGTATCCACGATTTCCGGGATCGCGACAGCGACGCCGATGGCGTGCCGGATGTTCGCGAGGCGGGGCGCTCCGACGTCGATGAGGATGGCCAGGTCGACGAGCGCATCGACAGCGATGTGGACGGGCTGGTCGATACGGTGGACGTGGACAGCACCGGAGGATCGGACAGCGACGGCGACGGCATCGACGATGCCTTCGATCCGAACTTCTCCGCTCAGCCGGACTTCGACGGAGACGGCATCGTCGACGCGGCCGACAACGATGTCGATGGTGACGGGATCACCGACGGGGCGAATGCCCTGCTCGCCGGGGAGTTGCCGAATGCGAATGCGGGCACCCCTCCGGATTTTCAGGATCCCGAGGTCCCGGGCGCCGGCCCGGAGGATGGCCCCTTGCCCGACGATGGCGAATCGGGAGCCCCGGAAGATGATCCCGGCGGTGACGCGTCCGGTGACGTCGGCGAGGGGTCGCAGGACGATCCGGCTCGGGTCCGGACCGGCCTGTCCGGCGGCGCCGGGTGCAGCATCGCGACATCCGGAGCCGACGGCGGCATGGACCCGCTGCTCATGATGGGTCTGGCCGGCGCGCTGTTCGGGTTGCTGCGCGGCAGGCGTCGGCTTCTCGTCGCGGCCGACGCGGCGGCGTATCGGTCGCCTCGGGCGTCGCACGGGTCAAGGCCGGCAAGAACTGAAACTACGTAGCCGTTCGACGGACGGCCATCCGGCTGCATTCGTCGACACCGGGCCGATTCAGTGGCGCGTGCAACTACGCGTCCCGCCTCGGCTTTTTGTCCGCCCTGTCGTGTAGCTAAACTACGTTACCGGTTTATTTTCTTGCAAGTTGCTGTTTTTGTTTTGTTTTTTTTCGAGAGCGACGTGTCCCGGATCGGCTCCTGCCCCTATAGTCGCGGGACATGCAGCCGATAGCTGCGGCGCCGGCACCTCTGCCGATGCCCGACGATTCACCCGACGCGAGGATTTGCCTTCATGAACCAGCCGGCCTTGGCCACCAATGAAAGCGGCTCGCCGATCGACCTCTCCGCTCACGGGATCGACACGGTCGGTGAGGTGATCCACAACCCTGACTACGCCCGGCTGTTCGCCGAGGAGACTCGTGCACAGCTGCAGGGCCTGGAGCGCTGCACGCTGACCGACTCCGGCGCGGTCGCCGTCGACACGGGCGCGTTCACCGGCCGCAGCCCGAAGGACAAGTACATCGTCGAGGATGCGCTGACGCGCGACACGTTGTGGTGGAACGAGAACGGCAGCAACGACAACAAGCCGATCAGCGAAGAGGTGTGGGCCGATCTGAAAGCCTTGGTGACGGATCATCTGAACGGCAAGCGCCTGTTCGTTGTCGACGCCTTCTGCGGCGCCAACGAGAGCACACGACTGGCGGTGCGTTTCATCACCGAAGTAGCCTGGCAGGCGCATTTCGTCACCAACATGTTCATCAGGCCATCGCCCGACGAACTCGCCGCCTTCCAGCCCGACTTCACGGTCATGAACGCGGCACGCGTCACCAGCCCGGACTACGAGCGCCACGGGCTGAACTCGGAGAACTTCGTCGCGTTCAACCTGAGCGAGAAGGTGCAGCTGATCGGTGGTACCTGGTACGGCGGCGAGATGAAGAAGGGCATGTTCTCGTACATGAACTTCCTGCTGCCGCTGCAGGGCATCGCCTCCATGCACTGCTCCGCCAACGTCGGCGAAGACGGTGACACGGCGGTGTTCTTCGGCTTGTCCGGAACCGGCAAGACCACGCTGTCCACTGACCCGAAGCGACGCCTGATCGGCGATGACGAACACGGCTGGGACGATGATGGCGTGTTCAACTACGAAGGCGGCTGCTACGCGAAGACGATCGACCTGTCGGCCGAGGCCGAACCGGAGATACACGGTGCGATCCGGCGCGACGCCCTGCTGGAGAACGTGGTGGTGCGAGATGACGGGTCGGTCGATTTCAGCGACGGCAGCAAGACGCAGAACACCCGTGTCAGCTACCCGATCCATCACATCGACAACATCGTCAAGCCGGTTTCGCGGGCCGGTCACGCCACGCGGGTCATCTTCCTGACCGCCGATGCGTTCGGGGTGCTGCCGGCGGTCTCGCGGTTGAGCACCGAGCAGGCGCAGTACCATTTCCTGTCAGGCTTCACCGCCAAGATCGCCGGTACGGAGCTGGGCATCACCACACCCCAGCCGACCTTCTCCGCCTGCTTCGGCAAGGCCTTCCTGAGCCTGCACCCCACCCGCTACGCCGCGGAACTCGCCAAGCGCATGGAGGCGGCCGGTGCGAAGGCCTACCTGGTGAACACCGGCTGGAACGGGACCGGAAGGCGCATCTCGATCAAGGCCACCCGCGCGATCATCGACGCGATCCTGGACGGCTCGATCGACGAGGCCGACACGATCGAGGTGCCGGTGTTCGGTTTGCACGTGCCGGTCACGTTGCCGGGAGTCGATCCGGACCTGCTCGACCCGCGTGACAGCTATGCCGATGCGAGCGAATGGGCCGCCAAGGCGCGCGAACTGGCCGATCTGTTCATCGACAACTTCGAGCAGTACACCGATACCAGCCGGGGTCGTGCCCTGTTGAGCGCCGGTCCGCACAAGGCACCCTGACACGGGGGCCGAACGCACCCGGGCGAACGCGACGCACGGCTTCCGTCGCAAGCGCGGTGCCCATCGCCGATGTTCGAGCAAGCTCGCTGCGGTAAGGGCCTGTGGAGGGATAAAGGGTACATCCTGTCGCTTCGCAGGGCGTGCCAGCCTAGGCGCGAGGAGCGGAGCCTGGCAGGGCCAGGCGACCGACGAGCAACAACGGATGGCGCGCCTGGCGAAGCGACCCTGCGGGCCGGCCCGGTGCGTTCGTGCCGCTACGTTGCTCACCGCGAGGGTAGCCCTGCTACCCTCGTTCACAGCGCCTGGCGGGACAAACGCACAGGGCCGGCAGGATGCACCCTTTTTTCCTTCACAGGCCCTGAGGTGCGAGGATGCCCGAACTCAAGAACGTATCGGTTCACCAGCTTCGTATCCTTGCACAAGAGACTGGAGCCGCTGCTGCAGCGCTTGGCCGAGATACTCACGGAGATCGCCGGCTTCGAGATGGGGCCAGACTGACACCGACGGCCACGTGGCCGACCGGCCACGCTATTGCTGCTGCGTGATACGCGTGCGCATTCCGTTCAGGCTGGCCTGCAGGCGCAGCTCGTCCTGCGAGCCGATGGGCACGTGTCGCAGCGCCAGCTGCAGCTGCGACTCGGCACGTTCCAGTTCGTCCAGTGCCTCGAACCAGCGAGCCAGCGCTTCGTGGCTACCGGCACTGTCACCGAGTCGCTGTCGCACATTGGCCAGGGCGCGCCAGGCGTCGGGATCGATCGGAGCGGCATCGCGCAGGTAGCGCAGCAGCACATCGCGGGACTCGGCCAGCCGACGGGCCTCGATCAACAGCTCGCTGCGCTGCTCCACGATCGAATAGCGTCCCGGATACAAGGCGTCCAGTTCCGCCAGGCGCTCGAGCGCCGCCGAGCGAGCGCCGCTCTGCGCCAGCCACTGCACGTCCAGCAGGGCGACCGACGGGTGCTCCTCGTGCATGTCGTTCAGCGCATCCAGATGCTGGCGCGCGGTGTCCAGCCGGTTCGAGCCCAGCGCCAGCAGGGCGAGCGTGTAGGTGTCGCCCGGGTTGGCCCGTCGAGCGTTGCGTGCCTTCGCGGCCCGTTCCAGCGCCCCCTGATCGTCGGTGGTCAGCACGTCCAGCCGGGCTCGGAACAGGTCGTAGTCCACGCCGTCGGTCGCGTCCTGGCGCGGCAGCGCCGCTGCCCGGTCCGCCGCTTCGGCGATCCGGTTGTCGTCCAGCGGGTGGGTGCGCAGGTATTCAAGGTTCAACCCGGCGGTGTTCAGGTTGTTGCGTCGACGCAGGTTGCCGAACGACTCGGCCATCGCACTGGGGTCGAAGCCGGCGTTGGCCAGGATCTCGATGCCGATGCGATCCGCCTCGATCTCGTTGCTGCGCGTGAAGTTGATCGCGCGCTGCTGCGAGGCGGCCAGCCCGGCGGCCAGGGCCGCCTGCCCGGCTTCGGGCGACGCCACGCCGATCACGATGGCGGCGAGCACCGCCGCGGCGGTGCCCAGCGAGGCGTTCTTGCCGGTCTGGAACGCGCGGGCGTGGTGGCGTTGGGTGACGTGAGCCACCTCGTGGGCCACCACCCCGGCCAGCTGCTCCTCCCGGGCCATGACGTCGATCAGCCCGACGTAGATGCCGACGTAGCCACCCGGGATCGCGAACGCGTTGACTTCCGGGCTGTCGATGATGAAGAAGGTGAAGCCGCGGCCGTCACTCTTGCCCGATGCCAGGGCCAGGCGTGTGCCCAGCGCCTGGATGTATTCGTCCAGCTGGGTATCGCGCACCAGCGGCAGCTGCGCCCGGATCTGGCGCATGAACTCGGCACCCAGGCGTCGTTCCTCGATCGGTGACAACGCGCTGTCGGCCGGCTCGCCCATCTGCGGCAGGTTCTGCTGGGCGATCGCCGCGGGAGCCAGCGCACCGGCGAGCGCGGCGCACACCAGCGCCGTGACGAGGGTCACGATGCGGGCCCTCGCACGGAGCCTTGAACGCTGGGTGGTCGATGCAGGCAAGGCGTTCGGTTCGTTGCGAGCGGCGGCGAACGCCGCCGCGGGAGGCGGATGGTGACCCGAAGGGCTGCGCAAGTCGTGCCAATCTAGCATGCAGTGAAAAGAGTCCCGTTCAAGGGGGCGGGAGGCACCCGTGTCCACGGATGCGTCATGCACGTGGCGATCCGTACGCACACCTGGCTATACTGGGGCCGTTCAGGGGCATGACACGATCCGGTCCCGCAGCAGCCTGCACGGCAGCCCTTGCGCCCATCGCGCAACGGCCCGTCTCGGCGGACCACCCGCATCCGCCTGACATCCGCGCAGCATTCCATGCCGCGGACCACCTCTACGACACTCAACCGGCCGCGGCCGGCGGCAAGGGCACTCGTCCGCCGCCGGTCGCGGCACACCGTTTCCTTTCGGTGTCGATGCGTGCGGACCCGGCCCCTGACGGCGATCGCCGGCCGGGGTCGCAAGATCGTGCCGTCGCATCGCCACTCTCTCCCGGACCCGACACAGCAGTGGAACTTTCAGGCGGCGAAATACTTATCGAGGCCCTGCGCGAGGAGGGCGTCGAATTCATCTTCGGCTACCCCGGCGGCGCGGTGCTGCACATCTACGATGCCCTGTACGAGCAGGATGCGGTCAAGCACATCCTGGTACGGCACGAACAGGGGGCGACCCACGCCGCCGACGGCTACGCCCGCGCCACCGGCAAGCCCGGCGTGGTGCTGGTCACCTCCGGACCCGGCGCCACCAACGCGGTCACCGGCATCGCCACCGCCTTCATGGACTCCATCCCCATGGTGGTGCTGTCCGGTCAGGTGCAGAGCAAGTTCATCGGCAGCGACGCCTTCCAGGAGGTGGACTTCGTCGGCATCTCGCGCCCGTGCGTGAAGCACAACTTCCTGGTCGACTCGCTGGAGAACTTCGCGATCACGATCAAGAAGGCCTTCCACGTCGCGACCACGGGGCGGCCGGGCCCGGTGGTCATCGACATCCCGAAGGACTTCACCACGCCGGGTATCACGGTGCCTTTCATGTACCCCAAGGAGATCACCATGCGCTCCTACACCCCGGCGGTGCAGGGCCACCCTGGCCAGATCAGGAAGGCGGTCGATCTGATCCTGTCGGCCAAGCGACCGATGATCTATTCCGGCGGTGGCGTGGTGCTGGGAGACTCGGCCGAGCACCTCAACGCGCTGACGCACGAGCTCGGCTACCCGATCACCCAGACCTTGATGGGGCTGGGCGCGTTCCCGGCCTCGGACGAGCAGAACCTGGGCATGCTGGGCATGCACGGTACCTACGAGGCCAACATGGCCATGCACGAGTGCGATGTGCTGATCGCCATCGGCGTTCGCTTCGACGACCGGGTCACCGGCGAGATCGAGAGCTTCTGCCCGTACGCCAAGATCGTGCACGTGGACATCGATCCTGCCAGCATTTCCAAGAACGTCACCGTGGACGTGCCGATCGTGGGCGATGTCGGCCAGGTGCTCGAGGCCATGGTCAAGCTGATCCGCGACACCAACCGCCGCGCGGATCCCGAAGCGATGGGCGCCTGGTGGAAGCAGATCCGGGAGTGGGCTTCGGGAAGCTGCCTGGCCTACCCGATGAGCGAGACGCTGATCAAGCCGCAGGCGGTGGTGGAGTCCTTGCACCGCGTGACCGGGGGCGATGCCTACATCACCTCCGATGTCGGTCAGCACCAGATGTGGGCCGCGCAGTACTACGGTTTCGACAAGCCGCGTCGCTGGATCAACTCCGGCGGGCTGGGCACGATGGGCTTCGGCCTGCCGGCCGCGATCGGCGTCCAGCTGGCGTTTCCGGACAAGCAGGTGGTGTGCATCACCGGCGAGGCCAGCGTGCAGATGTGCATCCAGGAACTGTCCACCTGCCTGCAGTACGGACTGCCGATCAAGGTGGTGTGCCTGAACAACCGCTACATGGGGATGGTGCGTCAGTGGCAGGAGTTCAGCTACGAGAAGCGCTACTCGCATTCCTACATGGACGCGCTGCCCGACTTCGTCAAGCTGACCGAGAGCTACGGACACGTCGGCATGCGCATCGAGAGTCCGCATGATGTGGACGGCGCGCTGCAGGAGGCCTTCGCCATGAAGGACCGCCTGGTGTTCATGGACTTCCAGACCGACCAGGGCGAGAACGTCTACCCGATGATCGAGGCCGGCAAGGGCCACCACGAGATGCGGCTGAACCCGGCGCGGGAGCTGGCCTGATGCGGCACGTCATCTCGGTCCTGCTCGAGAACGAATCCGGCGCCCTGTCACGGGTGGCCGGGCTGTTCAGCGCGCGCGGCTACAACATCGAGTCATTGACCGTGGCCGCCACGCACGATCCGACCCTGTCGCGCATGACGATCGTTACCACCGGTACCGAGCGCGTCGTGGAGCAGATCGTCAAGCAGCTGAACAAGCTGGTGGACGTGGTGCGGCTGACCGACCTGACCGAGGTGCAGTTCATCGAGCGCGAGATCATGCTGGTGAAGGTGCGCGCGGTGGATTCGGGCCGCGAGGAGATCAAGCGCCTGACGGACATCTTCCGCGGCGCCATCCTGGATGTGACCGAGTCCAGCTACGTGGTCGAGCTCACCGGCGACGACTACAAGCTGGGCGCGTTCCTGGACGCGGTGAATCGTGACAACGTGATCGAGGTGGTGCGCTCGGGCGCGACCGGGATCGCGCGCGGGGACAAGTCCCTCAGGGTGTAGGGAGTGGGCGGGGATGCAGGAAAAGGTAGCTGAAACCGGATCTGGAAAGGGTTGACACGGTGCGGTCAAAGTAATACTTTCAGGTATTACTTTCTTGCGGGAGCAGGGAAATGCGTGTCACCAGCAAGGGCCAGGTCACCATCCCGAAAGCGGTACGGGAAGCCTTGGGAATCAGGACCGACGGTACCGAAGTCGACTTCGTGATGAACGAGGCGGGCCAGTGGGTCCTGTGCAGGACGGGAACGGTCGAGTCGCGGAGCCGGTTCCGGACCGCACACGAGGTGGCGAAGCCCATCATGACGACGGACGAGATACTCGCACTGACACGGGGCTAGGCCAGTGTCCGCTGTCCTGATCGATTCCTGTGTCGTACTGGACCTGACCGATCCGGACAGCGCGTGGTTCGAGTGGAGCGCCGGCACGCTCGAATCGCTCGACGCCGAAACCACGTTCCTGATCGACCCTGTGGTGTACGCGGAGGTCTCGGTCGGGTTCGCACTCGTCGAATCGCTGGAGGCGTTGCTCGGCAGACTCGATCTGGTGCATCGCGAGATTCCGCGTGCCGCCTTGTTTCTTGCAGGCAAGGCGTTCCTGACGTATCGACGCTCGGGCGGCACGAAGATCGGCGTCCTGCCGGATTTCTTCATCGGTGCCCACGCCGCCGTGTCGGGTTACCGGTTGATGACGCGCGACACGAGGCGGTTCGCGACACACTTTCCGACGGTCGAACTCATCTCGCCGAGCTGATCGAGGCGAGGCCGACGCTCGTAGCGAGATAGCTGCGGGCACGGCTGGACGATGCGACCCTGCACGATACGACCGGTCGCTTCGGCCGATCGCGATACCCGTTCCCTTCGAGGCCGGACGATGAATTTAGAAAAGACGATCTTCGGCTTCTTCATCCTGTTGGCGTTGACGCTGAACTTCAGCTTCGGCTACGGCGACATCGACAACCCGCGCCATCACAGCGTCTGGTTGCTGTTCGTGGCCATCGTCGCCAATGTGATCGCGACCGGCCTGAAGCTCGGCGATCGCTCGCCGACCGGTTCCCTGTTGCTGGCCACCGCCCTGGTGGCCGATCTGCAGCTGTTCGCCAGCGCCGGCGTCTGGGCGTTCGCCGCCCATGCCACCGAAGATGGCGTGACTTCCGATGTTGTCGCATCGATCGTGGCGCTGGCCAACGGGGCGCTCATCGCCAACGTGGTGTCCGTGGTCATCGTCGTGGCGGAAACGTTGATGGCGCGCCGCTGACCATTCGAGCGAGCAACCCGGGCGGGAATTCGTGAGCGACATCGCAGGCGTCGACCGAGTGGGCGTGATCGTGCTGCGCTCGATGCGCTGGCCACTGCTGTTCCTGTTCCTCGTGTACGTCATCGGCATCGCGGGGTTCGCGATGATTCCTGGCAAGGACGGCTCGCCGATGAGCTTCTTCCATGCGCTCTACATCCTGTCCTACACCGCCACCACCACAGGCTTCGGTGAATTGCCCGCACCGTTCAGCGCCGCCCAGCGGGCCTGGGCCATCGTGCTGCTGCACGTCACGGTGATCGCGTGGCTGTACTCGATCGGTTCCATCCTGCGACTGATCCAGAACGAGCACTTTCGCCGGGCGCTGGCCCAGTACGTGTTCGCGCGGCGCGTGGCCAGGATCGACGAGCCGTTCGTGATCGTCTGCGGGTTCGGCGACGCCGGCAGCCTGCTGGCGCGTTCGCTCAACGACTCGGCCATGGCCGTGATCGTGATCGACAGCGATCCGGATCGCATGAAGGCCCTGAGCTTGCGCAACTATGCGGTGCGGGTGCACGGCGTCTGCGCCGATGCCGCGGATCCGAACACGCTGCTGGAGGCGGGCCTCAGACATCGCCACTGCCACTCGATCGTGGCGGTGACCGACGACGAGCAGATCAACGCGAAGGTTGCGATCCTGACCTGTGCGTTGAACGAGGTCGTGCGACCGATCTGCCGCATCGACTCGCACGATCTGGCCTGCGAGCTGGAGGCGCTCGGCTCGATGTTCGTGCTCGATTCGTTCGCGGTCTTTTCGGACAGGCTGTCGGCGGCGTTGCACCGGCCCGCCGTGCATGCGCTGGGCAACTGGTTCGCGCAGGTGGCCGATGCGAACCTGGATTACCGGATCGAATGCCCGGACGGTCACTGGATCGTGTGCGGCTACGGGCGCATGGCGCATCGGCTGGAGGAGGGCATGAGCGAGGAGGGCATCCGCACGGTGATGATCGATCCCGCCATTCCGGAGGAGGATGAAGGCGCGGAGCGGATCCGCGGGTCGGCCAACCACGAGACGCTGACTCGGGCCGATGTGGCCGGCGCGGCCTGCATCATCATCGCCACCGACAGCGACACGGTGAACCTGCGGGTGATGCTGGTGGTGCGCGCGTTGAATCCCGATGTCTTTCTCGTGGTCCGCCAGAACCGGCACGCCAACGACGTGGTGTTCACCGGGGCACCGATCGACCTGGTGGTCCACCCGGATCGTGTCGTGGCCAGGCGTATCCAGATGGAGCTGATATCGCCCGGCCTGCAGCCTCTGCTGGATCATCTGGAGCAGGGGCCGGCGGATGTGCTCGAGGTGTTGATGGCGCGATTGCGCGATGCGGTGGGGGAGGGCACACCGAGCCTGTGGGTGGCGGAACCGGATGTCATCGATTCGCCGTGCTCGGACCAGCGTATCGCCCGAACGAAGGTGATCGAGCCGTTGCTCGGTGATCTGATCCGCGATCCGCGGCAGCGAGACCACATGCTGGGTGCGGTTCCGCTGCAGCTGAAGCGGGACGGCGTGCTGCACCATCTGCCCGCACTGGATACACCGCTCCGGGCAGGCGATCGCGTGCTGTTCTGCAGCACCTGGAAGGTTCGGGTCGGCATGGAGGCCACGCTGCGCGATCCGTACGCGCTGCAGTATCTGGTCACCGGCATGGAGCCACCGCGCAGCTACCTGTTCCGCTGGCTGGACTCGCGGCGCGTGCGTGCGGCTGCGCCCTGACACCGAACGGACACCTGCACGGAACCGGGACCTCTGAAAGGCCGCGGGGAGCCTCTGTACAGGCTCCCCCGGGAGATCCGTCAGGAACGCGGCTTCACGTTCTCCGGGTCGTACAGCGGCTTGTACCCCACCGCCTCCACCACCAGCGTGTAGCGCTCGCCGAAGTACTCCATCGAGAGCTCCCGTCCTACCTGGCAGTAGTCGTGCGGCAGGTAGCCCAGCGCGATGTTCTTGCCGATGCTGGGGCCGTACACGATGCTGGTGGTGTACGAGCGCCGGCCCTCGCTGTCGATCAGCGTCTCGCCGGTCTCCGGGTCCATGATCGGCGAGGTGCCGACCGGATAGCGCGCGACGCCCTGCGAGTCGATGTTGTCCTTCATCGTGAAGGTGCACAGCGTGGCCGGCTGGTGATCGCGTTCGCGGATGACCAGGTAGGCCTCCTTGCCGTGGAAGTCGGCAGCCTTCACCACCGGCCGCGCAAGGTCTGCCTCCAGCAGGTTGTACTCGGTCAGGAGATCGGCGTTCTGCAGGCGCAGGCTCTTCTCCAGCCGCCGGCTGTTGGCGTAGGTCTCGATGCCGATCGGCGTGACGCCGGCTTCGGCCAGCGCGTCCCAAACGGCCAGGCCGTCGTCGTAGTCGAAATGCAGCTCCCAGCCTTGCTCGCCGACGTAGGAGATGCGGAACGCGGCGATCCTGACACCGGCGATCGTCAGCGGGCGCACGGCCGCGAACGGGAAGTGCTCGTTCGACAGCGCGGCCGGATCCTCGACCAGGCCTTCGAGCGTGGTGCGCGCGTTCGGTCCCCACACGCCCAGGCAGGCGTAGTCGGTGGTGCGATCCACGATCGTCAGATCGGTCCAGCCGCGGTCCTGGCTCATGCGCTGCAGCCACACCAGGTCGCGGTGGCCGGAGGCGCCGCCGTCGATCACGCGAAAATGATCATCGGCCAGGCGGATCACGGTCAGGTCGGCCCTGACGCCTGCGGCATGATCGAGAAAGTGCGTGTACACGCCCTTGCCGACCGGCGTGTCGCCGGCCACCTTGGCCACGCAGGCGTACTCCATCAGCGCGGCCGCATCGGCACCCTGCACGTCGATGATGGCGAAGTGCGACAGGTTGACCATGCCGACATCCTCGCCGAGCTGCAGGTGCTCGGCGTTGGCCACGCGCCAGAAGTGGCGGTTGTCCCACTCGGCCGGTCGCTCGGGAATGCGCTCGCCGAACTTCTCCAGCAGGTGCTCGTTGCTGGCATAGCCGTGCGCGCGCTCCCAGCCGGCGGCTTCCATGAAGTGGCCGCCGAGCGCGACTTCCCGATCGTGGAAGGGGCTGCGCCGAAGGTTGCGACCCTTCGAATAGGGCTCGCGGGTGTGCACCGCCGGGTTGTAGATCTTGAAGGCCGACTCGTAGCAGCGATCGCGGATGTAGTCCTCGTCCTGCTGGAACGGGTAGTAGCGTGCCGCGTCCACGCCGAAGTGGTCCAGCGTGGTGCGCCCGTCGGTCATCCAGTCGGCGATCAGCTTGCCGGTGCCCGGTCCGTCCTTGACCCACACCGACACCGCATACCACAAGCCGCGCACCGTGGCGGATTCGCCGACCGAGGGGCCGCCGTCGGCGGTGACCTGCAGCAGGCCGTTGAACGAGCGTCGCTCGTCGTAGCCGAGCTCGCCCAGGATCGGCGTCAGCTCCATCGCGCGCTCCAGCGGATCCATGATCTGCTCCATCTCCAGATCACGCTGCGAGGGCGACAGTCGCGCCTCCTCCTTGGACTGCAGGTCGCGCGGGTGACACAGGCGCGGCTCGCGCTCCTCGTAGTAGCCCCATTCGATCATGCCGCCTTCGGAGGTGGTCGGGTCCCCCGTGTCGCGCAGGTAGGCCGAGTTGCCCTGGTCGCGCAGCAGCGGGTAGCCGATGTGCTTGCCGGTGCCCTTGAACTCGTCGTACGGGCCGAACCACAGCAGCGGATGGTCGACCGGCATGACCGGCAGGTCCTCGCCGGCCATGGCGGCGATGTCGCGGCCCCAGAGCCCTGCGCACACCACCACGTGCTCGGCCCTGATGGTGCCGCGCGCGGTCACCACGCCGGCGATGCGACCGTCCTCGATCAGAAGATCGGTGCAGGCGCAGTTGGCGATGGCGCGCAGCTTGCCGGTGGCGACCGCCTCCTCGACCAGCTCGCCGCTGACCACCTGCGAGCGCGGTACCACCAGGCCGGCATCCGGATCCCACAGCGCGCCCTGGATCACGTCCTCCTCGATCAGCGGCATCCTTTCCTTGGCCTCGGCGGCGCTGATCATCGTGGCGCGGGTGCCGAACGCCTTGCCGGAGGCGACCTTGCGCTTGAGCTCGCCCATGCGCTCATCATCATCCGCACGTGCCACCTCCAGGCCACCGACCCTCGCGTAGCGGCCACGCTTCTCGAAGAAGTCGATGCTGTAGGCGGTCGTCCAGCAGGTCATCTGGTCGTGCGCCGTGGCGTAGCAGAAATCCGAGGCGTGGGCGGTGGAGCCGACATCGGTCGGGATCGCCGACATGTCGATGCCGACGATGTCGTCCCAGCCACGTTCGATCAGGTGGTGGGCGACCGAGGCGCCGACGATGCCTCCCTGTCCGACGATCACGACTTGGGCGGTGGTGGGGAAGGCTGCCATGGCGGTACGGCTCGATCGGGGGTGGGTCTTCGTGCCGTCATTATAATCGGGCCGGGCCGGCTCGCGGGCGGCTGCCGAAGGCTGTCGAGGTTGAAAATCGCGGTGGCCGGGAAGGCAGCCGGTTCCAGTTTGCGGATCGTTCGCCGATGCTGAAGTACGGGCGTTCAGGACGATCGGTGCGCAGCGTGCGCACGGCTTGCGATCCTGGCCGAAGGTCACGACTGACAGGATGACAGCAGTAGCAGGCAGGAGCCACCGGTCCGCCTTTGCGCAGCAGTTCGTGCTGCTCAGCGTGTTGTTCGTGGCGGTGGTCGCATCGGTCACCTGGACGGTGGTGTCGCGCAGCCAGCAGAGCCTGCTGGAATACAAGGCGCTGGCGATCGCCGAGGTCGCCGCCCGTCAGGCCGCCGCGGCCCGTTCGGTCTACGCCGATCTGGCGGTCGCCAAGCTGGTTCGCGACGGCCTCGGCTCGTCGGCGCGCTCCGACGAGCTGCCCGGGCACGTTCCGCTGCCTGCCCAGTTCTTCAAGGAACTGTCGAGGCGGTCCCTGGACGATTCCAACGGCCTGTACCGCTTTACGCCGATCAGTCTCTGGAACGTCGATCCGACGCAGGGAATCGTCAATGATTTCCAGGCCTGGGCATGGAAGGAGCTGGCCGCGCAGGAAACGCCGGCACCGTCCGCGCCGATCGACTGGAAACCGGTCTGGCGGATCGAGGATCTGCCCGAGGGAAAGACCCTGCGCTACCTGCAGGCGGATCCTGCCGGCAGTCGCTCCTGCGTCGATTGTCACAACGCGATCGAGGCGGACCCGCTCATGCAGGCACGCCGGATCAGACAGGGTATCGAGCCCGGGCACCGCTGGGCGCTGCACGAGCTGCTGGGCGCGGTGCAGATCGAGATACCGCTGGAGTACGCGGCCTCGCTGGCCCGGCATCAGACCCAGAACGGCTTGCTGGCGGTCAGCGCGGCGATCGCGATCGGGCTGTCCGGGTTCGGCACGCTGATACTGGTCAACAACGCGCGCACGCGCACCATGACACGCGAGCTGGATCGCCAGGCGCGCAGAGACTCCCTCACCGGGCTGTCCAATCGCTTCGACCTGGATCACACGTTGAGCGTGGTGCTCGCGCGATCCGGGCCCGACGATCGGCACGCGGTCCTGTTGCTCGACCTGGACGCGTTCAAGCAAATCAACGACACGCTGGGTCATGACGTCGGCGATCAGGTGCTCAGACTGACCGCGCAGCGGCTCGTCGAGGCCCTGCGTGAGCACGACATCGTCGCGCGCCTGGGCGGCGACGAGTTCGTGGTGGTGCTGCCCGACACCGATCGGGATACGGCCGGAATGCTGGCCCGACGTCTGAGCGATGCCCTGCACGAGCCGCTGTCCGTCGCCGGTCACCGGATGCAGCCAGGCGCCAGTATCGGCATCGCGCTGATGCCGCACGACGGCCGCGAGGCGCGCGAGCTGCTGCGCGCGGCCGATGTGGCGATGTACCTGGCCAAGCAGTCGCCGGTCAGCTTCGCCTTCCATGAGCCGGGGCAGGATAGGCGCGCGTCACGGGTCCGAGCCGGCCCGGGCGGTGTAGGGTGAGGCCCTTCCGCTGCGTTGCCTGAATCGCGAGGCCCCGATGTCCAGACTGACCCGCTTCTCCGTTGCGCCGTTATCCGGCATGACGCGCCGTCTTGCCGACGTGGCCGCCGGGCGCGCCGCGCCGGATCTCGTCATTCGCGGTGCCCGGACGATATCCACCTACACCGAGCGCACGCTCGATGATCGCGACATCCTGATCAGCGGCGGGCGCATCGCCGCGGTGCTTCCGGCCGGCAGTTGCACCGCGGATGCCCCTTCGTTCGATGCGGCGGGCGGACGCATCGCCCCGGGACTGGTCGATCCGCACATCCACATCGAGTCCTCGATGGTCACCGCCTGCGCCTACGCCGAGGCGGCCTTGCTGAACGGCACCACCACGATCTTCTGCGACAGCCACGAGATCGGCAACGTCATGGACGTGGCGGGCGTGGAGGCGATGCTGGAGGATGCGCGGGTCGCGCCCCTGTCCATCTTCCTGACCGTGCCGTCCACCGTGCCGGCCACCTCGGCTCGCTTCGAGACCGCCGGCGGGGATCTGACCCCGGACAAGATCGGCCGGTTGTTCGACGACTGGCCCGAGGCGGTGGCGCTGGGCGAGAAGATGGATTTCGTGCAGGTGGCAGGCTCGGACGAGCGCAGCCACGCCATCATCGAGGCGTCCCTGTCGCGCGGGCGCCCGGTGTCCGGGCACATCTACGGGCGCGAGTTCGTGGCCGCCTACGCCGCCGCCGGCGTGACCGACACGCACGAGGCGATCGATCGGGACATCGCCGACGATCTGCTGGAGGCCGGAGTGTGGATCTTCCTGCGCGGCGGGCCACCGACCACCCCTTGGCATTCGCTGCCGCACGCCATCAAGACGATCACCGAGCTGGGCGCCTCGCACAAGCGGGTGGCGGTGTGCACCGACGATCGCGATGCCGACGACCTGCTGGTGTTCGGGCAGGACTGGGTGGTGCGCCAGGCGATGGCGGCCGGCATGAGCGTCGAGCAGGCCTGGTCGATGGGATCGTTGCACGGCGCCACCCGATTCGGCATGGAGAACGACATCGGCGGGCTGGGCGGTGGCAGGCGTGCCGACCTGGTGCTGCTGGACGACGAGGCGAAGCCGGTGTGCACCTGGTACGGCGGTGAGCTGGTGGTCGAGCAGGGCCGGATCACGCCGGTGCTGGACGCGGCGCTGTCCGATCGCTACGACTATCCGAAGGCGGCGTTCAGCACCGTGAAGCTGCCCATGCGGGTGACGCTGACGCCCGAGCTGCCGAGCGCACCGTGCACCGCGAACCTGATCCGCGTGGCGCTGCCGGGCATCGAGCTGTATCACCAACGACTCGAACTGCAACCCGCGAGCGACTGGCCCAGCCTGCTGGCCGAGCACGGCCTGTGCTTCGTGACCATCATCGAGCGACACGCCAAGTCGGACGGCAACGTCGCCCACGGCCTGCTGAAGGACTTCGGTCTGAGCGACGGCGCCGTCGCCTCCTCGGTCGGGCACGACAGCCACAACATCATCATCGCCGGGCACACGCCCGATGACATGGAGGTGGCGCTGAGGGAGATCGAACGCACCCAGGGCGGGGTGTGCGTGGTGCGTGACGGCCAGGTGGTGGCCAGCGTGCCGCTACCGATCGCCGGGCTGCTGTCGGACCAGCGCGTCACGGTGGTGGCCGACGAGATGAAGGTGTTGAAGGAGGCCTGGAACGAGGCCGGCTGCCTGATCCCGTTCATGGGGTTCAACCTGATTCCACTGTCGGTCATCCCCGAGATACGCATCACCGACAAGGGGCTGGTGACGGTGCCGGGGATGCAGTCCCTGCCGTTGTTCGAGGAGGCTGCCTGATCGCCTCCCCGGTCGTTTCCGGGCAGGCCTGTCTAACCTGCCCGCTTCAGCTCGCCGCTGCGTAGCTGCTCCTCCTCGATGCTCTCGAACAGCGCGCGGAAGTTGCCTTCGCCGAAGCCCTCGTCGCCCTTTCTCTGGATGAACTCGAAGAAGATCGGGCCGACCACCGTCTTGGAGAAGATCTGCAGCAGGATCTTGGTCATTCGGTTGCCGTTGGCCTGGTCGATCACCCCTTCGCCATCGATCAGGATGCCGTGCTTGCGCAGGCGCTCCAGCGGTTCCCGGTGACCTGTCACGCGCTCCACGCTGCGCTCGTAGTAGGTGTCGGGCGGTCCGGGCATGAACGACAGGCCGCGCTCGGCCAGCCGGTCGGCGGCATCGTAGAGTGCATCGGTGCCTACCGCGATGTGCTGGATGCCCTCGCCCTTGTAGTGCTTCAGGTAGCTCTCGATCTGGCTGTGATCGTCGGTGCTCTCGTTCAGCGGGATGCGGATCTTGCCGCACGGTGAGGTGATCGCCCGGCTGACCAGGCCGCTGACCTTGCCGGCGATGTCGAAGAAGTGGATCTGCTCGAAGCCGAACAGGTCGCGATAGAAGTGCCACCAGGTGTCCATGTTGCCGCGGTACACGTTGTGGGTCAGGTGGTCCAGGTACTGGAAACCGATGCCGGCCGGGCGCGGGTCGCGCTCGCCGAGCCACTCGAACTGCTCGTCGTAGGCCGAACCGGTATCGCCGTAACGGTCGACGAAATACAGAAGCGATCCGCCGATGCCGACGATGGCCGGTGCATCGATCGAGGTGTCCTGCCCGGTGCAGGCGGTCGCGCCGCGCGCCAGCGCGTGCTCGAACGCGTGCGCCGCGTCGGCCACGCGCCAGGCCATCGCCGGTGCGGACGGGCCATGCTCGGCGGCGAAGCGGGCGGCGTGCGAATCGGCTTCCGCATTGATCAGGTAGTTGATGTCGCCCTGGCGCCACACCGTGATGGCGCGCTGGCGATGCCGGGCCACCGGCTCGAAGCCCATGCTGGCGAACAGGGCTTCCAGGCGCTCGGGCTGCGGATCGGCGAATTCGACGAACTCGAAGCCATCGGTGCCGGCCGGATTCTGCTCGCTGACGGTGGCGCGCGGTGCGTGGTGCGGAAACGGTCCCATGGCGGTGCTCCTCGATGTGCGTGTGATGGTGCAACATTAGCGCGATCAGCCTGCAACAGGCGTGCGTACTGTCCGCGCCAAGAACATTACGTGCAAGAATCTGTCATCGAAGAGGCTGAGTGCGCACGATGAGTGAGCTGGACAAGCTCGATCGCAAGATCCTCGCGACGCTGCAGCACGATGGGCGACTGACCAACCACGAGCTGGCCGAGCGGGTCGGGCTGTCAGCCTCGCAGTGCTCGCGCCGGCGCAGCCGGCTGGAGCGCGCGGGCGTCATCCGCGGTTATCACGCCGTGGTGGACAAGCAGGCGGCCGGGGTCGCCACCATCAGCATGGTGTCCATCACGATGGCCACCCACACGGCGGACAACGCCCGCCACTTCGCCGAGCTGGTGGCCGGCTGCCCCGAGGTGCTCGAGGCGCATTCCCTGACCGGCGAGATGGACTACCTGCTCAAGATCGTCTCGGCCGACCTGAAGTCGCTGTCCACGTTCATCAACACCGTGCTGTTGCCGCACGCCTCGGTGGCCAACGTGAAAACCGCGATCGTGCTGGACACGTTGAAGGAGACCTCGACCATTCCGGTGTAGCGGAACGGGCAGGGTGCGTGATGGATTGACATCAGGACGCCGGTCGTGGTCATTCAGCGGAAGCCGTCTCACTGGCCGACCCTGCTGATGGCTGCCGGAACCGAGACCAACCTGACGACCGACGCGCACACCGCGGCTCTCGCCATCACGCACGATGCCGCGGCGGTCGGCTGCGATCGCGATTTCCGGCGCTTCGACGGTCTCCGGGTCGTCGATCCCGCTTCCTGAGCGTTCGTCTCGTATCATGGGCGCTCCACCGTCCGCCAGAGCCAGTCACCGTTCCATGTCCAGCAACTACTTCAACTCCCTGCCGCTGCGCCTGCAGGTCGCCGAACTCGCCAAGTGCCGCTTCATGCACCTGGACGAGTTCACCGACGGGGTCGATGCGCTGCGCGGCAAGAAACTGGTGGTGGTCGGCTGCGGCGCCCAGGGCCTGAACCAGGGCCTGAACCTGCGCGACAGCGGACTGGACGTCTCGTACACGCTGCGCGAGGCGGCCATCCAGGAGAAGCGCCAGTCCTGGAAGAACGCCACCGAGAACGGCTTCACGGTCGGCACCTACGAGGAACTGATCCCCACCGCCGACCTGGTGCTGAACCTGACCCCCGACAAGCAGCACACCTCGGTGGTCGAGGCGATCATGCCGCTGATGAAGCAGGGCGCCTGCCTGTCGTACTCGCACGGTTTCAACATCGTCGAGGAGGGCATGAAGATCCGTGACGACCTGACCGTGATCATGGTGGCGCCCAAGTGCCCGGGCTCCGAGGTGCGCGCCGAATACGTGCGCGGCTTCGGCGTGCCGACGCTGATCGCGGTGCACGAGGATAACGACCCGAACGGCGACGGGCTGGCACTGGCCAAGGCCTACGCGGTCGGCACCGGCGGGCACAAGGCCGGGGTGCTGCAGTCCTCGTTCATCGCCGAGGTGAAGTCGGACCTGATGGGCGAGCAGACCATCCTGTGCGGGATGCTGCAGACAGGGTCGCTGCTGTGCTTCGACAAGATGGTGGAGCAGGGCATCGAGCCGGGCTACGCCAGCAAGCTGATCCAGTACGGCTGGGAGACGGTGACCGAGGCGCTGAAGTACGGCGGCGTCACGCACATGATGGACCGGCTGTCGAACCCTGCCAAGCTGCGCGCCTTCGAGCTGGCCGAGACCATGAAGGGCATCATGCGCCCGCTGTACCAGAAGCACCAGGACGACATCATGGACGGCACCTTCTCCAGCACCATGATGGCCGACTGGGCCGACGACGATGCGCAGCTGCTCGGCTGGCGCGCCGAGACCGCCGAGACCGCCTTCGAGAAGACCCCCGCCGGCGACATGGACATCGCCGAGCAGGAATACTTCGACCACGGCATCCTGATGGTGGCGATGGTCAAGGCCGGGGTCGAGCTTGCGTTCGAGACGATGACCGATGCCGGCATCATCGCCGAGTCCGCGTACTACGAGTCGCTGCACGAGACACCGCTGATCGCCAACACCATCGCCAGGAAGAAGCTGTACGAGATGAACGCGACGATTTCGGACACCGCCGAGTACGGCTGCTACCTGTACAACCACGCCTGCGTGCCGCTGCTGGCCGATTTCATGAAGAGCGTGGACAGCGATGTCATCGGCCGCGGCCTGCAGCTCAATGACATGGGTGTCGACAATGCTCGCCTGATCCAGGTCAACACCGCGCTGCGCGAGCACCCGGTCGAGAAGATCGGCAGCGAGCTGCGCGGCTACATGTCGGACATGAAGCGCATCGTCTGATCGAGCCGGTCGCACGGGCATGTCGGACCGAGCTATCGTGCTCGACGGGCTGTCGGTGGATTTCGACGGGCGCTTCGTCCTGCACGAGATTCACTGGCGGCTGGCGTCCGATCGGCACTGGCTGGTGGTCGGGCCGAACGGGGCGGGCAAGTCGGCGCTGGCGGCGGTGCTCGCTGGTGCCGGCGAGCGCACCGCCGGGCGGATCGACGGGCTGCCCGAACGGGTCGCGCTGGTCTCCTACGAGGCGCAGGCCGAGCTGATCGCGGCCGAGCGGCGCAAGGACGACGCCGACATCCTGGACGTGATCTCCGAGGGCACGCCGGTGCGCGAGCTGGTGCGTCCGGCGGGTGCCGACGAAGCGCTGGCCGCGGAGCTTGCCGACGCGTTCGGCCTGGCTCCGCTGCTGGACCGGGCGTTCAGGAAGCTGTCCACCGGCGAGACGCGCAAGCTCATGCTGGTGCGGGCCCTGTCGGCCCGGCCCGAGCTCTTGATCCTGGACGAGCCGTTCGACGGGCTGGATGCACGGACCCGCGAGCGGTTGCAGGCACGCCTGGCAAGCGTTGCCGAGTCGACGCCGCTGGTGCTCGTGCTCAACCGGCTGGACGAGGTGCCCGGGTTCATCACCGACGTCGCCTACGTCGATGGCGGTCGGCTGGTCTCGTGCACCGCGCGTGACGATGCGGCCGGCTGGGCGGATCTGCAGCAGCTGCTGCACCTGAAGACCACCGATCTGGCGGTGCCGGCTGCCGACCCCGTCGACCGGTTGCCGCCACTGGACCCGGCGCAGCCGCTGGTGCGGCTGAACGGCGTGACCATCCGCTACGGCGACACCGTGATCTTCGAGGGCCTCGACTGGACCATCCGCGCCGGCGAGCACTGGCAGCTGTCCGGGCCGAACGGCAGCGGCAAGACCGGTCTGCTGTCCTTGATCACCGGGGATCACCCGCAGTGCTACGTCAACGACATCACCGTGTTCGGCTACCGGCGCGGCAGTGGCGAGAGCATCTGGGAGATCAAGCGCTTCCTCGGCTACGTCTCCACCGCCCTGCAGTGGGAATACCGCGTCAGCGCCAGCGTGCGGCACGTGATCATCTCCGGCTTCCACGACAGCATCGGGCTGTACACGAAATACAGCGACGAGCAGGCGCGCATCGCCGATGCCTGGCTGGATCTGCTGGGCATGCGCCACCGCGCGCACGAGCCGTTCACGCAGCTCTCGCACGGCGATCAGCGCTTGCTGCTGATCGCGCGCGCGATGGTCAAGCACCCGCCGCTGCTGATCCTGGACGAGCCCTGCCTGGGCCTGGACGACATGAACCGGCAGCTGGTGCTGGCGCTGATCGAGCGCCTCTGC
>ENA-ORXU01000520-ORXU01000520.1-marine-metagenome-genome-assembly--contig:-NODE-520-length-43276-cov-5.037269_pt1 | contig 43276 bp, 42 predicted proteins | sample MGYA00237869_ERZ511484 | MGnify/ENA metagenome assembly ERZ511484 | reverse complement strand
CCCGTCGCGCTCGTCACCAATATCGCCAACACGCTCGAGACCCTCAAGAATCACGGCTACATGGTCACGGGCCTCGCGGGCGAGACCGACCTCACCCTCGCCCAGGCCTTCGCGCCCGGCCCAAATGGCAGCAGCAAACACGCCATCGTCCTGGGTGCCGAAGGCCCGGGCCTGCGCGACCGCGTCGCCAAGACCTGCGACCAGCTCGCCCGCATCCCCATGGCAAGCTCCGGCGAACCCGGCACCGCCGAGTCCCTCAACGTCGCCACCGCCGCCGCCATCACCCTCTACGAGGTACGCCGCTCTTAATCGCGGCGCGTCCACTCCGTCGCGGGCAAGTCGTCAGAGTGCGGCAGGATGCGTCCGTGTCGTGGCGGCCCCCATTTCAAAAGCGCAGGCTTTGTCGGCATTACGCTGACCACGAATATGGCGAGGCTCCCCAATAGTCCGAGGATCGGAAGGATGGACAGCACGAATGCGGCCAGCGTCCACCATCCCGACAGGCCGATATCGTGAAACCGTCGGACCGTCAGCGATATCAATGGAATGATCAGAGCCAGGGCGAATGCCACAAACAGCAAGATTACGGCCATTCCGGCACCGGTATAGTCCGCACTCTCGTCCAGCGCATTCGGATCGACGATCATGAGCAGGCTTGCGAGTATGACGAACACACCGATACCGAACAGCTGCACCCACCAGTATTCCGCCCGCGTCGAGCGTCCGCGGAAATCCACGTAGCGCCTAAAGAATAACCCGACAGCTTCGGTGAAACCGACCATCAGCCTTCCCCTCCAAACCGCTTCACCCACTCCGCGACCTGGTCGTCCTCGACCTTCGAAAACAACACATCCGGCGCGCGCACCGCATGGCCACGCGGCAGCGCGTCCAGAAGATCGCCTTCGAACGTCCACGTCCGGTCGCCGTCGGGAACCCCAACCGCCTCGAGGATGATGTCCGCAGTGTCCGGAATGACGGGCTGCGCGATCACGCCGAACAGCGCGACGAGGTTCAGCCCCGTACGCACGCCGACCGCCGCCTGGTCCACATCCGTCTTGTAATGCGTCCAGGGCGCGGCACGCGTAAGGTATTCGTTCCCCGCCGCCCAGACCGCTCGCATCTCGGCGCAGGCCTTGCGGAACTCGCGCGCCTCGAAATGCGCGATCATGGCGGGGATGCGCGTATCCAGCTCCGCCGCGATCCACGCCTCGTGCTCGCCGCTCTCGCCGCCGTCAGGCACCACGCCGTCGAATTTCGCGTCCGCATATCTCGTGATACGGTTGACGAAATTGCCCAGCACATTGGCCAGATCGCTGTTCACCGCGACCTGGAAATCCTCCCAGGTGAACGCCGTGTCCGCGCTCTCCGGTGCGTTCGCCGTCAGGTACCAGCGCCACGTATCAGACGGCGCGATCTCCAGCGCCTGATCCATGAACACGCCGCGCCCCTGGCTGGTCGAGAACTTACCGCCATACCACGTCACCCAGTTGAACGCCTTGAGCTGATCGACCAGCTTCCACGGCTCCCCGCTTCCCATGATCGTGGTCGGGAAGCTCAGCGTGTGGAACGCCACATTGTCCTTGCCCATGAACTGCACGTATTTGCAGTCCTCGCCCACATCCGTCTTCCACCACGACTCCCAATTGTCGGAAGCGTTCTGCGTCGCCGCGATATAGGCGATCGGTGCGTCGAACCAGACATAGAACACCTTATCCTCATAGCCGTCCCGCACCGAGCCATCCGCATTCACAACCGGAACACCCCAGGCCAGATCCCGCGTGATCGCCCGGTCGCGCAGGCCCTCGTCCAGCCATTTCAATGCAATCGAGCTTGCCAGCACCGGCCAGCCCTCGCTCGCCTTCACCCAGTCCCGCAGCCTGTCGCTCAGCTTGGACTGCAGCAGATAGAGGTGCCGCGTCTCGCGAACTTCCACATCGTCCGATCCCGAAATCGCCGAATAGGGATCAATCAAATCGACCGGATCCAGCAGCTTCCCGCAATTGTCGCATTGATCACCGCGCGCAGGCCGGAACTCGCAATTCGGGCACGTCCCCTCGACATAACGGTCGGGCAGGAAGCGCTTGTCCGTCACGCTATAGACCTGCTCGCTCACCCGCTCTTCGATCAGCCCGTTGGCCTCCAGCACATTGGCGAAATGCTGCGTCAGCGCGTGGTTTTCCGGCGAGGACGAGCGCCCGAAATGATCATAAGACAGCTTGAATCCCGCTCCCGCCTGGGCTTGCGCCGCATGCATGGCGTCACAATAGGCCGCGACCTCCATCCCCGCCGCCTGCGCCGCCAGTTCCGCAGGCGTTCCGTGCTCGTCCGTCGCACAGACATAGAGCACGTCATGGCCCAGCAACCTCATGCTGCGCGCATAGACATCCGCCGGCAGCATGGAGCCCGCCAGGTTCCCGAGATGCTTGACCCCGTTAATATAGGGCAGCGCAGAGGTGATCAGGATGCGGCCAGGTTCAGAAATGCTCATGCGCCCGCGATTAAACCGGGCAGCGCGGAGTGCAAGGTGCGAGTGCGGACGGGATAAAGCCCTTCCCTTATAAAATACCGCTCATCCCGGCGAATGGCGCGCTGTGCATGCAGCGGGATCCAGAGACTGGCCTCAAGCAACATGCCGGGTTCCGGCTTTCGCCGGGATGAGCAGAAGATAATTTGGGGCTTTCCAAACAGCATCTCCCCATTGCCCGCAATGTTACCTTATACTACATCGCGCTCCGTGACCTTCCGCGTCCACATCACTGCGCTGCTCTTCGCACTGACCCTGCTCTTGGGCCAGGGCGTCGCCTCCGCGCATATTGCGAGCTATGGCGACACGCCGCACGACCATGACGGCGTGGCCTGCACGGTCGCGCTGCTGGCAGAGGATGCGGACATTGCCGTGCCGCCGCCCCCTGCGCCCGACATCACGCGAGCCGTGTCTTATACCTCGGACTGGCAAGACGCCTTTGCCCAGCGCGCCCTGCCCGCCCGCACAGCCCGCGGCCCGCCCCCGCGAGCGCCCCCACACTAACTCACAGACCCAAAACATCCTTTTCGCGTCCATCAGCCCGATGGCGCGCCTTTTTGCCTTGTGAGTTTACATGTCCCGACTTCTTCTTTCCGCGAGCTTGCTCGCCATCACGTCCACAACTGTTGCTACGGCACAGTCCCCCGGCCTCCACGACCATGACGACATCATCGTCACCGGCACGCTGCTCGACCGCAGCGCCGACGAGGTCGTTACCAATGTCACCGCTCTCGACCGCGAGGAGATCGTGCGCGACCTCCGCACCACGCTCGGCGATACGCTCGACCGCGAACCCGGCGTGTCCACTACCTTCTTCGGCGCAGGCGCGTCGCGTCCCGTCCTGCGGGGATTGGGCTCCGAGCGCGTGCTCGTGCTCACCAACGGCATCGGCGTCATCGACGTCTCCGCCGCCTCCCCCGACCACCAGGTGACCGCCGACGGCATCGACGCCGAGCGCATCGAAATCCTGCGCGGGGCCTCCGCGCTGGCCTATGGCGGCCAGGCCATCGGCGGCGTGGTCAATGTCATAGACGGTCTGATTGCCGATGACCTGCCCGACATGGGCGTGGATGCCTTTGCCGCCTACAACTCCGCCTTCGACGGGATAGAGGGCGCAGTCCAAGCGCGCGGCAGCCTCGGCCCCCTCGCGCTCGCAGCCTCGTACTCGCGCCGCGACTTCGAAGACTATGAGATCCCCGGCGGCATCGAATCCGACGTCCTGCTCGCCTTCGAGGGTGAAGCGGCGGAAGACTCCGAGACAGGCACGCTTCCCAACAGCTTCGTCGAGACCGAAACGCTGTCGGGTGGCGCAAGCCTCGTTTTCGACGGCGGACATATCGGTATCAGCGTCCGCCAGACCGACGCGCTCTACGGCCTCCCCGGCGGTCACGAACACGAAGGTGAAGGCGAGGCCGGAGCCGAAGCCGAGGAAGAAGAGGAAAACCCCTTCATTGACCTCGAGCAGACCCGCATCGACATTGCGGGCGCAGTCGAGCTGGGTGATGGGTTCTTTAAGCAACTCCGCGCATCCGGAATCATCGCCGATTACGACCACACCGAGTTCGAGGCCCCGGGCGAAGCGGGCACCATCTATGCCCGCGAAGGCGTGGAAGGCCGCGTGGAGCTGCGCACGGGCATCGACGCCAATGATGGCGGTCTCCTGTCCGGGGTCGTCGGCGCCCAGTTCCTCGACAATGAATTCGTCGCCGTGGGCGAAGAAGCGTTCATCACCCCCACCGACACGCAGTCAGCGGCCGTCTTCATTTTCCAGTCCTACAAATCGGACGAAAACATTGTCTCCTTCGACATCGGCGCGCGTGGCGAGACGGTCGAATATGACAACATTCTCGCGGGCGAGCGTGACTTCGACCTGCTGTCGGCGAGCATCGCCGGGCATTTTCACCCCACGGAGGAAATCTTCGCGGGCATAGAAGTCGCCTATACAGAGCGCGCCCCCAATGAGTCCGAGCTCTTTTCCAACGGCGCACACCTGGCTACCCGTCAGTTCGAGATCGGCAACACCGAATTCCAAAAGGAATCCGGCACGAACATCGAACTTACCGCACGCTATGACACCGGCGCACTTCGCATTGGCGGCAATGTGTTTCTGACGAACTTCGACAACTTCATCAGCCTCCTGCCATCCGTTCCACTGGCCGAGGAAGACGGCTTCCCCGTCTTCAACTTCACGCAAACGGGCGCCGACTTCAAAGGCGGCGAAATCTATGCCGAAGCCACAGTGGATGCAGGCTTGGCCGAGCTCGACCTGTCCGCCTCCGTGGACTACGTCGATGCGGAGCTTAAGGGTGGACAGTTCGACGGCGCCAATGTGCCGCTCCTGCCGCCCGTGACGTTCAACGCCGATGTCGCCGCCGACTTCGGCCTTATCACGGCGACTGCGGCATTGACCGTGGCGGCCGATCAGGACGATGCCGGCCCCGGCCCGGAACAGCTCCCGACCGATGGTTACACCAATCTCGACCTTGGCCTCTCCGCAGGTCTGGACAGCTTCGGCTTTGGTGGCGATGGCACGGAAATCTTCGCGCAAGTCCGCAACGTGCTGGATGAGGAAATCCGCTACTCCACCTCCACCCTGCGCGACTTCGCCCCCGCCCCCGGCCGCAACTTTCGCGCCGGCGTGCGGGTGTCGTTTTAAGGGGTTTGCCCACCCAAATATCAGGCTCCCGCGCTCGACGCGGGACCTCCAACGTCTTGCTGCAAACTCGCGCAAGACCATGCCTCTCTTACGCAAATTGAAAGCCTAGCCTTTCCAACTTGCCCGACTAAAAGAGGCTATGAATTCAAATACTGTAAGGATTGGCGGCGCGAGTGGGTTTTGGGGTGACTCCGACGTTGCCCTCCCCCAGCTCCTGACCGAGTCTCTCGACTACATCGTCTTCGACTACCTCGCCGAAATTACCATGAGCATCATGGCCATGCAGCGCGCGCGTGACCCGAACGCCGGGTATGCCCGCGATTTCGTCACCAATATTGCCGCCAATCTCGGCCAGATTGCCGCCAAGGGCGTGACCATCATCTCCAATGCGGGCGGCGTAAACCCCGAAGGTTGCGCCGCCGCACTCCGGGATGCCATCGCGCAGGCGGGTTTCGACCTCACAGTCGGCGTCGTCACGGGCGACAACCTAATGGGACAGCTTGACCACATCCGCGCGGAGGAAATGTTCACGGGCGAAGCCTTCCCAGTCCCTTCCACCATCGCCTCCGCCAACGCGTATCTCGGTGCCTTTCCCATCGCGGCCTGCCTCGCGGGCGGAGCCGACATCGTCGTCACGGGCCGCTGCGTCGATAGCGCCGTCACCCTCGGCGCGCTCATTCACGAGTTCGGCTGGCAATCCACCGACCTCGACCTCCTCGCGCAAGGCTCCCTCGCGGGTCACATCAATGAGTGCGGCACCCAGGTCACGGGCGGCAACTTCACCGACTGGAGAGACCAATCCTTTGCCGACATCGGCTACCCCATCATGGAGTGCGAGGCGGATGGCAGCTTTGTCGCCACCAAGGTCGCGAACACCGGGGGCCGCGTGACCCGCGCCACCGTCGGCGAACAGATGCTCTACGAGATCGGCGATCCGGCGGCCTATTACCTCCCCGATGTCGTCTGTGACTTTACCGATGTCGGGATCGAGGAGATCGGCGAAAACCGAGTCCGCGTCACCGGCGCGCGCGGCGCGGGCGTGCCCACCCACTACAAGGCCAGCCTCACTTATGATGACGGCTATAAACTCTCCGCGCTCTTCTTCATGATCGGCGAGGACGCCGCTGAAAAAGTCCATGTCTTCTGCGAGGCCGCGCTGGAGCGCACAAAGCGTCGCCTCGCCGCGACCAATCTCGGCGACTTCACCGAAGTCCACATCGAGCTCATGGGCGGCGAGAGCCATTACGGCGACTTTGCCGACGTGACTGAGCCCCGCGAGCTCACCTTCAAGATCGCCGTCAGACATCCCGACGCCAAGGCCTGCTCGCTGCTTCTCAAGGAAGCCACGGGCCTCGCCCTTTCGGCCCCGCCGGGCCTCGCGCTCTATACGGGCGGTCGGCCCAAGCCGCAAAAAGTCACGCGGCTGTTCTCAATCTTGATTGATAAGGAGAAGGTTTCGCCTTGCCTCATTGTGCCAGCCGTCGGTGAAGACGCAAAATATGTGAATGAAAGGCTTGTTGGTTTCCCAAAAGTGCATTCAGAACCTATAAAGTTATTCAGAGCATCTCCTCCGCCTGCACCCGAAGGCCCAACCATCACCGCCGTCCCGCTCCACGCGCTCGCTTGGGTGCGCTCCGGCGACAAGGGCGACAAGTCCAATATCGGCGTCATGGCGCGCGATCCCGATTACCTCCCCTGGATCTGGGCCGCCCTGACCGAGGACGCCATTACTAAGCGTTTCGCGCATTTCAGTCCGTCCTCCGTGGAGCGATTCCACCTTCCCGGCACGGCGTCCATGAACATCCTGCTGCACGCCATCCTCGGCGGTGGCGGCATGGCGTCCTTGCGCAACGACTCCCAGGGCAAAGCCTATGGCCAGATCCTCTCCGCCATGCCCATCCCGATACCCGACTCCATTGCCAAAACCCTGGACATGGACTAAGTTAGTCCACATGAAGACCTACAATATTCATGAAGCGAAAACGCACTTCTCCAAGCTCGTCCGTGACGCAATGGCAGGCGAAGAGATCGTCATCGCCAAGGCAGGCGTCCCGATCTTGCGTCTCGACAAGATCGAACCGCAATCAGATGAACGCATTTTCGGAAGCCTGAAGCGCCACAAGTTCACGATGCCCACGGACGAGGAATGGAAGCGTATGGATGAGGAAATCGCCAAAGACATGTATGATGGCATCGAGCGCAAGTTCGCGATCTGGGATAAATGAGGACCTACTTTCTGGATACGAATATAGTATTGGCTGCAACCGTGGAGCCCGAACGTCTTGATAGTAATGCGCACGACATTCTTGCAAATACGGATCACATCCTGCTCGCATCCGTCGCCTCGCTATGGGAAGGGGCCATCAAGCGCCGCAAATATGGGGATCGGTTCATAGCCACTGCCGCCGGACTACGTCGAGGATGCGATGCCATGAAAATCAAGCTGATAAATGTGGATGATGCTTCGGCAATAGCCGTGGAAACCGTAGAGGCCGATCATGGAGACCCCTTCGATATTCTTATCATGACTCAAGCCAAACTCACCAATGCAAAACTTCTAACGTCCGATAAACGGCTCTCACGGATTTCCGAGAACGCCGAATTGGTGAGACTTAAACCATGACCTTCACTCCCCGCATCACCCCGTCCTCGCCGGACTTCGCGCAGAACCGCGCGGACATGCTCAACTTCGTGGCACAGCTCGAAGCGCTGGAGCGCCGGGCCGAGACGCGCTCCATGAAGCGCAAGCCGACCTTCGACAAACGTGGGCAGCTCCCGCCTTATGACCGTATCCGGCACCTGCTCGATGCGGGCGCGCCGTTCCTGCGCCTGTTCAACATGGCGAATTATCAGGTCGACGATCCCGATCCCGAGACCTCCATTCCCGGCGGTTCCAACATCGTCGGCATCGGCTACGTCTCCGGTGTGCGCTGCATGGTCTGGGTGGACGATAGCGGCATCAGCGCGGGCGCGATGACGGAGAAGGGCCTGCCCATGATCATGGAAATGCTCGACATCTGCAAACGCCAGAAACTCCCCCTCGTGCACTGCGTGGAGTCTGCTGGCGCGAACCTCGTGACCTTCAAGGTCGCGAGCTGGGCCAATGCGGGCGCGATCTTCGCCGATCTGGGCCGCATGAGCGCCGCCGGCCTGCCCACGGTCGCCGTGCTGCATGGCGGCTCCACGGCCGGCGGGGCCTATATGCCGGGCATGTCTGATTACGTCGTCGGCGTGAAGGAGAACGGCATGGCCGCGCTCGCCTCGGTCGGCCTTGTCAAGGCCGCCACGGGCGAGGATGCGGATGAGCGCGAAATGGGCGGCAGCGAGATGCACGCCACCACCTCCGGCCTCGTCGAATATCTCGAAGACAGCGACGCACACGCCATTGCCCGCGCCCGCGAGATTGTCGGAAATCTCGGCTGGAATGCTCACATCCCGCAGATGCGCGGCTACACAGACTACAATGAGCCCAAGCACAGCCCGGACGAGCTCGCGGGCGTCGTGCCTACCGATTACCGCATCCCCTACGACGTGCGCGAGGTCATCGCGCGCCTCACCGATGGTTCCGACTTCACCGAGTTCAAGAGCGGCTACGGCCCCGCCACGGTCTGCGTGAACGCCGCCATCATGGGCATGCAGGTCGGCATCATCGGCAATAACGGCCCTATCGATCCGCAGGGCGCGACCAAGGCGGCGCAATTCTATCAATTAAATGACCAAGCCCAGCGCCCGATGATCTTCCTGCACAATACGACGGGCTTCATGGTCGGCACGGAGAGTGAGCAGGCCGGCATGATCAAGCACGGCTCCAAGATGGTGCAGGCTGCCGCCAATATCCGCGTGCCGCGCATCACCCTGCATCTCGGCGCAAGTTTCGGCGCGGGCAATTACGCCATGTGCGGCTGGGCCTATTCGCCGGACTTCTGTTTCAGCTGGCCCAATTCCCGTTCCAACGTCATGGGCGGCGAACAGGCCGGCAAGACCATGAGCCTCGTCGCGCGCACCATCGCCGCGCGCAAAGGCGAGGCGCCAGACGAGGACGCCATCATGGCGCGCGAAAACCAGATCATCGATCATTTCACCGCGCAGGAGAGCGCGTTCTATACCTCCGGCCAAGTGCTCGATCACGGCGTCATCGACCCGCGCGACACCCGCCACGTCCTCGGCATGGTGCTGGATGTCTGCCGCGAGGCCAAGCTCCGCAAGGTGCAGCCCAATGCCTTCGGGGTCGCCAGATTATGAGCAAATTAATTCACAAGATCCTCATCGCCAATCGCGGCGAGATCGCCCAGCGCATCCGCCGTACGGCGCAAGCCATTGGCATCGAAGTCGTTGCCATCTATTCCGACGCCGACGCGGACATGGCCATCGTGCGCGACGCGGACCAGGCGATCGCGCTCGGCGGAATCAGCCCGGCGGAATCCTATCTCGACATGGACAAGGTGCTGGCGGCGGCACAGGACACGGGCGCGGACGCCATCCATCCGGGCTACGGCTTCCTCTCCGAAAACGCGGAGTTTGCCCGCCGCGTGGCCGACGCTGGCCTTATCTTCATCGGCCCGTCGCCCGAAGCCATCGACGCCATGGGCGACAAGGCCCGCGCCAAACGCGCCATGATCGCGGCGGGCGTGCCCTGCATCCCGGGCTTCCAGGAAGACGGCGCCACGGACGCGCAATTAATTGCAGCCGCCAAAGACATAGGTGTCCCCCTCATGGTCAAAGCCGCATCAGGCGGCGGCGGTCGCGGTATGCGCAAAGTCACCGATCTCAAAGACCTGCCCGACGCGATCGCGAGCGCGCGGAGCGAGGCCGAGAACGCATTCGGCTCCGGCGAACTCATTCTCGAAAAACTCGTCACCGACGCCCGCCATGTCGAAGTGCAGGTCTTCGCGGACAGTCACGGCACCACCGTCCACCTCGGCGAGCGCGACTGCTCCGTGCAGCGCCGTCACCAGAAAGTCATCGAGGAAGCCCCCTGCCCCGCCGTGGATGAAGCCCTCCGCGCGAAGATGGGCGCGAGTGCCGTCCGCGCCGCCGAAGCCGTGAATTATGAAGGCGCAGGTACGGTGGAGTTCCTCCTCGCCGATGACGGCACGTTCTATTTCCTCGAAATGAACACCCGCCTCCAGGTCGAACACCCTGTCACGGAAATGATCACCGGCCTCGACCTCGTGGAACTGCAAATCAAAGTCGCCCAAGGCGATCCGCTAGGCTTCACCCAGGACGACGTGGAATTAAATGGTCATGCGATCGAAGCCCGCCTTTATGCTGAAGACCCCGTCAACGACTTCCTTCCGCAGTCTGGCGACATCAGCCAATTCATCGTGTCCGGGACCGAGCGTATCGACACGGGTCTCGATATTGAGGACTGGATGTATGCCGAGCAGCTCCAGACCATCTCCCCCGCTTACGATCCCATGATCGCAAAGGTCATCGTCCACGCGGACACGCGGGACGCAGCGGTCGCAAAGCTTCGCCATGCGTTATCCAAAACACTCGTCACGGGCGTGATGACAAACCGCGATTTCCTCAATCAGGTTCTCGACAGCGAGACCTTTCGCACAGGAAATGCGAAAACGAACTGGCTCGATAACGGTGGCCTTGAACCCGAACGCGCCCACGCCGAAGACATCGACTATCAAGCGGCCGCTTTCATCTTCCACTTCCACCGCGATGACGAAGTCTTGCACGAATCAATCGTACCACGCGGTCTACAAGGCTGGTCGAATTGGAAGCGCCTAACCTCACCCTATGTCCTCAAGTCCGACGAAGACACCCGAACCGTCAACGTGCGCAGGGAGACGAACGCGCCAGATGGGACACGCACATTCGTCCTTTTCGGGTGCGACGGTACCGACACGCCAATCAACGATTTTTATCACCAGTCCGGCCAATCGACCGTCAAGCTCGGGAAGGAGACGTGGACGGGCGCGGTCGGCTTCACCGATACCAAAACGCTGACCCTTGCCACCCCGCGCGGCACCTTCACCTTCACCGACATCACGGGCGGCGAGGCGCAGGACGAGGACGGCGCGGGCTCCGGCATCATCCGCGCGCCCATGCACGGGGCGCTGCTCGCCATCACCGTGGCCGAGGGCGACACCGTTACCGAAGGCCAGACGCTCGGCACGCTCGAAGCCATGAAGATGCAGCACCCCTTGCGCGCGGATGTGGACGGCGTGGTGAAGACGGTCGCGGCCACCCCTGGCGCCCAAGTCGCGGCGGGCGATCTGCTTTTGGAGATTGAGGTGGGGGAATGAACTTCCTTCCCCTTGATGGGGAAGGTGGGCCGGACGCGAAGCGTTCGGGTCGGAAGGGGTGAAAGCGTAACCGAAGTCAGGTGTGGTCGAGAGGGAAATGCCCTCACCCCTTCCCCCCTCGCTTCGCGCGGGTACCCGCTCCGGCGGCCCGGTTCCTCATCAAGGGGAAGGAAGATCAGCCCATAATCCGCCGGAACAACCCCTGCTCTACATACCCGTCCGCGGGCAGCCCGTTCGCCCTCTGCCACGCCCGGATCGCGCGCCGCGTAGCGGGCCCGACCTGTCCGTCCACGCCACCCGTCGAATACCCGAGCGCCGTCAGGCGTTCCTGCAGTGCTTCCTTGTCCGTGCGGCTCAAAGGCTGATCCTCACGCGGCCAGTCATTCACGACTGGATCCTGACCCGCAAAGGTCTGGGCCAGACCCGCGATCGCCATCGCGTAGCTGGTCGAATTATTATAGCGCTTGATGACGTCGAAATTCTTGAACGTCAGGAAGGCCGGGCCGTTCGCGCCCGCCGGCACCATCAGTTCCGCGTCCTCAAAGGCTTGTGCCCCGAACACGAGTTGCTGTCCCGACGCCTTCACCGGAGCCACGCCCAGCGCCGCCCAATCCTCCGCGCGCCGTTTCGTATCGCCGTCCGCCAGACTGTAGTCGAAACCCTCCGGCAGGACGACTTCCACCATGGCGGGCTGTCCCGGCACCCAACCGAAGCGCGAGAGGTAATGCGCGGCAGAGCCCAGCGCATCTCGCTCGGACGCGCGCAGGTCGATATAGCCATTGCCGTCGAAATCCACGGCGTAGTCGCGCACGGTCAGCGGCATGAATTGCGTCATGCCCGTCGCGCCCGCCCAGCCGCCGATCAGGTCGTCGCGCCGCAATTTCCCCTCGGCCACGAGTGCGACGAGGGCTTCCAGTTGCGAGGTGAACATGGCCTCGCGGCGACCCTCGAACGCGAGCGTCGCCAAGGAGTCCACCATAGGATAGTCGCCCTGGATCGTCCCGTATTGGCTCTCCAGTCCCCAGATCGCGGTGAGGTATTCCCGCTCGACATTATAGCGCGCCTCGACCTCGTCGAAGATATCGGAATAGACGCTCAGGTTCTCGCGCCCCGGCCGTACGCGGCTCTCGGAAACCGCGCCGTCGAGATAGCTCCAGACCGGTTTGGTGAACTCCGCCTGATTGGCATCGTTTTCGAGAAGCTCCGGGCGCATCTTCATATCCGCGAGCAAGCGACGCACCAGCTCCGGATCATGCCGCGCGCTCATGCGGTCAATGAAGCGGGCCTTCCAGCTCGCGAAACGGGCATCGCGCGGGATCAGTTCGCTCGGAACAGTGCGGAGCGCGGGCTCAGCCACTGCAACGTCGCCCAGAACTGCCGTCGGCGTCTGCACGGTGACGGTCTTGTCCACCGTTCCGGCCAGCGGTTCCGGTGTCGCGGCACAGGCATAGATATTGGCGGCACCAAGCGCCCCCAAGCTGAGAAGAAACAATCGCATAATCTATCCTAGCCCGCCACAATTGCAGCGTCACCTAAACATCGCTTCAGAGAGCTGAACGCAATATTAACCACATCTGTTGCCGAAATATCACGAGTGCGCCGCAATAATGTCACAGACGAGGGGCAAAGGATCACCATGGTCATGGGACTGACGATTGCTCCGGATCCTGTAAAACGCAGATATGAAGACCCGGAGACGTGGGGACCGACATGAAGGACAGGACCGACAGCAGACGCGACTGGCGCTTTAACGGCGTCCATTATGCGATTGCAATCGTGTTTGCCGCCGCCGGAATCTTCGGCATGGCCAGTGTCGTCGCCTCCTCGCCAACCAACAGGATCGTTCAACATTCCTCTTTGCACTAGAGGCTTTGCAGGAGCGACTGCGGTCCGGACGACCCTCTCAGATTGACACTGGGCGTTTCCGTACTATATGCCCTCCGTAATCAGGCATTTCCCGCCCCGGGTTCATAGCCACAGTCATTTAGGAGAGCGACATGAAAGTTCGCAGCTCGATCCGTTCGCTCAAAAACCGCCACCGCGACTGTCAGGTCGTGCGCCGCAAGGGCCGTCTCTACGTGATCAACAAGACCGACCCCCGCTTCAAGGCGCGCCAGGGATAAAGCTTCGGGCTCTTACCTGAGCCATTCGTAAGATTAGAGGCCCTTGCCGGAAACGGTGGGGGCCTTATCTGTTGGGGGATGCGGTGTTTCCCCTCCATGCTCCTGACTGCCAGTTTCGCGGCGCTCGCACTACCTGCGGCGCTCGCGCAAGACTCGGCTACCGATCCGGACGATCCCATCTACACGCCCCCGCCCCTGCCCGGGGAGCCGCTTGCCCCGACGATTCCTTCGCCTGAGCCTGATCCAGAACCGGACACACCGACCGACGATATCATTATCGCGCCCGATCTGCCTCCTGCGCCCGACTACACCGCCCTGCCCCCGCGCGCCGAGCGGGACGCGCGACTTGTCGCCCTCTTCGATCGCCTGTCCTCGCTTGATGACACCTCTGAGGTGGAGCGCGCGAAACTCGTCAGCGAGGAAATCTGGGCGCTGTGGCAGGACTCCGGCTCGCCCAGCGTGAACTACCTGCTTGTGCGCGCGGACGAGGCGCAGAAGACCGGCGAGCTTTCCAAAACGCGGCGCTTTCTCGACCAGATGACCCTGCTCGAGCCGGACTTTACCGAGGCCTATGCCCGCTCGGCGCGGCTTGCGCTGGATGAGGGCAATTACAACCGCGCGATCCGCGACACTACCGAAGCGCTGACGCGCGAGCCACGCCATTTCTACGCCCTCTGGACGCTCGGCAATGTGCTGGAACGCCTTGGCAAGAACGAGGAAGCGTTGGAGGTCTACCGCGAGGCCAATGCGCTCTTCCCGCTGCTCGGCGGTGTGAAGACCCGCCTAGACGCGCTCGAAGGCAGCGTGCTGGGCGACGTCCTGTAACAAAGCGAGCTTGGCGCGGCGCGAAAGTTGCTTGATCGCATATTCCCGCCGCAGCGCATCGCCATGACCGAACCCGGCCTGCTGCCACACCACGCGCACGGGCCGCCGCGCCCGCGTATAGCGCGCGCCCTTGCCCGAGTTATGGGTGCTCACCCGCTTGGCGACATCCTTGGCGATCCCGCAATAGAGCGAGCCGTCGGCACAGCGCAGCAGATAGACCGACCAAGGGGTCTGGCAATTATCTGACGAAGGAATCGAGTCGCTCACGTGGAAGGTTGTCGCGCAGAAACCTTTCCACATTCTGACCCATGACCTTGGCGATCGTCGCCTCGCTCATGCCGCGTTCCAGAAGCGCATCCGTGATCCGCACGAGCTCGGACGCATCGAAAGTCGTCGCTACCGTGCCGTCATAGTCCGAGCCGAGCGCGACCGCGTCCTCGCCCAGAAGGTCGACGGCATGGGCAATCGTATCGGCCACACCGCCGGGGGTAATGTCACAGACCGCACCCTCGAAAAACGCGATGCCGATTACGCCGCCGCGTACGGCAATGGCCTGCATGACGTCATCGGGCAGGTTGCGGTTTTCCGTGCCGGGACAGGCGCTGACGAGGCCTGTATGCGAGACGAAGACCGGGCGCTCGATCAGGCCCAGCACATCGCGCGCCATGGCGGTGCTGGCATGGGCCAAATCGACGAGAATGCCGAGACGATCCATCTCCAACACGGCGTCACGCCCGAACCCCGTCAGCCCCGCCTGGCTCTGCCCGTGCATGGAGCCACCCAACGCATTGTCGAAAAAATGGGTCAGGCCCATGGCGCGGTAGCCAGACTGATGGAGGTAAGCGATATTTTCGACCTTTCCTTCCAGGGGGTGCGCGCCCTCGATCAGCAATAGCCCTTTCAATCCCTGCGCATTCATATCGGTGGTGTTGCGCAGTAGGGTCAGCTCGCCCGCGCGCTCCAGCGCGGTCAGGCGTTCGGCTTGCAGGACAGCACGCGCGCGCATCGACCCGATGGTCGCGAGCGGCCACCCCTGCACCAGCGCAACCTGCTGGATGCGGTCGCCGCTCTCGATCGTGTTGGCGTCGAAGTTCTGCCCTGCGGGACTGGCGGTGACGGCGGAGAAGACCTGTATGTCCACCCCGCCCTCGCGCAGGCGCGGAAGGTCGGTCTGACCGCGCACGTTGCGCACGCGGTGATTGCGGTCCCAGAGCAGCATGTCGGAATGCAGGTCCGCGACCGTCAAGCGGTCATGCAGGGCTTGCGCGCGATCGCCGATCTCCAGCGGTCCCGCGCCCGCAACGACCGGATTGATCCCGGCATCCACGCCCTTGGCGATGTGATGCGCCACGCCGAGTGCGGCGAGGATGGCAAGAAATCCGATGACGACGATCCTGAACATGGCCTGCCCTATCGCGGCCATCATCCACAGGCAATGTGGCGAAGTCTGCAGTCGCGCCTTGCGCCACGCGACCAGCGTTTCCACAAGGTCGCAAACCCCTTTTCGAGAGCATATCCATGATCAGTGACAGCGACCGCGTCGAACAAATGGGCGGGGCCACCCGCGAAAAACTGCGCCAGTTCATCGCCCGTATCGAGCGCCTGGAAGGTGAAAAGGCCGAGCTCGCCGCCGACATTCGCGAAGTCTATTCCGAAGTGAAATCTTTCGGCTTCGACACCAAGGTGATGCGCAAGATCGTATCCCTGCGCAAGCAGGACGAGAATGAGCGCGCCGAGCAGGAAGCCCTGCTGGACCTCTATCTGGGCGCGATCGAGGATTAGACTTTTGGGGCGCTGTTCCCTATATGTTCCCTTATGAGTCAGGACGATCTGGAACGGCGCGAATGGCAGGAGGCGGAGACCGCCCGCAATGCCGCCTATGACAAACAGCGCGATCGCGAGGCCAAGGCCCGCGAACGCTCCGCCCGCAATGCCCGCCGCAAGTTGGAGCGCCTCCACCGTACGCTGAAGGATAGCGGCGAGATCACGGACTTCGAGGACGAGTTCTCGGAGTCGGTGACTGAGCGGCTCGACAAATTCGGCAGTGCTTTCCACGACCGTGAACTCGGCCGTCCCGGCGATGCGCTTAGCGCCGCGCAGAAGCAGGTGGTCGCGCGCATGAAACGCAAGGTGAAGGACGCCAAGCGCGCGGCGAAGGGCGAGGATAACGACAGCCCAGGCTATAACTCCAGTTTCAAGCCGAAGCGCTCGGGCTGGAAGTCGAAGACAGGCTACACCCTGAACGTGCGGCAGCTGGACGAGGATTTTGAGGCGGAAGATACTGCCGAAGTCGCAACGTCCATGAAAGCGCTCTGCGACGTCGATCCGCCCGAAGAGGTCGAACCGGAACGCCCGCCCGTAGGTAAGCCTTTCCTGCGGATCGTGGAATAGCTGCGACAGATGGAGATCCCGGATCAAGTCCGGGAACCTCTTCTTGTTTCCATCACAAGTTCCCGCGCTTGACGCGGGATCTCCATCGGCTTGCCTTGACTTCAAGGTCTTCTAGATCTCTCCCATGACCCCCGACCACATCTGGCGCGCCTATTGCACCGCCACAGGCCATTCCGGCACCTATCGAGGCGTGGACGGGTTCGGCGACGACCCGGCCATGGCGGATGCGCTGCTCACGCTCGTCATGGACGGCACGAAGCGGGCGACCTGCGGCCTCGCGCGCGACTTCACGGATGAGCTGCTCCCCGCGCCGGGCGATCACTGGATCATCACGGATGGTGCGCGCGCGCCCCGCTGCATCATCCGCACCACCGAGGTCGAGCTGGTGCCCATACGTGACGTCACGGCAGAGTTCGCCGCCATCGAAGGCGAAGGGGACAAATCGATACAATATTGGAAGCGTGAACACGACGCCTATTTCACCCGCCAAGGCGCGCGGGAAGGCTTCACATATGACGACTCCATGATCGGCGTCTGCGAACAATTCGAATGCGTCTGGCCGCCTGACCGATAGCCACAAAAAAAGCCGCCCTCCGAAGAGAGCGGCCTTTGATGAGTCTAGAGGTCGGAACTACTCGACGGGTGTCGTGAAGTCGGGACGCGCATCGATATAGGTTTCGTCATCGATCGTCGTCGGACGCACATCCATCATGGGATTGTTCGTCTGCGTCAGGTCTCCACCCACCTTGTCTGCGGGACGGTACATCGGATCGACTGTGGCCGAGGGCAGCGTGTTCACGGTTGTGCCCATCTGCATGTTCACATCGGTATCGGTCATCAACGCACCGGTCGCGATGGTCGTATCGGCATCGGATTGCGGCAGAATGACATTGCCATTGCTGTCGACACTGGTGCCGAGCACGGCGGTGTTGCCGATATAGGTCGCACCATTGCGGACGCCGTCATAGGTCATCGTGTCGTAATAGGTGTTGCCGAGGCTCATGGCGCTTAAGAAGGTACCTTCATCCAGATAGGCCTGACCTTGCGTCATCTTGGTGAAACGCTGGGCGGCCGCTGTGGTCGAGAGACCTTCTTTCTTGGCCCATTTGCTGTATTCGGCAAAATCGACGCGGGCGTCGCTATTACGGTCATAGGCGGCGAAGTCTGCATTGGAAACCATGCTGGTCTTCATTGTCGTGTCGGCTTGCATGACTGTACCGGCCTGCATTTTATCGGCTTTCATATAACCGTCGCCTGCGAGTGCCGGGGCGGCAATGGCGAGAGCGGAACCTGCGATAAGTGTGCTGAGGAGTTTCATGATATTTCCTTTCGTTGAGCAGCAGCGACGTCAGTCGCGCCAATTTGCCCGCTTCCGCGCCGCACCAGAATGGGTGTCGCAGACTTACGGGACGTCTCACCAAATCAACGGCGTAACACAAGAATGGTTGCGGGAATTAATTGCCGATTACATGTTGCAATTGCGGCAAAATTCGGGCGAGCGATGAATTCGCGGTAGTGTATCTTATGCTGCGATCGACAGGCTGCGCGGTGCGCCAAGGCCCTCGATAATATGCTTGCGGAGCCAGCTATGGCGGGGATTGAGCGTCCAGTTTGGATGCCAGCCCGCCATCAGGTTGATCGGTTCGATTGGAAAAGGCGGCGTACCGATCCAAACATCGCCTACATGCTCACCGATGATGCAGTCGCAGGTCGTGAGCGCGCAATCGGTGGCAAGCATTATCGCTTTGGCAAGCATGAAGGTCTGGGAGCGATAGGCGATGCGACGCTCCAGCCCGACGCTATCGAGATAGTCGTCAACCGACGATTTCTTGCCCCGCATGGGATTGATGAGAATGTGTTCGAGCGCGCAGTAATCCTCCAGCGACAATGTCCGGTTGATGCCGTATTTCAAGGCTATGGGATGATTGTGGCGCAAAATCGTATGATAGGGCTCCGTCTTTATCGGGCGGATCACGAATTGATCCAGATCCACATTCGGCGGCAGGTCGATTTCCGGGTTGAGTCCCATAACCACAAGGTCGATCTTGCCGGACACGATCTCAGGGATGAGCGAGGCCTCGAGATTGACGATGTCGAGCGTGAGCAAAGGAGCATAGGGTCGGATGCGCTTTTTCCAGGTCTCGACAATCGATACGCCCAGCTGATCCTTCGTGGCGATCCTGACCGCGCCCGTCGCCGTGGCAGGATCGAACCGCCCGCCGGCATTGGCGACATGGCGCAGAGCCTCCACGGCTTGGCCCGTCAGCGGCAGGAGGTCTTCGGCGAGCGGCGTCGGCACCATGGCGCGGCCCTGTTTGACCAAAAGCGGGTCTTCATAAATGTCGCGCAACCGCCCCAAAGCGCGTGAGACCGCAGGCTGGGACAACCCCACGCGCTCGGCGGCGGCGGTAATGCTGCGCTCCACCAACACATGATGGAGGATGTTGACGAGGTTGAGATCGAGGGATTCCAGCTGGCGGGTCATGATTTTCCAATACTGCTCATGTCATACCAATAACGAATACACGATATTGCAACAATGCATTATTGGTATGAGAGAAATTCTGCCACGTCATGGTCACAGAAGCGACGGGGCGTACCCGGCGCATATATCGGAGACCCCCATGACCTGCACACTCTGCACGACCGCCCTGAAGACCGCCCTTAATACGGCCTTGCCCGCCGCCGCTGCGCTCGCCTTCATAAGTCTGGCCGCGCCTGCCGAAGCGTCCACCCAGACCAATCTCGCCGCTTGCAAGGCGCAGCTCGTGCTGGACGGCCATATCGATGCCGAGCGCGACCGGGTGAGTTTCGACTCCTCCAAGCGCAACAAAATCAAGCTGAACATCGAAGCCGATGACCACGACGACCGTCTGGTGACCTGCAAGATCCGCCGCGGCAAGATCGTCTCGCTGTCCGAAGGCGGCGACGTCCTGCTCGCGAAGACGGCAGCCCCTGCCGACACCACCGGTAATTAATCACACCCGACGACCGGCGTTCCGACTCCCTTCCTCAAAAGCGGAACGTCGCCCTTGGTAGGTGCGCGTGCAGGCGCTATGGCAATGCCATGAAACAGCTTGCACTCGCCCTACCCTTTTTCATACTGGCCTGTACGGATGCGACCGCACCCGATGCGCCCGTGGATGCGAGTTCTGACACCGTCAGCGTACCCGCGCAGCTCATCCCCTTTGAAGCCTACTCGCTCGCCAATGGTCTGGATGTCATCCTGCATCAGGACACATCCGATCCGGTGGTTGCCATCAACCTGGCCGTTCATGTCGGCTCTGGCCGTGAAGAGATCGGGCGCACAGGCTTTGCCCACCTGTTCGAACACCTGTTGTTTTTGGACTCGGAAAACCTCGGCTATGGCGGCCTCGACGAGATGAACACCCGCATTGGGGGCGAGGGCACAAACGGTTTCACCACCACGGACATGACGCAATATTTCCAGGCCGTTCCCAAGGACGCACTGGAAAAAGTCATCTGGGCGGAGGCCGACAAGATCGGCTATTTCATCCAGACCGTCAGCCAGAACGTGGTCGATAACGAAAAGCAGGTCGTCAAGAACGAGAAGCGCCAGCGCGTCGACAACCAGCCCTATGGCCACAACCTCTACGTCATCGGCAAGGCGATCTATCCGCAAGGCCATCCCTATCACCATCAGGTCATCGGCAGTCTGGCCGATCTGGACGCGGCTTCGCTCGACGACGTCAAGACGTTCTACGCGCAGTGGTACCGGCCCGACAATGTGACCCTGACGATCACGGGCGATTTCGAGACGGACGAGGCCAAGCGCTGGGTCGAAACCTATTTCGGCTCCATCCCCGCCGGGGCGGAACGCACGCCGGAGCCCGGCAATATCGGCAACTCCCTGCCGCGCAGTGTGGACCTGCTGCACGAGGACAATTTCGCGACCGTACCGCAGCTCACCCTCGCCTGGCCGACCGTTCCGGCGGATGATCCGGATGCGCCTGCGCTCGACATCCTCGCGGAATACCTGACATCCGGCAAACGCGCGCCGCTCAATGCAGCGCTGGTGGATGCGGCCAAGCTCGCGCCATCGACCACCATGTTCCACTACACCAAGGAACTCGCGGGTGAGCTTTACCTGATTGTGCCCGCCAATGAGGGCGGCGATCTGGACGCGATCCTTCCCGTCATTGAGACCACGCTGGCGCAATTCTACGACACGGGAATCCCTGAAGACGCGCTAGGCCGTATCAAGGCCGGGCTGGAAGTCGCGGTCTATGACGAGATCCAATCCGCGCTCGGCAAGGCGATTGCGCTCGGAGAGGCGAACACGCTTTACGGCGACCCGGGGGCGTTTCAGGCCAATGTCGATCGCCTGCGTGCCGTGACCGCAGATGACGTGATGCGCGTCTTCGAAACTTTCATCAGCGAACAGCCGCGCGTCTCGACGTCCTTTGTGCCCAAGGGCGCGCCGGAGCTGGGACTGGAGGGCGCGAGCGTCGCGGATGTCACCGAAGAAGTCGTGGTCGAGGGTGAAGGCGCACCGGTCGATTTCGATCCGGCGGCGCGCGTTATCGACACCCCCACGCCGTCCACATTCGACCGCACGGTGGAGCCGGAATTCGGTACGGGTTACGACCTGCCTGCGTCCGACGTCTATCAGACCGCCTATGACAATGGCCTGAAAGTCCTGATCCTTGAATCCGACGAAGTCCCGGTCGTGCAGTTTTCCCTGCGCCTGGATGCCGGGCGCCTGCGCAACAGCGTGGATGCGCCGGGTGTGGCGGGGTTGACCGCGGACATGCTGGAGAAAGGCACGGCCAATCGTACGACGGCCGAGCTGGAAGATGCCATCAAGGATCTCGGTAGCGAGATAAACATCTCGGCAGGCAATCGCGGCGTCTTCGTCACGGGTAAGGCGCTCGCGCGCAATGCCGACGCGACGCTGGCGCTTGCCAAGGAAATGGTCTTCCGGCCACGCTGGGACGCCGAGGAATTTGCCACGCTCAAGCGCAATGCCATCGAAGCGGTCGTACAGGCAGGCGGCAACCCCAATGCAGTTGCCCGCGACAAGCTTGCCAAATTGCGCTTTCCCGACAGCCACCCCCTGCACCATGCGGGGCCGACGGGCTATGGCACACGCGAGGCGCTGGAGAGCATTACGCTGGACGATCTCAAGGCATTCTATGCGGGCAATTACACGCTGGAAGGCGCGAGCTTGCGTGTGGTGGGCGATGTCGATCGCGGCATGATCCAGTCCGTCTTCGACGATGGCAGCCTGCCGCACGGCACACCGTTGGAACCCGTGAGCGTCGAGCGCATGCCCGTCGAGGAGGCGACCATCTATTTCCACGATGTTCCCGGCGCCAAGCAATCGGTCATCCGGATATTCCGGCCATCGCTGTCCGCGACCGACGAGGATTACGCGCTCGCCGAGGCCGTGAACTTCCCGCTGGGCGGGATCTATACGTCCGATCTCAACACGGAGCTTCGCGTCAACAAGGGCTATACCTATGGCATCCGGTCGGGCTTTGCGGGCGAGGAGGATGGCGGATTCTTCAACCTGTCCACCAGCGTGCGCACCAATGTCACCAAGGAGAGCCTGGAATTGATCCGTGACATTCTGCGCCGATACGGGCCGGAGTTTTCCGAGGACAAGTTGGCGACGATGAAGGATGCGCGCATTCGCGGTCAGGCGCTGGGTACGGAAACGCTCGGCGACAAGCTCTCCCTGCTCGGCGATATCGACGCCTTCGGTTATCCGGTGGATTACCGCACCCGCAATGCCGAGCGCGTGCGCGCGATGACCCTTAACGAGGTGCGGCGGATTGCGGGTGAGCAGATCGACCCGGACGCCATGGCCTATCTGGTGGTTGGCGACGCGGCGTCGCAGCTTGATCGCGTGCGCGAGATCGGTCTGCCCGTCGTGGTGCTGGACTGACGCGCCGGGATTATACGCAAGAGTGTGGACGCGCCGGAATTACTGACAGTTGGCGGGGAGCTTCAAGTCCTGGCCGGGCGTGATCGCATAGGCTGCATTAAGGCGGTTCATGACCCGGATGGCTTCCACATCAGCGCAATAATCGCGCGCGAGGCTATAGACGGTATCGCCTTCTTCGACGCGGTGCATAAGGGCGTGGCTTTGCGTTCCCGTCAGCGATTCGGCGGCATGAATGGGCCCCGAAATGGTCAGGGTTGGGATGTCCTCGATGGGTCGCGGCGTGGGCACAGGTGTGTCGAACAGAGGGTCTGGCGTGGCGTCGGCTGCGTAAGAGGGTGCGGGTGCATACGGCGAGCCGTCACCGGAAAGGCTGCCCTCCAGCGCGCGAAAACCCGGCGTGCTCGCCCCGCCCGCAAATTGCTCTTCGGTAGGTGAGGCCCAGGGCTGGCTGATAGTAGGGGCGATGGCTTCTGCCACGCCGACGGGCGCGCAGGTGCCGAGAGTGATGCAGTCGGAGGTGACGCGCGAATAGACGGGGGCGGACGCTGGAGCTGACACAGGCGCAGCAAGCGGAGTGGAATGCGGCGCAGTATGGGGCGCCGTGTTATCGCGATAGGCAACGTCCTGCGGGGTCATGCCCGTCTGCTTTTGGTCATAGACGCTGGAATATTGATAGATCGGGTTTTCCTGAGGCGTCGCGCACCCTGCAAGGATGAGGGCGGAAGCGGCAAAAAGGATGCGTGTGGACATTTCGGGTCTCGAAAGTTTCAACAAAGTCTTGGAAACACTGGTTGGACACGGCTAATTTTGGCTTAAGATTTGCGAGAGCAAAGCAAAACACCTCTTTTGGAGACACCTCATGAGCATCACGACCAAACCCTTCGCCTATAAGGACGGCAAGCAGGCCTGCATGGGATTCCTCGCTTGGGACGAGTCGGTCGCGGATGCGCGGCCCGGCGTATTGGTAGCCCCGGCATGGGGCGGGCTCGATAAATTTGCCGAGGATAAAGCCATCGAAATGGCGGCAAATGGCTATGTCGGTTTTGCACTGGATGTCTATGGCGACGGGGCGACACCGGACACGACTGAAGCCAAAACCGCAATGATGACACCGTTCGTCGAAGACCGGGCCATGCTGCTGAAACGTCTCAAGGCGGGCTATAAGGCTGCAGCCGCGCTGGACGAAATCGACGCAAACGCGATGGCGATGATGGGCTTTTGCTTTGGCGGATTGTGCACGCTCGATCTGGCGCGTTCCGGTTCGAAGCTCGACGCCGCGATCAGCTTTCACGGCCTGCTGGGTGGGCACGACTTGCCCAAGAAAAAGTGCAAGGCGAGTGTGCTGATCGCCCATGGCTGGGACGACCCGATGGCTACACCGGAGGATGTGACCAAGGTCATGAGCGAGCTCTCGGACGCGGGTGCGGATGTGCAGTTGCTGGCGTTTTCCAACACGACCCACGCCTTCACCGTGCCGGAAGCGGATGACGCCAAAAACGGCCTGAAATATCACGAAAAGAATGCTCAGCGGGCCTGGATGCAGTGCATGGAACTGCTGGACGACAAATTTCGCTTTCACGGGACAGATGCGGCGTAGAGCCCGCTCTGAAATACTGTCATTGCCCGGCTTGTCCGGGCAAATTCTTGCAAATGTGATCAAGCCCGCAACATCCGGATCTCCCAGCCGGAAAAGAGAGCTGGCCGGATGATCACGCAGGGTGGGGACTAAATGACTTTTGTCTGCAAGGTCGCCAGCCCCTCGACCGTCGCGACTATCACGTCGCCCGCGACGACCGCGCCGACGCCCGCGGGCGTTCCGGTAAAGATCACATCGCCTGCCTGCAGATCCATGTCGACTTGGAGCCGTGCGACAATCTCCTCCACGCTCCAGATCATATGGGCGAGCGTGCTGCTCTGGCGGGGCTTGCGATTGACAGTCAGGGCAATGGCGGCGTCGGCCCTGACCGCCCCGGGGGTGATGGCGCCCATCGGCGCGCTATCGGGAAAGCTCTTGGCGCGGTCCCAGGGCTGACCCTTGGCCTTGGCAGCGGATTGCAAGTCGCGGCGGGTCAGGTCGATGCCGACGGCGTGGCCCCACACCTTGCAGCCATCCCTGCCGTCAGGGCCCATGCAGACGACGAGTTCGACCTCGTGATGGAGGTCGGAGGTGTTAGCAGGATATGTCGCAGGCGCGCCCGGATGGACGAGGCAGTGCACGGATTTGGTAAAAAAGATCGGCTCTGATTTGGCGACATCACTGCCCAGTCCCAGAGCGGCCATTTCCGCGACGTGGTCGGCGTAATTCTTTCCGACGCAAAAGACGCGGCGTGCGGGGAAACCCCCTGTCCTATCGGTCACCGGCCAGATGACAGGATCGTGGGAAGGAAATACTGGTGTCACGGGATGTCCTCGTGGTGGGAGTCTGTCGTGTCGCTTTAGCGGGGGGAGACCACGAAAGCCAAACGCGCTTTGGGTGCTGCCTTTCCGAACCTGACCAGTGACAACTTTCCGCCACACGCTGCCAATTTTGGCACAAGGCTGCACGGCGTCGATGAAATGCCGGGAGAGAGCGCGCACCAAGCGAGACGGAGGTTTGTGGTAGGATGATCAGAGGCTACAAGTGTGACCCGGTCTATTGCCCTGACCCGCGCCGGGATGACAGGCATAAGCAGTAGAGAGCTATCCGCAGAGACTTTTCGCCTTACGGAGCGCCGCCGTGATGCCTTTAAGGCTAAACTCATAGCTTGTGGCCGTGCCGCGCTGGCTGACGGCTTCGACGCGCATGACCGCGCCCTTGCGCATGGCGCGGACAAGTTTGGTCTCGTCCGATCCGGCCTCGATGAAGGCCTCGTTATCGGAGGAATACATGTTTATCTTAGTGGAGCCGACGCGGGCTTTTGGCGTGGACGTCGCTTTGAGTGGATAGCCTGCGAGCAGTGAGGGTTGTTCCTTGGCGGCGCCGCTCTTCCAGTTGGCGACCATGAAATAGACGTCGCCATGGGTGACGGAGTCCGGGGTTTTCGAGGCGGGCTTGGCGAGCGCGTAGCAGATTCGGTCGCCGCTGATGTCACGTGTGTAAACCGTCCAGTCGGTAAAGGTGCCCTGCGCCTTGGCGTCGGCCCAGGCGGGGGCGGCGGTCGCGACAAGGAGGACGGGGAGGACGGGGAGGAGAAAACGGGTCAACATGGGGGAGCCTTACGGCAAAGAGGGTTGCGCGGATATGAACGGCTGCAGCTAGTTGCGTGAAAACGGCACGCGCTCGGAGCCGGGGTTTACCCAGCCCTGCACATCCGAGAGCAGCGGCCCGCCGGGACGGATCGGCCGCTCTGGCGGGTTGGTGGTCTGTAGCGTGCGATCATAGAGCACCAGCGCGCAGGCGACGCCGACATTGACGCAAAAGCGCGTGGGAATGGCGACGACGTGATCGCAAAGCGCTTCCATCTCCGGCGAGAGGCTGCCGCGTTCGGGGCCGAGGATGTAGGCGGCGCGGGCGGGATGGCGGAAGCTCGGCAGGTGGAGCGAGCGCTCGCACAGCTCGACGCCGACAAGTGTGCAATCGCGGGGGAGTTTGAAATCGTCCTGGCCGTCGAATTCGAACAATGGCATGTGCCCACTCGCGCCGGAGGTGTCGGTTGAGCGGACGGCCCTTTGGACGTTTTCGGCGTCAACGGGACTGCCGATGGTGAAGCCGAAGCTCGCGCCGAAAGCGTGGCTGGTGCGCAAGATGGTGCCAAGATTGCGGGCCTTGGAAATGCGCTCCACGCCGACGCCGAAATAGCCTCTTGCCTGCTTCATTGGGCGCGTTTCATTGGGCGTGTCTCATGTGTCGGCATATCCTGTGGTGGGGTGGAAGCAGCGCCAGATAGCGTAGAGTGCCACGGGCAAGCCACCCAAGATGATGATGAGGAACGGCGCCTTGGGCGGCAGTGCGAGCGTCGCGATGAAAATGAGCGCGATGGTGACGAGGTTGACCGCGATATTGAGCAGGACAGCGCCCGCACTCATGAGGCGCGCGCGTGTGGCAGGATCGGCACGGCGCTGGGCCATGGCCTGGAGCGGCACGACAAAGAGGCCGGAAAACAGGCTGGAGAAAAACAACCCGCCTACCATGCGGATGGCTTCGGGCTGGCTGAAATAGACGTCGAGGCTTTGTTGGACGCCGCCCACCGCGACCGAGATGTCGGGCGTGTTGAGATAGATATCGGTCGAGAGCGCGACCGTGCCGACCATGCCGAGGGCGGAGAGACGGATCGCTTCGGGACCCCAAATCTTAAGATTGCCGAAAAACGCGCAGATCATTGCGCCGATCAGAATGCCTATGGTGGACACGACCAACACGACAATGAGGACAAGTGTATTATAGCCCATGACCTCTGCAACGTAGTTCGGGAGCGTCGTGACCAGTACGGTGGAGAGGCCGTAAAACCAGGCTATGCCGAGCATGGGGCGCAGGACATCGGGCGCGGCAAAGGCGTCCTTGAGCACGTTCCAGATGGCGGTAACGGGATTGAAGTCGATCTTCAGCGAAGGCGTCGGCGGCGGTGCGGGCGGGAGGGACTCACCCGCGATCCATCCGATCACGGCCATCACGATCATGACGATGGCCAGGGTGCGGGGCCCGCCCTCCATCTGCATGATGAAGAGGCTGGCGACCATGCCGACGAGGACGAAGACGAAGACAAACCCCGACAGCAGGGCATTGCCCGCAATGAGTTCGCGCGGGGTCAGCCATTGCGGCAGGACGGCGTTCTTGGTCGGCGAGAAAAATCCCGACTGCGCGCCCATCATGCCAAGCGCGAGGGCGAGCATCCAGAATGTATTCGTCCAGAGACCGAGAGCGGCAAGCGAGATAATCATTAGCTCCGCCCGCTTGACCCATTTGAGGACGTCGCCGCGGTCGATCTTGTCCGCGATCTGTCCGGCGATGGCACAGACCAGCACGAAGGGCCCGGTGAAGATGAAAGCTGCGACAGGCACGCGGGCATCCGATTCTATGCCGGACAGAAAGGCCACGCCGCCAAAGGTAATAAGCCAGATCAGGCTGTTCTTAAGCGCGTTGTCGTTGAACGTGCCCGCTTGGAGCAGGACAAATAGCGGGCCGAAGCGCCGCTTGAACAGGAGGGCCAACGCGTTCACGGGGCTAATCGAGCTGTGGCGAATGTGCGTCGTCAAGGCTTCGGCAGGAATGTGCCGGTCCGGTGAGGGTGTCGCGCCTATCGGCAAAGCGGGTCTGTGGATGGGCGCAGTCAGGGATCATGGGGGGAGTGTGGCGCAAGGCATGGCCTGCGTAAAGCGCTGGCCAATCAGGGCGCATTCATCCGATACCGGCTAGGACGATAACGAGTGAGTAGGAGACTTCGATGAAATATCTGATGCTGGGCGTTGCGGCGCTGTCGCTGATGGCATGCGCGAGCGGGCCGACACCTTACGGGCCGATCGGTGAGGGCAAGACGGGTTTCTATGAGCAACCCATCGAAAATGACCGCTTTCGCGTGACGTTCGTGGGCAAGAGCGAGGGCGAGGCGCGGGATCTGGCGCTGCTGCGCGCAGCCGAGATCGCGACCGAGCGGGGGTATTCGCATTTCGAGGTCCTGCGCGGGGCGACCGAGGGCGATGCCCGGCGGGGCGGCGGCATTCGGCCGAGCCTTGGTGTGGGCGTGGGGTCGGGCGGGGGCTATTATGGTCGCCGCCGAACGAATGTGGGTGTGGGAGTCGGGTTCGATTTGGGGCAGCTGGGTGGGCAGCGGGTCAGCCATAGTGTGGAGGTGAAGCTGCGGCGCGGGGCGGGTGAGGGCGCAAACGTCTATGCAGCGCGGGAGGTGATCGCTGCGCTGACGGGAGATGTGCGGACTTAGACCGGAGCGGAGTAAGACAGACAGCAACCCACACCGTCATCCCGGCGCAGGCCGGGATCTCCATCGGCCATGCCAAACCCTGTCGTCACTTACGACAAGCGGGAGATCCCGGCTTTCGCCGGGATGACGGGAGAGGGTGGACGCGTAGCTACGCAGGCGCGGTCGCCCTGCCCTAGAGTTCCAGCAGGAGGCGCTCCGGATCCTCAAGGCATTCCTTGACGCGGACGAGGAAGGTGACGGCTTCCTTGCCGTCCACGATCCGGTGGTCATAGGAGAGCGCAAGATACATCATCGGGCGGATGACGATTTCATCGTTCACGACGACCGGGCGCTTCTGAATGGTGTGCATGCCAAGGATGCCGCTTTGCGGCGGGTTGAGGATCGGGCTGCTCATGAGGGAGCCATAAACGCCACCGTTCGAGATGGTGAAGGTGCCGCCGCTCATATCCGCGATGGAGAGATTGCCTTCCTGCGCCTTGGTCGCGACCGCACCGATGGACTTTTCGATCTCGGCGAGGTTTTGCGTGTCGGTGTCGCGGATGACGGGAACGACGAGACCCTTGGGCGTGCCGACGGCGATGCTGATGTCGTAATAGTTCTTGTAGATGATATCCGTGCCGTCGATTTCGGCATTGACGGCGGGCACTTCCTTGAGGGCCTGAACAACCGCTTTGACGAAGAAGCCCATGAAGCCGAGCTTGACGCCGTGGCGCTTCTGAAAGGTTTCCTTGTACTTTGAACGGAGCGCCATGATCTCGCTCATATCCGCCTCGTTATAGGTGGTGAGCATGGCGGCGGTGTTCTGGGCGTCCTTGAGACGGCGCGCGATGGTCTGGCGCAGGCGCGACATGCGCACACGCTCCTCGCGCTCACCGATCTGGCGAGGCGTAGAGGATCCCGACGAAGTCGGTGCGGCCGCAGGAGTATAGCTAGGGACGCTGCTGGATTGGCGCGCGCCTTTCGTGCCGGCATTGCCGTAGGCACCGCCTTCGCCGCTATCCACTTTCGCGTCGCCGCGCTCGATCGCTTCCAAGACGTCGCCTTTGCGGATGCGGCCATCCCTGCCGGTGCCCTTGATCCCGCCGCCATCGAGTCCGTGTTCGCGAATGAGTTTCGCGGCGGCAGGCATGGCGCGCACATCGTCGGGAATGGACCCAGTATTTGTGGGCGGCACGTCGGGGAGCTCTCCGCCGCTGCCGCCTTCATCGCCCTTGCTTTCGGTCACGCCGGGGGCGGGCGCGGAATCGCTTTCGCCCATGCGACCCAGCGTGTCACCGATCTTGGCTACGTCGCCTTCGGGGATGAGGATTTCAGTCAGGATGCCAGAGCGCGGGGCGACGAGCTCCTGCGCGGCCTTGTCGGTTTCCAGCTCGACGAGAGGTTCGTCCTTGGCAACCGCGTCGCCGACAGCCTTCATCCAGCTTGCGACCGTGACCTCGGACACGCTCTCGCCGACATTGGGCACATCGATGTCGATGGAAGAGCCCCCGGTGTGGGTGTCGGAGGCGGGTTGCTCAGTCTGGGCTTTGGCGGTGCTGGCCCCTTTTGGCGCTTTCGTCGGCGCGGCTTTGTCTTTGGGTTTTGCAGCCTTGCCGTCACCGGAGCCGAGCCGGGCGATCAGCTTGCCAATCTCGGCATTCTCGCCTTCGGCAACGAGGATTTCTTCCAAAATGCCGTCTTCGGGGCTGACGAGCTCCTGCGCGGCCTTGTCGGTTTCAAGCTCGACCAGCGGCTCATCCTTTTTCACCGCATCGCCGGGTTTCTTGAACCAGGTGGCGATAGTGACTTCGGCAACGGATTCGCCGACATTGGGAATGGTGATGTCTGTCATGGAGTAGTCCCTAGCGCGGGCGTGGGTGTGTGGGAATGGCGGATATGTGTCGAAATATAAGGCTAGGCTCCCGCACTTGATGCGGGACCTCCCGCCTATTTTGAAGGACGTTGGGCATCGCCTTTCCGATGGAGATCCCGCATCAAGTGCGGGAGCCTGAGCCCTTTATGAACTTACGCCCCCTTCGCAAACGCCGCCTCCAGGATCGCGCTCTGCTCTTTCTTGTGCTTGGCGGAAATACCCGTTGCGGTGGAGGCGCTGGCGGCGCGACCGATATAGCGCGGGCGGGTGTGGGTCGCTTTCATGTCGATAAGCGAGTCTTCGAGAAGCGGATTGATAAAGCTCCACGCGCCCATGTTCATGGGCTCTTCCTGGCACCAGACCATTTCGGCGCCCTTGAAACGGGTGAGCGCCTTTTCGAGTGCGTCACCCGGATAAGGGTAGAATTGCTCCAGCCGCAAGAGATAGACGTCCTGACCCTTGCCGTCTTTGGCAAGGTCTTCGCGGTGTTCGAACAGGTCGTAATAGACCTTGCCCGAACACATCACGACCCGGCGGATGTCCCTGTCCGCGACCAATTCCATCTCGCCGTCGCGGCGGTGCACTTCGGCCCCGTCTTCGAGGATGCGATGGAAGGTGGCGTCGTTTGCCATGTCGTCAAGCGTGGAGACGCAACGCTTGTGGCGGAGCAGGCTCTTGGGACTCATGACGATGAGGGGCTTGCGGAAGTTGCGCTTCACCTGACGGCGAAGCACGTGGAAATAATTGGCGGGCGTGGTGACGTTGACGACCTGCATGTTGTCTTCGGCGCACATCTGGAGATAGCGCTCCAGCCGCGCGGAGGAGTGCTCCGGGCCCTGGCCTTCATAGCCGTGGGGAAGCAGCATGACGAGGCCGCTCATGCGGAGCCATTTTTGCTCGGCGGAGCTGATGAACTGATCGACCATGACCTGCGCGCCATTGGCGAAGTCGCCGAACTGCGCTTCCCATATGGTGAGCGCCTGCGGGGCGGCGGTGGAGAAGCCGTATTCATAGCCGAGCACGGCTTCCTCGGAGAGGTGGGAGTTGAGCACCTGATAATATTCCTGACCATCCGACAGATGGTTGAGCGGTGTGTATTTTTCCTCTGTCGTCTGATCGATGAAGTGGGACTGGCGATGGGCAAACGTGCCGCGCTCGGAATCCTGTCCCGACAGACGGACGGGGTGGCCCTCTGTGATCAGGCTGCCAAAGGCCAGATGCTCGGCCAGGCCCCAGTCGATGTCGGTGCCGCTCTCAATCTTTTCAGCGCGCGCCTTGACGATACGCTTAAGTGTGCGGTGGATATTGACGCTATTGGGAATGGTCGTGATTTTGGTGCCAATATCGCGGAGCGTTTCCACGCTGACATCGGTGTCGCCGGGGCGGGCCTTGTCGCCGGAGTTTGGCAGGGCCAGACCTTCCCATTCGCCGCCGAGCCAGTCGGGCTCCTTGGTCTCGAAGGTCTTGGCTTCCTCGAAATGGGCGTCGAGTTCGGCGTAGAAGGCGTCCAGACGGGCCTCGGCATCGGACTCAGACAGCACGCCGTCCATGACGAGACGCTCGGCATAGATCTGGCGCGTGGTCGGGCGGTCGTCGATCGCCTTGTACATGATGGGCTGGGTGAAGCTGGGGTCGTCGCCCTCGTTATGGCCGTAGCGGCGGTAACAGGTGATATCGAGCACGGCGTCCTTGCCGAATTCCTGACGGTATTCGGTGGCGATGCGCGCGGCAAAGACCACCGCTTCGGGGTCGTCGCCATTGACGTGGAAGACGGGCGCGCCCGCCATCAGAGCCGGATCGGTGCAGTAATGCCCGGAGGTGTACTCATCCGGCGTGGTGGTGAAGCCGATCTGGTTGTTGACGATGACGTGGAGCGTGCCGCCCGTGCGGTAGCCCTCGAGCTGGCCCATCTGGAAGGTCTCCATGACCACGCCCTGCCCGGCAAAGGCGCTGTCGCCGTGAAGGATGACGGCCATGGATTTTTCAGGCTCGTAGGAGCGGTAGGAGCCGCTCGCCATTTGCTGCTTGGCGCGGGTCTTGCCTATCACGACGGGAGCGATGACTTCGAGGTGGGACGGGTTGGGCGCGAGCGAGAGGTGGACGGTATTGCCGTCGAACTCGCGGTCGGAGGAGACGCCGAGGTGGTATTTGACGTCGCCTGAACCGAAATCTTCCGCGCCGGACGCGACGCCGCCGAGGAATTCGTAGAAGATGGCGGAATACGCCTTCTTCATCACGGCGGCCATGACGTTGAGGCGGCCACGGTGGGGCATGCCGAAATTGATGTCCTCCAAGCCGAGCGCGCCGCCACGCTTGATGATCTGTTCGAGCGCGGGGAGCAGGCTTTCCGCGCCGTCGAGACCGAAGCGTTTCGTGCCGGGATAGCGCTTGTGCAGGAGTTGCTCGAAGCTCTCGCCCTCGATCAGCTTGTCGAGAATGGCGAGACGGCCTTCGGGGGTGAAGCTGATTTCCTTGTCCGGACCTTCGATGCGTTCCTGGATCCAGCCTTTTTCGTCCGGATTGGAGATGTGCATGAACTGCACGCCGAGCGTACCGCAATAGGTGCGGCGCAGGATGTCGAGAATGTCGCCGGGCGTGGCGTAGTCGAGGCCGAGCACGCCGTCGAGGAAGATGCGGCGCCCGCTGCCGCCTGCGTCGATATCGGCCTGGGTGAAGCCATAGGACGCGGGATCAAGCTCGGGGTGGATGCCGGTCTGGCGCAGGCCGAGCGGATCGAGATTGGCGATCAGGTGCCCGCGCACACGGTAGGCGCGGATCAGCATCAACGCGGCGATGGAGTCGCGCGCGGCCGCCTCGACATCGGTACCCGCGGGCGCGGTGGCGGCGACGCGATCCTTGACCTGTGCGGGGGCGTATTCCGAGGTGAGCGCGGATGTCAGCTCGCCATTCGGGGCGAGGTCTTCGAGTGGCACGCCCCAGCTGGGCCCGTCAGCATTGCGGCGGGCATTGGCCGCCTCTTCGGAGAGGCTCTCGAAATAGGCGCGAAAGCTGGGATCGACGCTAGCGGGGTTCTCAGTAAATTTTGCCTGAAGCTGTTCGAGATAGCTTGAAGACAACCCGTCGAGGAAAAGCGTGTCGAGAAACGTCTGGTTTTGCGCGGAGCGGGCTTCAGCCATGTGGGGCAGTCCTGTGGGGCTATTTGAGGGTGAGAATTACCACTCACAAGACCAACTGTCACCGAAGCATTTCGTGCCCAAAATAGTGAAGCCTCCCGCAGGCGCTGCGGAAGGCTTTGAACTGCCTGCGAGGGTTCGGATCAGCCCTTGAGCAAATCCATCATGGTTTCGCCAAGGCGGGCGGGGGACTCGGAGACGCGGATGCCGGCGGCTTCCATGGCGGCGATCTTGTCTTCGGCGCCGCCCTTGCCGCCGGAGACGATTGCCCCGGCATGGCCCATGGTGCGGCCGGGAGGGGCCGTGCGGCCCGCAATGAAGCCGACGGTGGGCTTGGAGCGGCCACGCTTGGCCTCCGATTTGAGAAACTCCGCCGCTTCCTCTTCGGCGGAACCGCCGATTTCGCCAATCATGATGATCTGTTTCGTGTCGTCGTCGCCGAGAAAAAGTTCTAGGCAGTCGATGAAGTTCGTGCCGTTGATGGGGTCGCCGCCAATACCGATGGCGGTGGTCTGGCCGAGGCCGACCTGGGTGGTCTGGTAGACGGCTTCATAGGTGAGCGTGCCGGACCGCGAGACCACGCCGACGCTGCCCTTCTTGAAGATCTTGCCGGGCATGATGCCGATCTTGCACTCGCCCGGCGTCAGCACGCCCGGACAGTTTGGCCCGACAAGCCGCGACTTGGAGCCGACCAACGCCCGCTTGACGGGGATCATGTCGGCGACGGGAATGCCCTCGGTGATGGCGACGATCAGCGGCACTTCCGCGTCGATGGCTTCCAGGATGGAGTCGGCGGCAAAGGGGGGCGGGACGTAGATGACGGTGGCGTTTGCGCCCGTTGCGTGCACGGCTTCCGCCACGGTGTCGAAGTTCGGCAGGCCCAGATGGGTCGTCCCGCCCTTGCCGGGGGTGACGCCTGCGACCATCTTGGTGCCGTATTCCATGGCCTGTTCCGTGTGGAACGTCCCGGTCTTGCCGGTCATCCCTTGCGTGATGACTTTGGTGGAGGCGTTGATGAGAACTGACATATCTAGTCCTTGTTAGATTGGATGGTGTTGTCGCTAGCCAGTCTGTGCAGGTCGCGACTCATAAGTTTTCGAATAAGGAAAAGCCCGGTTAAATTGAGGCCAAACCAAATAAGTTTCGACCCAAGATGAACAGGCAAAAGCGGATTATACAATATTAGCCCAAGCACTGTTACAGCACCCAAGCCAGTCGACCAAAAGCCACTGTTCGCGCCGTGTTCACGTAGAGCGAGCCAGAGTAGCGACCCAAAAATTATAATGCGCAAGAAAAAATAGTACGCATACGGCAGTGGCAACACACTCAGTGCCACAACCCCCAAACAAGCATAACACACCTGTTTGTGAGGAGTGGTATCGGGTATCGTTGTATACGCTTCGGACACAGCTAAAATCTACCCTGCGACTGCCTTCACGATCTTCTGGGCGGCGTCGTCGAGGTTGTCGGCGCTGATGACGTTCAGGCCGCTATTGTCGATGATGGCTTTGCCCTCTTCGACATTGGTGCCTTCGAGACGCACCACGAGTGGCACTTCCAGCCCGACTTCCTTCACGGCGTCCACCGTGCCTTGCGCAATCACGTCGCAGCGCATGATGCCGCCGAAGATGTTGATGAGGATGCCTTCGACCTTGTCGTCGGATGTGAGGATTTTGAAGGCCGCGACGATGTTTTCCTTGGTCGCGCCACCGCCGACGTCGAGGAAGTTGGCGGGCTCTGCGCCGTAGAGCTTGATGATGTCCATGGTGGCCATGGCGAGACCAGCGCCGTTGACCATGCAGCCGATGTTGCCGTCGAGGGCGACGTAGGAGAGGTCGTATTTCCCGGCTTCGACTTCCTTTTCGTCCTGCTCGGTCTCGTCGCGCATCTCCTCGACATCGGGGTGACGGAAAAGCGCGTTCTCGTCGAAGCTGATTTTCGCGTCGAGGCAGTGGAGGCGACCGTCTTCGGTCACGATGAGCGGGTTGATTTCCATCATGCTCATGTCTTTTGCGAGGAAGCCGTCATAGAGCGTCTTGCCGAGTTTGCCCGCCTGCTTGGCGAGATCGCCGGAGAGGTTGAACGCCTTGGCGAGTGCGCGACCATGATGGGGCATGAAGCCCGTGGCGGGATCGATATCGAAATCGATGACCTTCTCAGGCGTGTCGTGGGCGACGGCCTCAATATCCATGCCGCCCTCGGTGGAGGCGATGAAGCTGACGCGGCTGGTTTCGCGGTTGACGATGATGGAGAGATAGAGCTCGGTCTCGATGTCGGAGCCGTGCTCGATATAAAGACGGTTGACCTGCTTGCCCTCATCGGACGTCTGCTCGGTGACGAGCGTCGCGCCAAGCATCTGTTTCGCGTTCTCAATGACTTCCTCGACGGAGCGCGCGAGGCGGACTCCGCCGGCTTCGCCCGCGGACGACTCTTTGAACCTGCCCTTGCCGCGACCACCCGCGTGGATCTGGGACTTCACCACCCAAAGGGGGCCGCCGAGCTTTTCGGCGGCGGCTTTGGCGTCCTTGGCATCGAAGATGGCGACGCCGGGACTGACGGGCGCACCGATTTCCTTGAGGACGGATTTGCCTTGGTGTTCGTGTATGTTCATGGGATCTCGCTCGAATACAGGGGTCGGGTGGAGGGGAAGGCAGACAGGCTCTGGCTGTAAGGTCTAGCGGGGACAGCCGCACACGACAACCGTGCTTTCGGGGGTGGATCCCTACCCATGGACCGCACCGAAAGACTTCAGGCAGGGTTCAGCAAAGCCCCGCTAGTCGAATTGAGAAATGATGGCCGGCATAGACGGCGGGTGTGCATGGTTGGCATGGATGGCGCAATTTGGAATCATTTTCAAATTGTTGCCGGAATGACAGATCCTGGAATTGAAACCCTGCCAATTTCGGCCATATAGACGGAAAGAGGAGGACTTCATGACACTGACGATACCGCGCAAATCCAGCATTCTTTTGGGCGCGTCCGCGCTCGCACTCACGGCGTGTGGAGGTGGCGGGTCGTCATCCAGGGTCACGCCGCCCCCGCCCGTGGCCGTCGCTCCGCCGCCGGCCGTGGAAACCGTGTACGAGGCCGGTGTATATGAGCCGTCGTCAACTTTCCGCAATATCTGCAATGCGTCGGGCGAGAAGCAATTCCTGCGCTCCTTCACCAATGAGACCTATCTATGGTTTGACGAAGTGCCGGATCTCGATCCCACGACCGCGACCAGCGTCAATGACTATTTCGACCGGCTCAAGACCGACCGCCTGACCGATAGCGGCGTTCCGGTCGATCAGTTCCATTTCACGCAGAGTACGGAGGCGTTTGAGCGCTCCAATGCAGGACAAACCTTTGGCTATGGCATGGAGTTCGTCTTGCTGCGTTCCGCCCCCGAAGCGGTAGGCGAGGATACGAACGGCAATGGTGTGCGGGACGGTCGTTTGTTGCGCATCGCCTATGTCCTGCCGGGTGAGGCCGCCGACGAGGCGGGGATCGAACGCGGCGCGACCATTACCGCTATCAACGGTGTGGATGTGGCGTTTGGCGACGATGTCGCCACACTCAATGACGGGCTGTTCCCCGATACCGAGGGCGAAACCTTCGAATTTACCTTTACGCCGAGCGGATCGGATGTGGAGCAGACCGTGACACTCGAAGCCGCGACCATTCAGGAAGATCCCGTCCTGTTGAGCAAGGTCCTCGACGATGCGGACACGCCCGCAGAGAACGACACCACCGCCTATGTGGTGCTGAACACCTTCAGCCCGCGCACCACCGAGGAGTCGCTGTTCGATACCTTTACGGCACTCGAAAATGAAGACGTTACCGACCTCGTGCTCGACTTGCGCTATAATGGCGGCGGGCTGATCGCGGTGGCGTGTCAGCTCGGCTTCATGATTGCGGGCGATGCCAATACGATGGGCAAGACCTGCGAGCAGTCCGAGACCAATTCCAAGTTGGCGGACGGCAATCCCATTCCCTTTATCGATACCGGCGTGGGCTTTACGGTGGCCGACGGAACACCGCTGCCGAGCCTCGATCTGGACGGGGTGACGATCCTTTCGACAGGCGGGACCTGTTCGGCGTCCGAACTCGTCATTAACGCACTCAACGGTATCGACTCCGATGTCCGCCTGGTCGGTGATCGCACCTGCGGCAAGCCCTATGGTTTCCTGCCGGAAAGCAATTGCGGGACGACCTATTTTACCATTCAGTTCCGCGGCGTGAACAATAAGGGCTTTGGCGATTACGCGGACGGATTTATCCCTGTCGAGGCGAGCGTGAACACCAATGACGAAATCAAGGGCTGTCTGGTCGAGGACGACTATGACTTCCAGCTGGGCGATGTGAACGATCCACTGCTGGCCGCCGCGCTGACCTTCGATGCGACGGGCAGCTGTCCAGTTGCGGCGAGCGCCAAGACCGCGGAGGTCTTTGCCAAGCCAAGTCTGGACGATATTCGCGAGCTGTCCTTTGGCATTCTTGACGCCCGCCCGGGTGCGCTGGGTCAGGAACCGCGCATCATCCTGCACCGCTTGCGCGATGCGGGACTCCTGCTCGATGGCGAAGAGAAACGCCTGACCGACGCCGCCAAGGTGAGCCGCTAGATGCGCGCCGCGATTGCAACGGGTCTGGCAGTGGGCCTTGCGGCCTGCGCGACCACGAATCAGGGCACGGTCACGATGGAGGATGCCGCGATGACATCGAACAAGGTCGAGACGGTCAGCATGGCAAATGCCACCGCCGTCGCACCGACAGAGGTGAGCATGATCACATCCGCGCCCGACCGCATGGCCATGAATGCCGTGATCGAGCGGGCCACGGGCAAGGCCCTTATGGTGCCGCGCACGGCGTTTCGCGAGACGAGCCGGCTGACGCTGCAGGAGCCGGGCGCACCCGGTCGCGACATGCGCATGCCGTCGGACATGGTCACGCACAGCTTCCGCCTGGTCAGCGACGCTATGGGATGCGCACTGGTCTATGAGGCGACGGGCGAGGTGTTTCCCCTTGACGGCGTCAATTGCAGATAGACGCGGAAGCCGACCGTACTCCTTGGACCGCCGCAATCATTGCGGCGCGTCCTGTCCGTAGATCCAGCACGCCTCTTCCGTGACGCCGGTAATGCCGTTTATCTCACCGGTCTTGCGTGAGCCGAGCTTTTCCGCGAGGCGCTCACTCGGCACATTGCCGTGCTGGATAACGTGGATGACGCGTTCCCAGCCGAGTTCACGGAACGCATAGTCGATGGCCGCGCGTCCGGCCTCGGTCGCATAGCCCTTGCCATGCCAGGCCGGGTGCAGCGTCCAGCCGACTTCGGGCGCGGGCCAGCCTTCGGGATTCCACGGCCCGACGCGTCCAATATGCAAACCGTCTTCCTTGCGGATGCAGCTCATGAAGCCATAGCCGCGGATTTGCCAATGGCCCATCAGCATGGCCATGCTGCGCCAGGCCTCTGGCGTGGATTGCACCTTTCCGCCGATATAGCGGACATTGCCGGCGTCCGCCAAGGTCTGGGCAAACATCGTAAAGTCCCGCTCCGGATCGACGCGACACATCCAGAGGCGCTCGGTCTCGATCACGCAATCTGTCGGCCTAGTCTTCATTTTCACCCTTAGGCACGACGGTGTAATTCAACGCGCTGCGCCCGCCATCGACATAGATCGTCTCGCCCGTGACATAGCTCGCGTCTTCGCTGGCAAGAAATGCGACCACGCCCGCGACTTCATCGGCATTTCCCATGCGGCCCAGCGGCGTCCGGCTCATGGCGCGGCGATAGGCCGCCGGATCGGCCAGTACGCCCGCCGCCATATCCGTGCGGATGGATCCGGGCGCGACCGCGTTAACGCGAATGCCGTAAGCCGCAAGCTCCAGCGAGAGCGAGCGCGTCATTGCGCCGAGCCCGCCCTTGCTCGTAACGTAAGCGAGGATTTCCGGAATGGCGAGCCGGTCGTTCACGCTCGACATGTTGATGATGGAATAAGGCTTGGCCCCCAACTGCGAGCGGTCATCGCGCGCTTCGATCTCCTCCATCATCTGGCGCACGACGGCTTGCGTCACCAGAAACGCCCCGCGCAGATTGGTTGCGAGCACCCGGTCGAACTCCGCAACGTCCAGATCCATAATCCCGCCCGCGCGGATGATTCCGGCGTTGTTGACCAGGCAGTCCACCCGCCCGAAGCTCGTCAGCGTTTCCGCCATGAGGTTGTGAACGTGCAGCGGCTCGGAAATATCGGCGTGAACAAAGACCGCCCGTGCATGGGTCGGATCGCCCACGGTAAGCTCGTCCATTGCGAGCTCGCCCGCCGACTCGTCCGAATCGATCAGGACCACGCACCAGCCATCCTCGAAAAACCGTCTTGCGCAGGCTAGCCCAATCCCCCGCGCCGCACCCGTGATGATGACTGTCCGTGTGCTCATGCCGCCCTCCGTAAAGACGGCCGACTAGCGCGGTCGCAGCGGCGAGGAAAGGCTCGCGCGACTATTCCGCGAGTGTGGTGATGCGGTCCTTGATGGAGAGCTTGGCTTTTTTCAGTTCCGATAGTCGCACGGTATCCGGCGCGGGGCTCTTGAGTTCGCTGTCGATCTGTCGCTCCAGATCGGCATGTTTGGTGGTCAACGTGCTCAGATGCGCCTCTACGCTCATGCGACTCTCCATATGTTGGTTGCTCGGAACTTAGAGCACAGAGCGCCCCGAAAGTCACGTGAACCCCGCGACAGGATTGGTCGCGATTCGGGAAAGGCGCATGACAAGCCCGCCAATAGCGCGCTAGAGGTCGCGTTGTGAGCGACGATACAGACATTCCGGATGGCGACATCCCCGAGGCTGCAAATGCCGAAGAGGATTCGGACGCCGAAATGGAGCGCCGCATGGCCTGCCGCCTCAAAGAGCTCCGAGCGGAACATCGCCGGATCGACACCGAAATCGACGCCGCGCGCGAGACCGGCATGGTCGACATGCTCAAGATACAGCGCATGAAAAAGATCAAGCTCGCCATGAAGGACCAGATCATCTGGCTCGAAAACCAGGTGACGCCCGACATTATTGCATAGCGTGTCCCGGACGGCGCCGCCCGGAAATCCCTAGTCGTAATAGGCCGATTTGTGGCTCTGGCGTTTCGCCTTGCCCTTGGGCCGCTGGCCTTTGAGATTGGCCCGCTGGCCGAGGTCATGGGCTTCCGCATCGAAACCCGGAGAGTCGGGTGCGAATTCACGGAGCTTGCGGTTGCGCTTGGACATATCAGCCCTCCAGTGCATCTTTCACATACCACCAATGTGGCGCGTTTTGAAAATCCTGCAAGCGGGAAAGCGCAGACGCTCACGCATTCTTGAGCGTGGGAGTGTCGCACCTCTTGCCCTTGCGAACAAATCGTGAAAACAGTTTCGCCATGCAAGAGCTTACAAATCTCGCCCTCCTCCTTATCTTCGGCGCACTCCTGCTTGGGCTCGCCATCGGGATCATCGTGACCGTGATACTTGGCCGCGCGAGCGATCCCACCCGCCGCCTCGCGCCGCAACTCGAAGACCTCCGCCGTACCCAGTCCGAGCTTGCCGAATTCCAACAGACCCGTCAGGCCGAGCTCGCGGGAAAGCTGACCCAATTCGCCGACGACACCGCCAAGCGCGACGACCTTTTCCGCCGCTCTCTCGACGAGCGCCTGACGGACGTCTCCACCCGCGTCGGCAAATCCCTCTTCGAGAGCCAGGAGCGCTCGTCCCAGAACCTGAAACAGCTCAATGAACGCCTCGCCCTCATCGACCGCGCCCAGAAGAACATCGAGCAACTCTCCGGCGAAGTTTCCGGACTGCAGGCCGTGCTGTCCAACAAGCAATCCCGCGGCGCTTTCGGCGAAAAGCAGATGAACGACATCATCGAAAGCCTGCTCGCCCCCAACGCCTATTCGCTCCAGCATACGCTCTCCAACGGCTCCCGCGTCGATGCGCTCATCCACCTCCCATCCGATCAGGGCGATGTCGCCATCGATGCCAAATTCCCGCTGGAGGCCTGGCGCGCATTGATGTCCGCCGAAACCGATTACGACTCCAAGCAGGCCGCCCAGCGTTTCCGCGCAGACCTCAAGACCCACATCAACGCCATCGCCAGCAAGTATCTCATTTTCGGCGAAACCCACGAAGTCGCCCTCATGTTCCTTCCCTCTGAGGCCATCTACGCCGAACTCCACACCCGCTTTCCCGAAGTCGTGGAGACGGGCTTCAAGGCCAAAGTCATGATTGTCAGCCCCACCACATTCATGGCCACGCTCCACACCATGAAAGCCGTGATGCGCGACGCCAATATGCGCGAACAGGCTCACGTCATTCTCCGCGAAGTCGGCAAGATGGGCGAAGACGTCCGCCGCCTCGATGAACGTGTCGGCAAGCTCCAACGCCATTTCGACCAGGCCTCCGAAGACGTCCGCGGCATCCGCATATCCACCGAGAAAATCACCAGCCGTGCCGAAAAAATGGAAGACCTCGACCGCCCCGACGAACTCCCCGAAAACGTCACGCCCCTCCGGGGCTGAACCTCCTTCCATTTGATGGGGAAGTTACCCGAGCCGAAGGCGAGCGGGGGAAGGGGTGATGGAACGGTCGTGAAGCGAATATTCGATTGGCAATCGAATATAGTGGAAGAACCGGAGCAACAGCTCCGGTGTGTGCAAAACGGAATTAGGTGTGACCGAGAGCATATTGCCATCACCCCTTCCGACCCGGTCGCTTCGCGCCCGCGCCACCTTCCCCATCAAGGGGAAGGAAGCTATTGCCCATCCATGCACATCCCCCCGCGAAAACTAGTGGTTCTCACCGGCGCCGGCATCTCCGCGGAGTCCGGCATCAACACCTTCCGCGACACCGGCGGCCTGTGGGAAACCCATTCCATCCACGACGTCGCAACCCCCGACGCTTTCATCCGCGACCCCGCCCTCGTTCACCGCTTCTACAATGCCCGCCGCGCCGCACTCCCCTTTGCAAAACCCAATCCCGCCCACATTGCCCTCGCACGCCTCGACGCCGGCCTCCGCGCCCGCGGCGGCCGGCTCACCCTCGTCACCCAGAACGTCGACGACCTGCACGAGCGCGGCGGCAGCCAAGACGTCATTCACATGCACGGCCAACTCACCCGGATGCTCTGCGGCGCCTGCCGCTACACTTGGCCTTTCGTCGGCGCGTCCGATCCCACCCTTGCCTGCCCCGAATGCCACGCCAGTCTCCCCTCGCCCGACCCCCTCGCGGCTCCGCGCCCGGACATCGTCTGGTTCGGCGAAATGCCCTACCACCTTGACCGTATAGAGGCCGCCGTCACCACTTCCGACCTCTTCGTCTCCATCGGCACGAGCGGCGAAGTCTACCCCGCCGCCGGCTACGTCGCCCTTGCCCGCGCCCACGACATCCCCACCTTGGAGATCAACCTCGAACCCAGCGCCAACGCCGCCCTCTTCACCGAACAACGCACCGGCCAAGCGGGAACGCTCGTCCCCCAATGGGTCGATGACATCCTCCGGAATTAAACGCAGCCCGCTCACACAAGTCCCGGCAATACACAGGCTCCCGCAAGCGCATGGTGTCGTGCAGCAGCGGGACCTCCCACGTCAGAGCCATACCTATTACCAGTACGCATCCCCGGATTTAATCCGGGGTCGCGAGCACTCGAGCCGTAACTTTCATGCTCTTCCTCCCGCGATCCCGGATATTTGGCAGAGTCAAATTCCGGGAATGCGTTTTTAGGTTTATTTGTCTCTGTTTGTACCTC
>ENA-ORXU01000516-ORXU01000516.1-marine-metagenome-genome-assembly--contig:-NODE-516-length-43436-cov-4.198413_pt1 | contig 43436 bp, 26 predicted proteins | sample MGYA00237869_ERZ511484 | MGnify/ENA metagenome assembly ERZ511484 | reverse complement strand
TTCATAGTGTTCTTTGGTTTCAGGTTATTTTTATCTTTTTTATTTATCTATTAGGTTCGTCATGTCGATTAATGACTTATTATTAATTGAACATCCTGCAAAAAAGACCTCCCTTAATCCCTCCCAAGGAGGGAAACTGTTGCGTTATCTTTTTGAAAATCTATGCTGTTTCAACAATCTACATATTTTACCTCTCCTAGGGAGAGGTCGGAACTGCTTTTTCGCAGTTCCGGGTGAGGACTTTCGCAACGATAATACTTAAATCTTAAAATAATGTCATTCAATAGGACAAAAAACCTCCCAATAAGCAGGACTGTTTTCAATTAATCTTGCCAATCACAGGAAAATTGGAATTCCATTACCACGTTCTGGTCTTCAGCAGTTCTTGGATCTGTGCTTTGGGTACGGGCAGTTCATCGATATGGGCATTGAGCCACTGCGAAAAGTCTTTCTCGATTTCATCGGACCAGCGATTGTCTATCTGGCCGGCAGAATACTTTTGCTCGCGCAATCGCAAGTGCCCGAACATGTCTCGAAGTCTCACCACTTCTGAAGTCTTGACTACCTTTTCGGCCAAATGTGGAGGAATAAACATCACCCCGCCGTCTCGGCCCAATACCACATCGCCCGGTATTACGGTTGCCATACCGATACGGGTCGGTGTATTGATACCCACTAAGGTAGTATTCAAGTCACCATCGGGATTGTTCAAATGGTGCGAAGGATGGTAACTACGAAAAAAAGAAGTGAAGCTACCGATTTCCTTCAGGCCATTTACATCGCGAAGTGCCCCGTTATAGATGATACCGTTTCCTGATTTTGCAAATATGGCATTACCAACGTTGTCGCCAATTGTAGGTCCATCGATATGCGCCCCGAACTGGTCGACTACATATACATCGCCCTTAATAAGTAGATCTACTGTCCATGCGTTCTGTGATTTTATGCGACCGTCCTCAGTATGGCCCCGGTCATCGATAACGCGGTGAATATCGGGCCGACCCGGCATAAAAGTGGCCGTTACCGCCCTACCGACCAAAACACTATCGGGATTAATGGTTTCCCAACCTTCGGCATATTGATACTTAAAGTTCTCATTTTTCAGTACCGCCCAGGCCTCTTCTAAGGTAACCCTCTTCATACGCTTAAGAATCGCATCGGAAACGTGGGGCCGCCCATCCTCGAAACGTTCGCCTTTCCATTCGGGCGTGAGAAAAATAAGTTCTTCTTTTGAGATTTGTTGGGCGTACATTGTAGAAGCACAAAATAAGGATGCCATTAAAAAACAAAAACCGGGTATGGTCAATTTCAATCGGATTTTCATGAGTGCTATTTTTTAGTTAAGTCCACTAAATATAGGAAATACTTGGCTCCTATTATAGATTACGTTCGCCGATGGCCGAACCCTAAGAATCTTTTGAACAATGCCAAATAAATGGTGTTAAATCTCTGGGCACGCTCTGAACACAATCGAAGTAATTCGACCTATACCTAGATTTCAGAAGAGGCCTTAAACATAGACTCCGCTGAAAAAGCGGAGTTAGTTCAACCATCCATTTTAATAATCACGCCAAAAAGCGCCATTATTAAAATAGGGTTTCACTAATAAAAACTAACTTGTCGCCAAATAAATCTGCTATGAAATCTATTTTATACCTTGTTTTTCTACTATTCTTGATCTTTGGGCATGCCCAAGATCCAATTCGCTTTAAAGATCAAGTCGATGAAATTTCTAAAAAATACGATACCCTTTTAGACCCCTCAAAAGAGAATATAGTATTTACCGGTAGTTCGAGCGTTCGTATTTGGCATGATCTTCAAAATCGTTTTCCTGAATACCAAATCGTAAACTCGGGCTTTGGAGGTTCGCAGGCTTCCGATCTTTTATTCTATTCCGATGACCTTATTTTACGCTACAAGCCGAAAAAGGTTTTTATTTACGAGGGAGACAATGATATCAACGGAAAGAAAAGGCCCAACGGGATTATCGCAACCACACAGCAAATCATTGATAACATTCGAAAAAGTGACTCCAATACCGAAATCGTACTGATATCGGCCAAACCCAGTATCGCTCGTTGGAAACTGAAACGAAAATACAAAAGACTTAACCGTAAATTCAAAAGGCTTGCCCGAAAAGACGGACTGCTCGAATACGCCGATGTCTGGAAACCCATGCTCGATGGCCGAAAAGTAAAACAAGATATCTTTATCGAAGACGGACTCCATATGAACGCCAAAGGCTACGAAATCTGGTTCGGGGTGATGAAGGAATACCTGCGGTAAAATTCAAGTTCAACTAAAGACGTAAAACTAAACTCATAAACTCCTTTCTAAAAATGAAATCGAACCTTATCAAAAGTTTACTTATTTGTGCATTACTAGTTGCCGCTTTATCATGTGAAACGGAAAAAAAGAAACGGGTACTCAACCTGCCCGAAACGGATTTGGCAATGGAAAATATGATTCCGATGCCGATGAAAGTAATTGCTACTGAAAAAGGCTTTGCCCTAGATGAGTTTACGGCCATTTACACTTCTGAAAATGCCGAAGGTTTTCCCGAAGTCGGAAAATTCTTGGCAAAAAAAATAAAGGCCAAGACAGATTTAGATATTCCGGTGAACGTCGAAGAAGTGCCGGGGCGTGAGGGTGTCATCTATATCAACCAATCGGATAGTCTAGAACTTAACGCCCCGGAGGCCTATCAGTTATATGTTACTCCAGATTCGGTTATCTTGAATTCGAATACCGCCGAAGGTGCTTTTCGGGGGATTCAGACCTTGCGACAGATTATTCCCGAAACGAGTATCGATAGCTTGGCGGCATATAAAGTATGGAATATACCTACGGGAAAAATTATTGACAATCCCGTTTTTGAATATCGGGGCAGTATGCTCGATGTCGCACGCCATTTTTTCAGCGTTGAAGATGTCAAAAAATATATCGACCTACTCGCCTATTATAAATACAATGTTTTGCATTTGCACCTTACCGATGATCAAGGTTGGCGTATCGAAATCAAATCGTGGCCCAAACTCACCGAGGTCGGCGGAAGCACCGAAGTGGGCGGTGAAGCCGGCGGATTCTATACCCAAGAAGACTACACCGAAATCGTCAACTATGCCGCTGAGCACCATATGCTCATCGTACCTGAAGTCGATATGCCCGGCCATACGAATGCGGCCTCGGTCTCCTACCCTTTCCTGAACGGTAACGGGAAGAAAGTAGAGCTCTACGAAGGTACGCATGTTGGTTTCAGCACGTTCGACACACGAAAAGATACGGTTTACGCCTTTATCGATGATGTGGTTCGCGAGATTTCAGCGATTACGCCTGGCCCCTATTTTCATATTGGCGGCGATGAAAGCCATGTCACCAAAAAGAAAGACTTTAACTATTTTGTGGAGAAGGTCGAGAAAATAGTACAGAAACATGGTAAACGAATGATCGGATGGGACGAGGTCGCCACGGCCGATATCGATTCCACTTCCATTTCACAGTTTTGGTCCAATAAGCAGAATGCCAATCTGGCACTGGCCAAAAACATGAAAATCATTATGTCGCCCGCCAAAAAAGCCTATCTCGATATGGAATACGATACCCTCTCGAAATACGGACTTCATTGGGCCGCCTACATTCCTACGGATACCGCATATATATGGAAACCAGAAGCATACGAAGGGGTACCCATCAAAAATATCTTGGGTATCGAAGCCCCATTATGGTCGGAGACTATTACTAACATCGATGAATTGGAATATTTGGCCTTCCCACGTGCCATCGGGTATTCTGAGCTAAGCTGGTCGACCCCGGAAAACCGCGATTGGGAAAAGTATAGAGTACGGTTGGCGAATCAAGCACCATTTTTAGATCGTATGGATGTTAAATACTACCCGTCGCCGTTGATTGATTGGAAGAAGAGTAAGTATAGTTATGAGGTGATTGAGAAGGATTGAAGAGAAAACATTAGAGTAACCTTGTTGCTTTTGCAAGTGCTATTAAAAGTTAAGCTACACTAGTTTAATAATGTAAAGTATGGGTAAAAAATTGACAGTTTATATGATAGATGGTACCGAATACGGACCTAGGTTTGGTGAAATAGGCAATTGGGTGGGCAAAGCGGTTTACAGCCCAAGAGCTACTATCAACAAAATTATGTCACGTGAAGAATTTAATAACCCCGGTATTTATTGCTTAAAAGGTGATCCAACTGATGAAGCATTTGACGAAAGAATATACATTGGGGAGGCTGAGAACATAAAATCCCGACTGAAACAACATTTGAGCGACCCGAATAAGGATTTCAAAGAATTAATCTTCTTCATAAGCAAAGACGAATTACTTACTAAAACTCAAATTAGGTATTTAGAATCGAGACTGGTACAAATTGCGATAGAAGCCAAAACTGCCCAAATTGACAACGGAAATTCTCCTAGTTTACCTACCCTTCATGAGGCGGATATTTCAGATATGGAATATTTTCTTGAGCAAATGAAATTAATTTTGCCCGTAATGGGCTTTAATTTCTTGATTTCCTCTACAGCCTCAAACTCCAAATTAAACATAGAAGGAAACGAAAATAAAATTCACTCTACTTTTTATATCAAAACAAAGACTTTCAAAGCAACAATGCAAGAAACCGATCAAGGTTATATTGTACTAAAAGGCAGCGAGGCAAAAAGGAAACTTTCCCCATCTTGTACTGAAACTTATAGAAACATGCGAAGAAAATTAGTCGAAACAAACATTATGATGGAAAAGAACGGAGAATTATATTTTGCAGAAGATGCGGTATTTAATAGCCCGAGTGCTGCTTCAAATATGGTTCTTGGTCGTAATTCTAATGGCTATACTGAATGGGTTGACAGAAAAGGAAAATCTTTTAAAGAAATTCAAGACTTAATAAATAGTTAAAATAAAAATTAAATCTCCAAAGCTCCCAACGCTAGCGCGAGCGTCACGCTCGTGCCGTCCAGAGTAAGAAGAGCATGAATAGAAAAAGAACAAAAATTGAGTAGAAAACACAAGTTCAATAACCCTACCGCAGCCTACTTCGTAAGCTTTGCGACCGTGTATTGGCTAGACGTGTTTACAAGACAAGCTTACTTTTCAATTCTAGAAAATGCCGTGAACTATTGTCGTGCAGAAAAAGGTATGCAGGTTTTTGCCTATTGTTTTATGCCAAGCCATGTGCATTTTGTGTTCAGGTCAGACAACGAAGACCCGTTAGGTCTATTGCGAGATTTTAAAGGTTACACGGCCAGAAAACTGATAAAAGAAATAGAAGAAAACCCTCAGGAAAGCAGAAAAGAGTGGTTGTTATGGATGATGGAAAGAGCGGGAAAGAAAAAAAGCAACGTAACCAACAGGCAGTTTTGGCAACAGCACAACAAACCGATTGAACTATGGAGCAATAAAGTCATCAAACAAAAAATAGACTATATACATAACAACCCTGTAGTATCAGGTTTTGTGACCGACCCAATAGACTGGAAGTACAGCAGTGCGAGTAACTACAGCGATGGTGAAACGGTTTTGGAAATTGATAATGAGGGTATTATACTTGGCATGTTGTGAAAAAAATGGACAATAGTTTACGGCAAATCTCTAATGGCACAAGCGTGACGCTTGCGCTAGCGGTAGAATCATACCCAATTTTAGCTATCAACCGAGTTTAAAAGCAAGACCAAAGCATACCATTAAATATGAAACTAAGGGAAATCTTTCTCAGCATACTCCTTGTATATAGTTTACAAATAACCGCACAAGAATCGGAGAATAATTATAGTTCTCTGATTTACAAGACATTCAGTGATGATGGTACTTGGTGTTGGTTTTCAGACCCGCGGGCCATACATTTTAACGGTAAAATTTATTCCGGCTGGGTGTCGGCCGATGGTAGCATAATGGCCGGATGTTACGATGAAAAAAATGGTAAGGTCAAAGAAGTGAATATCTACCCCAAGTTTAACAAAGATGACCATGCGAACCCTTCTTTTTTGCTCCTTCCCGACAAGCGGATAATGTTATTTTTCTCATCACATAACGGAAAAGGCAATGGAGAAAAAGAGCCGGCCATACTTTATACGATAAGTAAACATCCCGAAGATATTTCAGAATGGGAACCACTGCAAAGGAAGACGGAAAATGTTGAGGGCAAAAAAGGTTTTTGTTATACGAATCCGGTTATGTTATCGGAAGAAAACAATCGTATTTACATCTTTTGGCGCGGTGCAGATTGGAAGCCGACTTTTAGTTACACCGATGATTTTGGACTGACATGGTCTAAGTCTACTCCCTTGATAAAGTCATCTCTTTTTGAAGATAAACGACCATATGTTAAGGTCAGTAGTAATGGCAGAGATGAAATTCATTTTGCCTTTACCGATGGTCACCCCATAAACGAACCTTTCAATAGCATCTATTATTTTAAATATAAAGCGGGTAAATTTTATAAGGCGGATGGTACCTTGTTAGGATCTTTGGACAATCTACCGTTGGAACACGAAGATTGTGACATGGTCTATGATGCCAATAAGGATTTTTTAAAAAATAGATTCGGTATACGTTCTTGGATTTGGGATGTTGCAACAGATAAGAACGGAAACCCCGTTTTAGCTTATGTAAAGTTGCGAACAGAGTCAGAACATAGTTATTGGTATGCCAAATGGGATGGCCAAGAATGGTTGAATTCTAAAATTTCCGATGCTGGATCGTGGTTTCCGAGATACAAAAAAACCAAAAGTCAACGAGAACCAGAACCGTATTATTCAGGCGGTGTTACCATTGACCATGAAAATACCGATGTAGTTTTTTATTCAATACCCGTGGGCGATGTTTTCGAAATCTTCGCTGCCGAGACCCAAAATTCAGGTGCCGATTGGAAGGTGTTTCCTGTTACACTGAATTCTAAAAAAGATAATGTTCGCCCTTTTGCCATTAGAGGAGCCAATGAAAATGCTAAAGTTCAAGTGCTTTGGATGTTCAATAATAAATATTCCTATTATAAAGATTATCAAACTGAGATCAAGATGAGTATTACAAGTAAATAAATCCAGAGAATGTGCTTAACTTAGGAATGATACGGTCAGAAGGAAAGTTGTTGTTCCAAATGATTTCCAGGAAAAGAAGTAAATTGTCCGGGCAAATACTACTAAGAAAGAAGAAATTGAAATACTGAAAGCACTAGATTCCATTTAAAATGAAACTAAAAGTCTGCCTCGTACAAGACAGCCCCGTTTTCTTTGACAAGGCAAAAACCCTTGACAAAGTTGAGCTTCTGGTTCGCAAATATGCAAAAGAAGGTTGCGAGCTTATCGTTTTTCCCGAATCGTTTATTCCCGGATATCCCAGAGGGTTTTCCTTTGGTGCCAAAATCGGAAGCAGAACAGACGAGGGGCGAAAACTTTATGCCGAATATCATAAAAACAGCATCGATATTGAAAGTGAAGACCTGAAACGGTTGGAGAAACTGGCGAAATCGGAAAACGCGTATCTCGTAATAGGGGTCACCGAAAAACAGAATACCAATTCCAGTTTATATTGTTCGATGCTTTATATGTCCCCTACAGACGGCCTTTTGGGCGTGCACCGAAAAATAAAGCCCACAGGCACCGAACGTGTAGTTTGGGGCGAAGCGGCCGGTGAGTCTTTGGTAACTTTTCAGACCAAGATCGGTAAACTGGGCGGCCTTATCTGCTGGGAAAACTATATGCCCGAAGCACGTATGGCTATGTACCAAAAAGGAGTGGAAATCTATATCGCCCCTACGGCAGACGCTCGAGAGGAGTGGACGGCCACCATGCAACATATAGCCCTGGAAGGCCGCTGTTTCGTGTTGGGCTGTAATCAATATTATACAAAAGCCATGTATCCTGAAAAATTTGCGCCTACGATAAAAGATGAACCAGAAAATCTTTGTCGCGGCGGAAGTGTGATCGTTTCCCCCTTAGGGCAATTCATTGCTGGTCCGCTGTTCGATACTTCAGGAGCCTTAATTGCAGAATTGAATTTGGAAGAAATTACACAGGGAAAATTTGATTTCGATGTCATCGGACATTATTCCCGGAAAGATATTTTCAAGTTCGAAGTAGTGAACCAACCCGCAATGAAAATCGAGAAGAAATCGAATACGAAAGACATTACTTCGAAGGACTAAGAGACTGTTTGGAAATGTGTCGTTAGAATTGTTATGGCCTATTTTGGATGCAGAACGAGGTAAAATTTTTAAGCATAGCATCTCTACGGTTCAAAACCTGCCTTAGGTTGCTGCGGTGTACTCACAAATATCTAGAACGGATAAAGGCTTCCCTCTTTAGAAAAAGGGGGGTGTCCGCTTGCGGACGGGAAGTTTGACCCGCAAACTTGCTCGCGTATCGCTAAGCAATTATTACAAAGGCCGATTGCACGTGAGCAAGTTTGCGGGGTCAAACCCTCCGCTCCGCCAAAGGCGGAGCAGCTCCCTTCATCTGAAGGGAGGACCCTTTACAATTTCAGACCTTCGAAAAAGATGTGGGTACACCATAGCTGAGGCTGGCGGTTTTAACGCTGTAATGTGCCAAAAGAGGCTATAAGAGAAATCATCAAGAGATTTCCAAAAAGCCCTTAAATCGTAATCAGTTAAAATCCTTAGGCCTACTGTAAGGGTAAGTTTGAAAAAAATTAATATTTCACTGGCGATGTGCAATTTCACTCTTGGTTTCCAGTAAAAGTTTGGTCGCCCTCCAGAATTGTCTAGATGTTGGGTTGGGGCCCAAAGAAGGTTGGTTATCTTCAAAAAAAGTCCCCACCAAAAGTTTGAGATATTGAAGTTGACTATTCTCGACGCGTAAATTTTCGAAAGCTAGATACCATTCTTCGAACTCACGTGCACTAATATTTTCTTGTGAGAGTAATGTTACATCAGAATTTCTAATGTCATTTTTAATTTTTTCAAAAAGGATAAGCACCTTTTCTCTATCGCCCTCTAGGTATTGTATAAAGCGACCATTGTAAAGCAATAAACAACCTGTTATTTGTTGCTTTTGGTTAGATTCCCTCGCTTTTTGAAGCATATTTTGAATCTCGGAAAACCCCAAATGGGGATTGGCCTTCGACTGATATACCAAACAAAACATCTGTAACTTTTATTTTTGTTTAACCTTTAGAAGCATAAAGGTATTACATTTTTGTTGATATATGTTTAAAATACTGTAATTCAGAATTTTAAATTTTTGAAATAAAGGACAAAAAAATTAAAGTTAAACAAAATGATTGGTTTGGAAGTGTTTACTATACTCCCGGACATATAATTATTAAAAGACTGTTTGGAAATCTCTAAGTTATAAAGCCGAATTCCTGGTAGCTTTTGAAAGTGCAGTTTTTCTTGACCCGTTGAATTTAGTGCCTGAATAAAAAACCCTCGGAGTCGAGGGTTCAAAAAATATAGTGGCCAATATTTGAAAATCATTCTTCTTCGTCTGAAGTCTCGGCACCGTCTTTTGCAGAAAAATCGGTAATACCGTTGTCATGAAGAATATTGTACCATTGAATAACTTTCTTGATATCGCTAGCATATACGCGATCTTCATCGTAATCGGGCAATACTTCAAAAAAGTATTCCTCCAGTTTGATTTTTTCATCCTTATGGGCAACGGACGTTTTTCCGCCTTTTTCTTTTACTTGAATTTTTAAAAAAACTTCGCGCAAGGGCAATTCCTCCTCCAAGGTATAGATTGCGATTTCTGAAAGAATGCTAACATTACTATTTATACCAACGGTAATGCGCTTCTTGTCCAACAGCGATTCGGCAACAAAGCCAGTTCGGGTCTGGGTCACCAACTTATAGAGGCCCGGCTTTCCTCCAATTGATAAAATTTTGTCTAAACTCATATAAAATTGTACGTTTTAGGAGCGCAAATATACTCATGCCTCACACAAATTCGGGGATTTTGAGAAATTTATTTTTTCCCTTCACCAGACAGCATTATTAAGCGTAGTTGTGCCTACGGTTTATAATTTTAACACAGGGAAGGGAGGAAAACTAGCCTAACGGACGGGCAGGGAAAGACACAAAAATTCGGATTTGTGCGTGACCTGAGTACGCTATACTTTCAGTGGATTACAATAACGCTTACCGTGCCTTTTTCGCTTTTGGAAACCGCATGCGATAGTCAACATCTATTTTTCCTTTCGAGATGTTGTTCAATCTACCTTTCAACATTCGTTTCTTTAAAGGTGAGAGTTTATCGGTGAAGAGAATTCCCTCGATATGATCGTACTCGTGTTGAATAACCCTTGCCAAGAGACCGTCATAAGTTTCGGTATGTGATTCAAATTTTTCATCGACATATGTAATCTTGATCGTATCTTTTCTTTTGATGTCCTCCCGCACGTCAGGTATACTCAGACAGCCTTCATTAAAAGGCCATTCTTCACCGGTTTCCTCTTCAATATGGGCATTGATAAAGGCTTTTTTAAATCCGTTCAATTTTTTTTGATCTTCTTCGGAGAGATCTTCATCATTTGCAAAAGGTGTCGTATCGACCAAGAACACGCGTATCGGCAGACCGATTTGTGGAGCGGCCAGACCTACACCGTTCGCGTTGTACATAGTATCCCACATATTCGAAATCAACTCTTTGAGTTTCGGAAAATCTTTGGGCACATCTTTCCCCACTTTGCGAAGTACGGGGTCGCCGTAAGCTACAATAGGTAATATCATTGTATTCTATTTAAATAGGCCTGTAAAATTATAGTTGCACTGATTTCATCGATCAAGGCCTTATCGCTACGTTTTTTTTTCTTGACGCCACTAGCCACCATACTTTGAACTGCCATTTTTGAGGTAAAACGTTCATCTTGCCGCTCTATCGGAATATCGGGAAACACCTTTCCCAACCGCGCTAAAAAAGGAGCAATAAAAGCTTCCGATTCCGATGGGGTATAGTCCATTTGCTTAGGTTCACCGACAATAAAACGAGTTACTTTTTCGTCTTCGGTATATTTTCTCAAAAATTCCAATAACTCAAAAGTAGGTACAGTGGTCAATGCAGATGCTATCAATTGAAGTTCATCGGTAACGGCAATTCCCGTTCGTTTTCTCCCATAATCCAATGCCAGTAATCTTCCCAAGTATTATTTTTTTGCAAAAATAACTTATAAGAGCGTGTTCTGAAATAGATAACCCGTTTTTATCTTTTTTTTCACTTAATCTGACCGTCTTTCACTTAAGACTTTTGAAAAATCGTTAACCATCACCTCTATCAATATTTAGGGTATTGGTCTTCAGTTACTCTTCGAAACAAAATGTTTTCGGAAGCTCATCCACTTAAATTAATTCATATCGGACACTAAATTGTTATATGATTACAATTGAATGCTAAAATCGTACGCGACCGATTATATTTGCACGAAAAAGCTTTATGACCAAATTACTGGCATTTAGAATTTAATACATTAACTACCATAAAATATATGACCGATTTAAGAAACACCATCGAAAAGGCCTGGGACAACAGAGAACTCTTAAAAGAGCCTAAAACCAAAGAAGTCATACGTGAAGTAATCGACCTTCTAGATTTGGGCAAATTGCGTTGCGCAGAGCCCACCGCTAAAGGCTGGCAAATAAACGAATGGGTAAAAAAAGGGGTTGTACTCTACTTTCCGATACAAAAAATGGAAACTTTAGAAGTCGGTATTTTTGAGTACCATGATAAAATTCCATTAAAACGGGGATACCAAGAAAAAGGAATTCGAGTCGTGCCACATGCCGTTGCCAGGCATGGTGCCTATATATCAAGGGGAACTATTTTGATGCCCAGCTATGTAAATATCGGGGCTTATGTAGATGAAGGTACGATGGTCGACACTTGGGCAACGGTCGGTAGCTGTGCACAGATAGGCAAAAACGTACATTTGAGTGGAGGTGTTGGTATCGGCGGTGTACTAGAACCATTACAGGCAGCACCCGTTATTATAGAAGATAATGCCTTTATCGGATCTCGATGTATCGTTGTTGAGGGTGTACGTGTTGAAAAAGAAGCTGTATTGGGTGCAAATGTCGTATTGACTGCCTCAACGAAAATTATCGATGTTACCGGAGATAGTCCGATAGAAATTAAAGGTAGGGTTCCGGCACGTTCAGTTGTTATACCGGGGAGCTACACAAAGAAATTTTCGGCAGGTGATTTTCAAGTGCCTTGCGCACTTATTATCGGAACGCGAAAAGAGAGTACCAATAAAAAAACATCGTTGAACGATGCTTTGCGAGAGTATGATGTGGCTGTTTGATTTTGTAGGAATTTTATAGTAGGTTATACTATTTTGTTCCTTTTTTAGTTATAGTTTTGTCGACGAGACATGAGATACCTACTTATTTAATATTATCATGAGCAACCCAAAAGAGAAAATTACCGCATTGGTCATTGCCTTTAACGAAATCGGCTACATTGAAAAATGTATAGCATCGGTTTTGTTCGCAGATGAAATTATCGTTGTTGATTCTTATAGTACCGATGGTACTTACGAGTATCTAATGAATCACCCGAAAGTAAAAGTTATTCAACACCCGTTTGCGAATTTCACCCTTCAAAAATCGTTTGCATTAAAACAGGCCTCCAACGATTGGGTATTGTTCTTAGATGCCGATGAGACCGTTACCGAAAATCTTCAGGAAGAAATTATAAATACCGTCAACAGTGATGCGGACTACGTCGCCTATTGGTTTTACAGAAAGTTTATGTTTCAGAAAAGTCCGTTAAATTTTAGTGGATGGCAAACCGATAAGAACTATCGCCTCTTTCGAAAGAGCAAAGCACAATTCTCCGATAAAAAAATTGTACACGAAACTTTGGATGTCAACGGAAAGTCTGGTATACTAAAAGAGAAGCTCACACATTATTGCTATAAAAACTACTGCGACTATAAGTCAAAAATGCTAAAATATGGCAGGCTGAAGGCCAAAGAAGATTTTTATCGTGAAAGGAGATTCAATTTTGCTTTCCTGATTTTTAAACCCCTTTGGAAGTTTTTCAATCACTACATTATAAGATTGGGCTTTCTTGACGGCAAAAAAGGGGTGACTATTAGTTATCTCAACGCCCTTGGTGACCTTGAACGCTATCGCGAACTAAAGAAGCTTGAAAAGAAAAACGAGTTGGCCTACTATTTGTTGATGCCGTGATACGTCCACACACTTTTGTTCTGCCTTACCTCTTTTCGAATGACCTGATTTTTAGCAATGGCCTCGGGCGTTCTATAACCCCGCTCATGGTCTAAATGTACGCACACCGCACTATATCGAAGTTGTTTTGATTTCACGCCGAAATTGAAGAGGCGTTCACCGAATTCGCGATCTTCGCCACCGTACTGCATACGCTCGTCAAAACCGTTGATATTGTAAATGTCTTTTTTCCAACCTGAAGAGTTGTGCCCGTTCCAACTGGCATTGGTAGGCGTGAAAGTATTGAACAAGGTAGATATGAAACCTCTGGCGGTAAGCTTATTATTTTTAAAAGTTTTCGGGATGCCCTTCTCTTTCAGCCATTGAATGTTGAAACAGTTCTGCTTTTCGATATCTTCTAACGTAATTGCATTAGAAATGTTCATGGGCAACATATAATACCCTCCTGAAATAAAACACGCAGGCTCTTTATTGATATAGTGTACCTGCACAAAATCTTCGCGCGGTATACAATCACCATCGGTCATTATAATATACTCCGCATCACAGGCTTGAATACCTTTGTTCAATATCCTACATTTTTGAAATCCCTCGTCTTCTTGCCAAATATGCTTTATTTTATAAGAAACTTTTTTGGCCATTTCTTCAACCAATTTTTTGGTCTCCTCACCCGAACCGTCGTCTGCGACAATAAGTTCAAAGTCTTTGTAGGTCTGGCATTGAAAGCCCCAAAGAACTTTTTCTAACCAGTCTGGTTTTTTATAGGTACTGACGATGACACTGACCGTGCTCATTAAAGATTGTTTAATTTTGAGTACTTTTACAAATGTAGTTTTTTGAATAGCATCTCCAATAAAATTCCTGAAATTAATATGTGCCGAACCTATGTAGGATCCACCATATATCATATTTACCTTGCCCTTTTACATATATTGAAAGACTCTGGGAATACTGCCAAAAATAGAGGTGATAATCTACTTTTTCTTGTCGAGAGCACACCCATGATCGAAACCCTGATTCCGAATCTGAAGAAATCTTTCTTCAGAAATGTACATATCATTTCAGAACGAAAAGACCATGTTGCCGACTTGGGCAAATTTAACTATTCCCTGTTCAGAAAGGCCACATTAATCCCTTATTTAGAAAGAAAACATTCGATTCTAAAAGAAGAAAAAAAATTTATCGATAGCTCCGACCTGTACCTTTGCGACACTGATTCTTCGAAAAGTTATTTTTTGTATGAATTCGGACACAAGGGAATAAACATGATCGAAGACGGTGCTCGTACCTATCGCCAACGCCATAGTACTTTTGAACAGCTCGTTAAAACGTATCTTACAAAGACTCCGATCGGTGGTGGTTTCGATAAAGAGGTTATACGGTTGTTCGCCCAATTTCCCGATAGGTTGCCCCTGCCCCTTCAGAAAAAAGCGGTAGAACTGAATATTAAAAAGGAAGTAGCAAACCTGGATGAAAAAACGAAAAACGAAATTTTTGAAATTTTCCTGCCCGAAGATACCTTTGAGATAGAAGGCGATAACAATGCGCTGATTTTGACCCAGCCTATATCGGAGGACAAAGTCGTGAAAAGCGAAGCCGCTAAAATTGCAATTTATAAAGACGTAGTTTCAAGAGTACCGGCAAAGATGAATATCATAATGAAAACGCATCCTAGGGAAACTACCAAATATGAGAATCATTTCGACGACATTACTGTCTTGCCCGCCTTGTTTCCGATAGAAATTCTTGGCCTAAAAGATGGATTCTATTTCGAGCAAGGGTATACGCTATTCTCTACAGCACTTTCGAATCTCGAAATTGTTAAGCAGCGATTCTTTCTAGGTAAGGATTATTTGGATAAATTTACCGTCAAAGCGACGAGAGACCTGATACAGAACATGGTCGTCGACGCGTAGCAAAATAAATATGTCACAAAAGGCAATAGGATTCATTCCCTTACGGAAAAACTCCAAAGGAATTCCCGGAAAAAACAAAAAAAAACTACTAGGGCGCCCTCTTTTCACTTGGGTTTTGACCGAAGCGATCTTTTCAAGTTTAGAGGAGGTCTATGTCTTTACCGATGACGACGAGATAATCGAATATATCAACACGAATTTCAAGTGGTCCGGAAAGTTAAAAGCACTGAAGCGGTCTTCCGAAAATGCCTCTGACACCTCATCCACCGAAGATGCCATGTTGGAGTTCTGCGCTATGCCGAATATAAACTTTGATGTCTTTTGCCTTTTGCAAGCCACTTCCCCATTAACCAAAAGAGGGCATATCGATATTGCTCTTCAGAAGCTTAAAAGTGAAAATCTTGATGCCGTGCTCAGTGTTGTTAACACACATCGCTTTACTTGGTCAGCCGCAGGCAATCCACTTAATTACGATTTTAAGAACAGACCGAGACGGCAAGATTTTGAAGGTTTATTAATTGAAAATGGGGCAGTCTACTGCACTACCAAAACTGCGTTATTGGCTTCGAAAAACAGACTAAGCGGCGAAATTGGCATAAGTGAAATGCCAGAGGATACATTAACAGAAATCGATTCGGAAACCGATTGGCAAGTAATCGAACAATTGCTTATCTCTAATTTCAAGACAAATAAATCGGCACAAAGAATTAATCACTTGATTTTAGATGTCGATGGCGTATTTACCGATGGTCGAGTTACTATCAGCAAAGAAGGGGAGTTTTCAAAGACCTTCGATATGCGCGATGGCATGGGGCTTGAGATACTTCGGCAGCATGGTGTCAATGTAATGGTAATGACTTCCGAAAATTCAGAAATCGTTGGCCAACGTATGCGAAAATTAAAAATAGAAGATACTTTTCTAGGCATCAAAGACAAATTTTCTTGTCTAGAAAACATCTGCGTCCAGCGAAATATCTCTCCGAAAGAAATTGCCTACATTGGTGACGATGTAAACGATTTAAGTAATATGCTCAGGGTCGGCTGGTCTTTTTGTCCGGCAAACGCTACAAAACCAATTAAGTACCAAGCAGATATGGTCTTGAGCAATGAATCCGCCCAAGGAGCCATCCGGGAAGCCTCAGAATTTATCATCAACTACAATCTAAGATTCAATGACCTATAGAGAACCCTATATTATCGCAGAAATTGGCTGTAACCACAAAGGTGATATGAAAATTGCCAAAGAGCTGATCAACATGGCCAAGATTTTTGGGAATGCCGATGCGGTAAAATTCCAAAAGCGAAATAACAGAGAATTGCTAACAGAGGCACAATACAATGCCCCACACCCTAACCCTGCAAATTCATATGGAGCCACCTATGGGGCTCACCGCGAGTATTTAGAGTTCGATGTTGCACAACACCAAGCGTTAAAAGACTATTGCGAAGAAATCGGTATCACCTACTCCACTTCGGTTTGGGAGACTACCTCGGCAAAAGAGATTGCGGGCATACATCCCGATTTCATTAAAATACCATCCGCTTGTAACAATAATTTTGAAATGTTGGGTTGGCTATGCGATAATTATAAAGGTGAGATTCATATCTCTACTGGAATGACTACCAAAGACGAAATCGAAATTATCGTTAATTTTTTCGATGAACGCGGGCGGGGCAAAGATTTGGTAGTTTATAATTGTACTTCGGGCTATCCCGTACCTTTCGAAGATGTTTGCCTTTTGGATATTTTGAAGTTACAGGAAAAATACGGCCAAAAGGTAAAGAGCATAGGCTTTTCGGGGCATCACTTAGGTATTGCCATCGATGTTGCCGCCTATACTTTAGGTGCTCACGTTATAGAGCGCCATTTTACTTTAGACCGCACATGGAAGGGTACCGATCATGCCGCATCATTAGAACCGATGGGCCTTCGTAAATTATCCAGAGATTTAAGGGCTACCCACGAGGCCTTAACCTACAAGCAAAAAGACATTTTAGATATCGAGAGCGTTCAGCGAGAAAAGTTAAAATACAAAACAAAAACATAGCAAGTTCTTCCCTTATTGAAGTACGTGGTCGTTTTGAAAACGTGTACATAGGTCTAAAATCTGGCTGGATCTCACACCAATTTAAGATTCCCATATGGTTCCATTAATAATACCCATCTTTGGTGAAATCTTGTAAATTACGGATAGCTGCTTACCCTAATTTGGAGAAAAAATCGACCTTGTGGTAATGGGAGTCAAACTCTTTTTTTCCAAATTTGAAAATTTCCATCCCTAAGCACAATTTCAAAACTCAATGACGCTAATATCGCTTCACATTCTTGGGCCTCCTCCTTACTTAAAATACCGGCAAACGGATGAAGTTCTACAAAAATTTGTCCGAAGTCAGCAATATCCTCCTTGAAATTTCTAAGTAGTTCTAGTTCCCCGCCTTCTATATCCATAATTAGAACATTGAACGCCATGTCATATTTGCGTCTCAGTTGTTCAAAATCGACCCCTTCTACAGTGATTTTCCGATCTGTTTTTCGCTTTGAACTACCACCTACGATAAGGTCGTGTACATAAAAATCGTTATCCTTATCTTTTGATATGATTACATTTTCTATGTGGAAACCACAGCTGTTCTCTTTTTTGTTCAACACTATAGATGGAATCAATTTGGGATTGGCTTCAAGCACAACATGTCTGGTATTGTCAATCAACAATCTGTTCGCAAGGCAGGAAACATAGCCTAAACAGGCACCCAATTCCAAGACTTTTGAGGTTGGCTCTAGATATTCTGATAAATAGCGCGCCTCTTCTTCTTCATAAGAATCAAAAACGAAGCGGCCCCGAAATTTATAATCCGTTTGATCGAAGGGAACATGAATTAGAAGTCCGTTTTTTTTAAATTTTTTTTTGAAGTAGGTAAAATAAATACCTCCTAAAAACATTCGAGCGCTCTTGAACATGTTTTGTAATATGGTTTTTGAATATTCGTACGGTGAGAGTTTCAAAGTTATCGATAAATTATGGAATCCTGTTTCCTCAGAAATTTGCCTGGCCTAGAGCACCTATCGATCTATTCTTGAGCTTTATGAAAATGAAACATATTTCTTTGTTCAACTTCATTAGTAACAAGTTTCCCTTCAATAAAAAATAGTGAGAAAAATGCACTTGCCCCAAAAGTGATTAAGAGACTGTTTTGAGATGTATCATTAGAATATTTATAGGTCATTTTTCTTGCCCGCCTGATGGGCAGAAAAAATAATTGAGATGTTTCAAAACAGTCTCTAAGTATTTGTGCGATTATAAGACTAAAGCTTTTAGAGCTATTCCGTAATTTCGTAGAAAATGTATTTTTGTATAATCTTACCCATAAAAGAACACAATTTTTGACCGAAGAAATCAATAAATGTCTAGAAATACTTGAAAAAGGCGGCCTTATCGTTTACCCCACCGATACGGTTTGGGGCATTGGCTGTGATGCCACTAATGCAGAAGCGGTTCAAAACGTGTATCGACTAAAGCAAAGGGAAGACAACAAAGCATTGATCTGTTTGGTGGCCAACGACGCAATGCTCGAAAAGCATGTGCAAGAAGTTCCCGATTTAGCTTATGACTTGATAGATCTTTCGACCAAACCCACTACCATAATATATGATAGCCCGAGGGGGGTCGCGAAAAACCTGATAGCCGAAGATAACACCTTGGCCATTCGAGTGGCTTCTGACAAGTTCTGTCGCTATTTGATCAATAAATTCAAAAAGCCTATCGTATCGACTTCCGCAAATGTATCAGGACAGGTAACACCAAACAGTTTTTCTGAAATAGCCGATGTTATTTTAAAAGGCGTAGACTATGTGGTAAATTTACGGCCCGAGCAAAATTCGGCATTACCATCGGCAATTATTAAATTAAGTACTAACGGAACGGTAAAAGTGATTCGGGAGTAAGGCTCCGTAATCGCCAAAGGGGAAACTACATAACAAGAAAGAACCTCTAATACAGTTCCTCCCCTTTTTTTACTTAAAATTTTGAACATTAAATTTTGATTTACGAACAAGCTATAAAAGACCCGATTTTCCAAACCGTATCCAAAGCAGCGGAAGAACTTGGCCTAGAATGTTATGTCATCGGAGGTTTCGTTCGAGATTACCTTTTAGAAAGGGGAATGCCCAAGGATATCGATATCGTTGCCGTCGGCAGCGGAATCGAATTGGCCAATAAAGTAGCTTCATTGCTTAAAGACAAACCCCAAGTTACCGTCTTCAAAAATTTCGGTACGGCAATGTTGAAGTACGAAGATGTTGAGCTGGAGTTCGTTGGTGCCAGAAAAGAAAGTTACCACCGCGATAGTAGAAAGCCCGTTGTTGAAAATGGTACTTTGGCCGATGATCAGAATAGAAGAGATTTTACGATTAACGCATTGGCCCTTTCACTAAACCAAAAAGATTTTGGCAAACTTTTAGACCCTTTCGATGGCGTTGCGGATCTCGAGAAAAAAATTATTCGCACTCCTTTACAACCTAACATCACGTATTCCGATGACCCCCTTCGCATGATGCGGGCGATACGGTTTGCAACGCAGTTAGATTTTACCATAGAACTCAAGTCACTTCAGGCAATAACCGAAAATAAGGAGCGTATCGAAATAATCTCTAAAGAAAGAATCGTTGATGAACTTCATAAAATTTTAGGCAGCGCAAAACCCTCAAAAGGGTTTGCCTTATTGCACAAGACCAAGTTGTTGCATTTTATTTTACCTGAACTGGTCGCTTTACAAGGTATCGAAGAAATCGAGGGTCAGCGCCATAAAGATAACTTTTGGCACACGCTGGAAGTAGTCGACAACATTTCAGAAAGCACCGATAACCTTTGGTTACGCTGGTCAGCATTACTGCACGATATCGGTAAGGCACCGACCAAAAAATTCCATAAAAAAATCGGGTGGACATTTCATGGCCATGAATTTGTAGGTTCAAAAATGGTCTATAAGCTTTTCAAACGTTTACGCATGCCCTTGAACGACAAAATGAAGTTCGTTCAAAAAATGGTACGTATGAGCTCCAGGCCAATCGTGCTTTCTGAAGATTTCGCGACAGATTCCGCCGTACGAAGGTTGGTTTATGACGCCGGTGAGCATGTCGATGACCTAATGACCTTATGCGAGGCCGATATTACTACCAAAAACAAAAAAAAGCAAAAGAAGTATAAGAACAACTTCAAACTGGTAAGACAAAAAATAGAGGAAGTCGAAGCGCGCGATCATATACGCAATTTCCAGCCTCCTGTCAGCGGCAAAGAAATCATGAAAACCTTTAACCTCGGACCATCAAAGGAAATAGGAATTATTAAAGATGCCATAAAAGAGGCCATACTAGATGGGGATATTCCAAATGAATATAGTGCCGCCAGAGAATTCATGCTCGCTAAAGGGAAAATGCTGGGGTTAGACACGGAATAATTTCTTTATTGGCTTCCTACGAATTTAAAGCTAAAAATCTACAATACTAGCTTTCTTGCAATTCTTCTGACCATTGATTTCCCGAATTAGCATTAAAATAGCGTATCATACTACCGTAGATTTTTTGATTGCCGAGTTTTGAGTGTAGTGCTTATGTCAAATTAATCGGATAATTGTATACATTTAACCAATTCATAAGCCATTCTGTCTTTCTATAAACACGATTATTCTATCTTCCACCATTCTAAAACCAATGATCGACAGACCATTTTTGAACCCCACAATTATTTTGTAGTCTTACACTTACTTTTTACGGCAGGTGCGGAAAAATATTGACCATGTTTTACTGTATTTGATACTTTCAAAGAGTATTTGTACACTTAATAGTTTTTTTTGAAACATTTCAACGATTGATGATCAACATTTTTATATTTGGCTTATATAAGGGTGAAATACACCACAGTAAATAAATTGATAATCAATAGATTACATACTATATAAGAAACTTCTTGCTATAAAATTTCACATCATATCCTAGAACAATATTGATGTTAATAACCACACTATATTATATGAAAATTTTTACGCGATTCTCGATTACAGATTCTGACCGCCAAAAGTATCTGAGAACATATTTCCTACTACTAGGCTTCATCGTATTTAGTTCGTATTTTTCATTTGGGCAGCTCGAGAGAACGTGCAATTGCATGCCGCTATATTCCAACTCAAACTTCACCAACCCTCAGCTCATTTCGGGTCAAAACTTACGTGAAGGTGCAGTTTACCGTTTCTCGAATATTTTTCCTGATAATGGTACAGTTGACGCCTTAGTTGAAGTTGTTGAATTTAGAAATGGTGCCTTTCTTCGAGAGATTGATGTTCCTGGTTCCAATGCCTTAAATGAAAGGGCATTCCAGCCACAGCTAGGCAGTTCAAATTCCGGAGATCAAAGCATAGAATTTGAAATGACCTTCGTATCTCGCGGTGGCAGTTTTGCAAATCCAATAGATATATCATTTTTTGGCACGCCGTTTGACATCGACGGTAATGATTTTGGCGTATTCGAATATGCCGAACTCAGTTTGCCCGATGCCTATTTTCGGTCATTGAATACATTGATAGACATACAACAAGATAGCGACTGTGTAAGAGGAACGGCAACAGATGATAGAAATGCCGACGGAGGTGATATATCACAAAATCCGCATTATACCTTTAGTAATTACTGGGAAGGAAAATCGAAACTAAAATATGTTATCGGTAAGGATGGCGGAGATGACGACCGCTTTTATTCCCTAAGATTGGATAATGCAAATTACGCCAATCCTGTCTCCAACATAATTACTGCTCCGGTTATTTGTGGTAATGTTTCCGACAACACTGGAGATCCTTTACCGAATGTTACAATTAGTATTACAGGTTCTGATAGCAGCAGTGGCTCGGTACAAACAGACGCTAGCGGAAATTACAAATATGTTACGCCCATGTCAGGTAGTCCGGTCGATGTCACTTATGCTATCACGGAAACCGACCTTAATGGTTATGTTTCTTTTTCAGATGTGGATGGCACCAACAACAACCTTATTACCAGAACTATCAATCTCATATCTACCTGTGATAATAATTTTGTCGATATTTTAAGACCGTTAGCGACAGATGACCGAGTAACGACCAATCAAGGGCAGACTGTAGCAATAGACGTATTGGCGAACGATACCAACCTTCCGACAGACGGCAGCCTTAGAATAAGAACCCAGACAACGGACGGAACGACAACCCTAAACGACAATGGTACGCCGAGCGACTTTTCCGACGATACGTTTAGCTATACCCCAAATGCCAATTTTCGGGGTACCGACTCTTTTTCATACGAGTTCTGTGATACTTCGGCGCCCGGTAATTGTGGCATAGCAACCGCATTTATAACTGTAGTTCCGAACCCTGTTGCGCAAAACGACAATAGTAGTACCAATGAAGACGTTTCTGTAATCATCGATGTTTTGAACAACGATCAGAATGTACCGGCAGCAGGCACCCTTCGTGTTTTGATAGCTCCGTCAAACGGAACTGCGGTGGTCAACGATAGCGGAACGTCGAACGATTTTACCGACGATACCGTCACGTACACGCCGAACGCCAACTTTAACGGTTCCGATTCTTTCTTGTACCAAATATGCGATGACACTCCTTTATCACCCAACTGTACAACGGCTACCGCAAATGTAACTGTCAATCCGAGCGTAGACGCATCAGACGATACCGCTACGACCGATGAGGACAGCCCCGTTGACATTGACGTACTTTCCAATGACGATGATGTACCAACAACCGGAACCCTGATAGTTACAACGCAGGCCTCCAACGGAACGGCAACCGTCGACGGCAAGGGAACGCCGGACCCTTCAGACGACGACGTGACCTATACACCTAATGCTGCCTTTGATGGTACCGATTCCTTTACCTATGAAATATGTGACGGCGCAGGAAACTGTTCTTCTGCCAATGTGGATGTTACCGTAAATGCGACCGTCGATGCGACCGATGATACCGCATCTACCGACGAAGATTCATCTGTAACTATCGACGTACTTTCCAACGACAACGATATACCCACAACCGGAACCCTGACAGTTACAACGCAGGCCTCCAACGGAACGGCCACCGTCAACGACAAGGGAACGCCGGACCCTTCAGACGACGACGTGACCTATACACCTAATGCTGCCTTTGATGGTACCGATTCCTTTACCTATGAAATATGTGACGGCGCAGGAAACTGTTCTTCTGCCAATGTGGATGTTACCGTAAATGCGACCGTCGATGCGACCGATGATACTGCATCTACCGACGAAGATTCGTCTGTAACTATCGACGTACTTTCCAATGACAACGATATACCCACAACTGGAACCCTGACGGTTACAACGCAGCCTTCCAACGGAACGGCCACAGTCAACCACAAAGGAACGCCTGATCCTTCCGACGACGATGTGACCTATACGCCCGATGCCGACTTCAACGGTTCGGATTCCTTTGGATATGAAATTTGTGACGGATCGGGCAACTGCGCTTCGGCAAATGTGGACGTGACTGTTAATCCGACGGCCGATGCAACGAACGATTCCGCTTCTACCAACGAGGATTCATCCATAAACATAGACGTACTTTCTAACGATACGGACATTCCGACTTCAGGTAGCCTAAGCATCACCGTACCGGCCGGCAGCGGAACTGCCCTGGTCAACGACGGCGGAACAACAAACGATCCTTCCGACGACACCATCGACTATACGCCGAATCCCGACTTTAACGGTTCGGATACCTTTACCTATGAAATATGCGACGGATTCGGCAACTGCGCCTCCGCCAATGTCGCTGTAACGGTAGACCCCGCACCCGACGCGTTTGACGACAACACGGCCACCGATCAAGACACGCCCGTTAATATCGACGTACTGGGTAACGACACCGATGTACCCGTAACGGGTAACCTGAACGTTATCTCGCAACCGTTTAGCGGTACCGCTACTGTCGATTTGAACGGTACGCCCAACAACCCGTCGGACGATACCATTATCTATACGCCCAATCCTAGCTTCAATGGCGGAGATGCCTTTAGTTACGAGATTTGCAATGCCTCGGGAAATTGTAGCAGTGCAAACGTATCACTGACCGTAGATGCGGTACCCACTGCGATTGACGATACCGCCGCTACCAACGAGGACGTTGCCGTAAACATTGACGTACTTGTAAACGATACCGATGTGCCGACAACCGGAACGCTGACAATCACCGCACAGCCTTCCAACGGAACGGCAACCGTCGACGACAAGGGAACACCAGACCCTTCCGACGATGACGTAACCTATACGCCCAGTGCCGACTTTAACGGAAGCGATACGTTCACTTACGAGATATGTGACGACCTGGCACATTGTGGACAAGCAAACGTAACCGTTACGGTCAACCCGACATCGGATGCGGCAAACGATACCGCGTCGACGAACGAGGATACCCTTGTGGATATCGACGTGCTCCTTAACGATTCCGATGTGCCGACTTCCGGTACCCTGAACGTTACCGTGCAGCCTTCCAACGGAACGGCCACCGTCAACGATAAGGGAACGCCGGACCCTTCCGACGACGATGTGACCTATACGCCCGATGCCGACTTCAACGGTTCGGATTCCTTTACCTATGAAATATGTGACGGTATCGGTAACTGTAGTCCTGCTACCGTCATTGTTACCGTCAACCCGACATCGGATGCCGTTAATGATTCAGCTGCAACCAATGAAGATGTTCCAATAATCATAAATGTTTTGGCAAACGATACGGATGTTCCGAGTACAGGAAGCCTTAACATTACAGCCCAGCCATCCAACGGAACGGCAACCGTGAACGACAATGGAACTGCCAACGATCCCTCCGACGACGACGTGACCTATACACCGGACGCCAATTTTAACGGTTCGGATTCCTTTGGATATGAAATTTGTGACGGATCGGCAAACTGTAGTCCTGCCACGGTCACTGTTACCGTTAACCCGACATCCGATGCCACAAATGATACCGCCTCGACGAACGAGGATACTGCAGTCGAGATTAATGTACTTGCGAACGATTCCGACGTTCCCAGCACCGGAAATTTGAACATCACCGTAGCCCCAAATAACGGTAGTGTGATTGTCAACGACAATGGAACTGCCAACGATCCCTCCGACGACGACGTGACCTATACACCGGACGCCAATTTTAACGGTTCGGATTCCTTTGGATATGAAATTTGTGACGGATCGGCAAACTGTAGTCCTGCCACGGTCACTGTTACTGTTAACCCGATTGCTGATGCAACTGACGATACCGCGAATACCGATCAGGACGTTGCCGTGGACATAAACGTGCTCGGGAACGATTCCGACGTACCTGCGACCGGCACCCTGAACGTTACCTCGCAGCCCGCGAACGGAACCGTGACCGTCAACGAAAACGGTACGCCCGGCAATCCGTCGGACGATTTCCTTACCTATACGCCCGACGCCGGTTACAGTGGTGGAACGGATACCTTCACCTATGAAATATGTGATACGGCACCGAACTGTGGCTCCGCTACCGTACAGGTGGCCGTAAACGAAATAGTAGTCGTGGCACCCGTGCCCGTTGGGAACAACGATACCGCAGATACCGATCAGGACGTCGCCGTGGACATCGACGTGCTCGGGAACGATTCCGACGTACCTGCGACCGGCACCCTGAACGTCACGTCACAGCCCGCGAACGGAACCGTGACCGTCAACGAAAACGGTACGCCCGACAATCCTTCCGATGATTTCCTTACCTATACGCCCGACGCCGGTTACAGTGGTGGAACGGATACCTTCACCTATGAAATATGTGATACGGCACCGAATTGTGGCTCCGCTACCGTACAGGTGGCCGTAAACGAAATAGTAGTCGTGGCACCCGTGCCCGTTGGGAACAACGATACCGCAGATACCGATCAGGACGTCGCCGTGGACATCGACGTGCTCGGGAACGATTCCGACGTACCTGCGACCGGCACCCTGAACGTCACGTCACAGCCCGCGAACGGAACCGTGACCGTCAACGAAAACGGTACGCCCGACAATCCTTCCGATGATTTCCTTACCTATACGCCCGACGCCGGTTACAGTGGTGGAACGGATACCTTCACCTATGAAATATGTGATACGGCACCGAATTGTGGCTCCGCTACCGTTCAGGTGGCCGTAAACGATGTAGTCGTCGTGGCTCCCACTCCCGTCGGGAACGACGATACCGCCGATACCGAGCAGGACGTTGCAGTGGACATCGACGTGCTCGGGAACGATTCCGACGTGCCCGCCACCGGAACCCTGAACGTTACCTCGCAGCCCGCGAACGGAACCGTTACCGTCAACGATAACGGTACGCCCGACGATCCCTCCGACGATTTCCTTACCTATACGCCCGACGCCGGTTACAGTGGTGGAACGGATACCTTCACCTATGAGATATGTGATACGGCACCGAACTGTGGCTCCGCGACCGTACAGGTTGCCGTAAACGAGATAGTCGTAGTGGCACCCGTGCCGGTTGGGAACGATGATATAGCCGATACGGAAGAGAACATCTCCGTTAATATCAGCGTGCTCGCCAATGATACCGACGTTCCTACCTCTGGAGCTTTAAACATCACTGTTCAGCCAACGAACGGAACCGCCACGGTCAACCAAAACGGAACGCTAAACGATCCTTCCGATGATTCAATTACCTATACGCCGAATACGGACTTTATCGGTACCGATTCATTTACCTATGAGATCTGCGATACGGCCCCGAACTGCGGCTCCGCGACCGTACAGGTAGAAGTCAACGAAACGGTCGGGGTGCCCGTACCACAACCGACCAATGACACCGCAAATACCGATCAGGACGTTGCCGTTAATATCGATGTACTTGCAAACGACTCCGGAGTACCGAACAACGGTAGCCTTATTGTGACCACACAGCCGGCTAATGGAACAGCGACAGTGGACAATAACGGAACACCGAACGATCCTTCCGATGATTCAATTACCTATACGCCGAACCCCGGCTATAGCGGTATCGATTCATTTACTTATGATATCTGTGACTCCGTACCGAATTGTGGGAATGCTACGGTATTTATAACTGTAATTGAGGAGATAGACACAGACAATGATGGTATCGCCGATTCAACTGATGTTGATGACGATAATGATGGTATTTTAGATCTTGACGAAGGTACCGAAGATACCGATGGTGATGGGATTCCTAATAGTTTGGATATCGACAGTGATAATGACGGTATTCCTGATATTATCGAAGCTGGAGGAGAGGACAGTAACGGTGACGGTCTAATTGACTATCCTGTTCCTGGTGACCCTAGTTCAATGAACGATACCGATAATGATGGTTTGGATGATGAAATTGCAGCTATTCCACTTCCCAATGAAGATTTTGATAACGACGGTAGACCAAATTATTTAGACCTAGATTCTGATAACGACGGTATAACGGATACCATCGAAGCTGGAGGAGCAGACACCAATTTAGATGGAGAAATCGATAGATTTACCGATGCTGATGGCGATGGTTTTAACGATGCCACGGCAACAAATTCGTTGCCTTTGCCAAATTCTGACCTGAACCTTCTCGATAAGCCGGATTTTTTGGATATAGATGCCGACGATGATGGGCTTCCCGATAATATTGAAGCGCAACCAACTTTGGGTTATATTTCACCTAGCGAAACTTTTTTACCGAATGGATTAAACGCAGCATATCCTATTGGTATTAATCCTGAAAATACAGATGGTGATCTCGTACCTGATTATGTTGACTTTGATTCCGATAACGATGGTATCAATGATGTTATTGAAGGCGATAGAGGCTTTTTTATCAGAACCGATACAGACGGTGATGGCCTTGTAAATGGTTTTGAAGGCTCAGAAGTCAATGACCCTTTTGATGTAAACGATGAAATCGATGATCCTACTACCCTACCGGATTCACAAATTCCGGGTGGTGATGTAGATTACAGACAAGGTGTTGATGTTGACAGTGATGGAGACGGGGTTTCCGACGATCAAGAGAATATCGACGGAACAGACCCTAACAATCCGTGTGATTTCACAATAGCCAATGTAACGCAAGTCCAGACCGAAAATTATCTTTTTGCCGATTGTGATGGCGACGGGGTAATCAATCAAACGGAAATTGAAGACGGTACCAACCCAGAAGACTCATGTGATCTTTTGGTTAACAGTAGTACGCTTGAACCTTCCGGTGATTACTTGATCAGTGATTGCGATGGGGATGGCGTTTCCAACGAAACCGAGCTAGCGGATAATACGGATCCTTACAACCCTTGTGACTTTATCGAAGCGAGCGTCACTTTAGAAAGAACGGGTAATTATTTGACTGCAGATTGCGATGGAGATCAAATACAAAACGGTCAAGAAATAAGCGATGGTACAGATCCAAACGACCCATGTAGTTCTATAGGTGGGAAACCTGCGGCAGGTACACCTTGTGATATCGATATCTTAACAGAGTTGGTAAACCCTGGCGTAAACAGGGGCATTTTCAGAATTGAGAATATAGAATCTTTCCCCGAAAATTCAGTACGAATATATAACCGATGGGGCTCATTGGTATATGAAGTACAGGGCTATAATAACAGCGAAAAGGCATTCATAGGATTTTCAAATTCGGCCACTACGGTCGTTAAGAAAGATACACTTCCTGTTGGGGTCTACTTCTATGTTATCGAATATGTCAAGAATGGCGAGGCTAAAATGAAAAAAGGATATCTGTACGTGAACAGATAACAAATAAATCAGCTTCGCATACTATTATAAAATTATGAAGAAACTTATCTTAACTATTCTATTTGCTGTACTTTCCGTCGGTGGCCTAATGGCCCAGCAAGATGCGCAGTACACCCAATATATGTATAATACAATGGCTGTTAACCCGGCCTATGCAGGTTCTCGCGGCACATTAAGCCTGACGGGGTTGCACCGCTCGCAGTGGATTGGGCTTGATGGTGCCCCGAGTACCCAAACGTTCAATATAAATGCCCCTGTTTCCGAAAGAGTCGGAGCAGGTCTTTCTATCGTCAACGATGAAATTGGTAATGGTACCAGCCAAGAAACCTATATCGATGGTGTTTTTTCGTACACCCTCAATCTAGCGCGGTCTTCGAAATTATCATTTGGTCTGAAAGCCAGCGCACATCTTTTGAACATTGATTTCAACAAGTTAAGAAACTACAATAACGAAGCGGCGGGAGTAGGTCTCCCAAATATCGATAAGCGGTTTTCTCCCAACTTTGGAGCTGGGGTTTACTACCATACAGATACCTTTTATGCAGGTTTTTCGGCCCCCAATATTCTAGAAACAAAGCATTTTGACGATTCTGGTGAGGCCACTTCCTATTTGGCCGAAGAGCGCATGAACCTCTACTTCATTACCGGCTATGTTTTCGATTTAAACCCACGGTTAAAGTTTAAGCCCGCCGCATTGGTCAAAGCCGTTCAAGGAGCACCTTTACAAGTGGATTTGTCGGCCAACTTTATGCTCAACGAAAAGTTTACATTAGGTGTTGCATATCGATACGATGCTGCCGCTAGTGCGCTATTCGGTTTTCAAGTTACCGATAAATTTATGTTGGGTCTTGCCTATGATCGCGAAACCACCGAGCTGGGAGATTCAAGCTTTAACGATGGCTCTTTCGAAGTGCTTCTCCGTTATGATTTCTTATCGAGATACAGAAGAATAGTCGCACCGAGATTCTTTTAAAAACAACAAAATGAAATATCTAGTCAAAATTTTACTTTTTTTTACGATACTGTGCAGTGTTCAAGTTTCCGCACAGGATAAAAAAGAAAGAAATGCGGAAGAAGAGTTCAAAAACCTGGCGTATTATAATGCCATAACGAGCTATGAAAAATTAATCGATGAAGGATATTCAGATGAACAAATCTTCAAAAATCTAGGAAATGCAAACTATTTGACCGCAAAATATGATGAAGCGGTGAGTTGGTACGGCAAACTATTTAGGTTAGAAGATGCGGCAATAGATGCCAACTATATATACAGATACGCACAGTCACTAAAATCAAACGGGGAATACAATGCCGCTGATATTTGGATGAAAAAACTTGAAGAAATCGACGCAACAGATTCGCGGGGTAAAAAATTTAACGAACGTCAAGAATACCTTGACGAGATTAAAACAATATCCGACAGATTCACGATTACGAATCTGACCATAAATTCTTCCGAATCTGATTTCGCACCTTCTTTCCATGGTGATAATTTAGTATTTGCCACCGAAAGGGATACGGGTGTCGTACTACCGAAAATCAATCAATGGACCAATAAGCCCTTTTTGAACCTTTACACTGCAAAACTTGATATGAGGGGAAAATTTAAGTTGCCCCATAAGTTTTCGGCTACCATGAACCAGCAGACCGATGAGTCGACGACGGCTTTTACCAAAGATGGGCAAACGTTATATTTTACAAGAAATAATTCTCAGAAAGGGAAATTTGCCCGAGATAAAGATGGCATTAGCAGATTAAAAATATATCGCGCTATTTTGGTGGATGGGGAATGGTCGGATATTACGGAGCTACCTTTCAACAGCGATGGACATTCTGCCGCCAACCCTGCCTTGAGTCCCGATGAAAGCAAGTTATATTTTGCCTCGGATATGGACGGAACCAATGGTCAATCCGATATTTTCGTGGTCGATATTACCGGAGATGGCCTTTTTGGCGAACCTAAAAATTTAGGGCCTGAAATCAATACGGAATCCAGGGAAACCTTTCCCTATGTCGCCGCTAACAATGTACTCTATTTTGCATCAGATGGGCATCCCGGCCTTGGAGGTCTTGATATTTTTGCGGTCGACCTAGATGACATGGAAAATATTCAGGTGACAAATGTAGGATCACCTATCAATAGCCTAGAAGACGATTTTTCATTCATAATCGACGACTCCAATAAAAAAGGCTATTTTTCATCGAACAGGGATGGTGGCAGAGGTAGTGATGATATTTATGCATTCAACGAGACCAAGACCGTAAATTTCAAGTGTCATACGGTGGTAGACGGCATTATTAAAGACCGCGAAAATGGTAATGCCCTAGCGGGAGCCCTTATCGTTGTTTTCGATAATGGGAGTAATATAGTCGCAGAAACCTTCACTGAAAAAGACGGAAGTTTTAGCCTATATGGCCCTTGTGAGGGTGAAGACTATAATTTGATCGCATCGAAGGATGGCTACAACAAGATGGAACAATCTATACAGAATGTAGGTGACGTGAACACTAAAGATATACGATTATCATTGGGAAAAACTTTTGACAAGCCTGTTGCCGGTATCAACTTAATTTCATTTCTTGGATTAGACCCCATCTACTTTGATTCGAATATGGCCGATATTAGACCTGATTCTTTTAAAACTATAGGTAAAGTGATTGCTTTTATGAAGCGCTTTCCTGATTTAAAAGTACAGATTCAGGCACATACAGACGCAAAGGCCGGGGCGAATTATAACGTTGTTTTGTCACAAAAAAGGGCAGATAACACCGTACTCTATCTTATTTCCAATGGCGTTGAATCTTCACGTCTTTCGAGTAAAGGTTTCGGAAAATCTAACCTGATCAATGATTGCAGTACCGGAGAAGCCTGTACCGACGAAAGACATCAAGAAAATCGACGATCGGAATTTATTATTGTAGAATAGGCGGTTTTATCGACGAACTTAAATCCATCTATGTTATGGAGAACTATAATGACGTAATCAGTTATCATAGTGAGCTATCTTCCCTAACATAGTAATACCAAAGTAACTTCTTTGCTAACTATCTCTACCACTAAATTCGTAGAATCAAAAACTATTTTCAGTTTTGGGCCAGAAAGATACTTTGATGCCCTTCCATCGATTGAATACCAAAATAAAAGTCAAGAGAAAAGAGGATGTCTAAAAAATTATTTATGCCGTCTTTGCGAGGCACGAAGAAATATGGTACTCAATTGAAGTTAACTAACAGATTACTTCGCTTTGCTCGTAATGACTTCTAAACTTTACTTTTTATACATCCTCAGTTATTCAAAAAAATCATTAGTTGCAAAGCCGAAGACAAATACGTTACTCATACGAGCGTCTCAAAATATATAAAAACCTGTTTCAACTTAGTTGATAGAACATCGCTCATTAATTGAAAAAACCCAACTTCAAAAGAAAATAGTTCGATTTATTCTGTAAATAACATAATATTTATACTACATAAATGTTGTTAAAACGCTGATACACTACATATCACAAAACTTACACAACAAAAATATGTGCACTCATAAATCATTTTTTAGTTTTGAGGTATCTATGAACATTATAGCTGTAAATTTTTTAAAATGAAGACGAGTATCTCGATTATGCTACTTCTGTTTATAGGAATTCAATTTAGTACTGCTCAGGTGAAAATAGGTAATGACCCTCATCAAATAGATGCTTCTTCCATTCTAGAATTGGAGAGTTCTAATCGAGCGCTGGTACTTACGAGAATAACAGATGCCGAAATGAACAGTTTTACTCCCTTAAACGGAGCCTTAGTTTATAATACGGATGCGAAATGCATTTTTGTTTTCGAGGGTAGCATCTGGAAAAGTCTATGTAATTCTGAAATTATGGTAACCAGTTCTGCGACAGGCCCGACAAATAATCAAGTCGGCGATGTGTGGATAGATACTACCAATAACAACGTCGGTATCTGGAGCGGAGTCGATTGGGTAACCATTAACCCGAACCCAAAAAGCGGTGACGGCGCCCCGTCAACAGCTACGGTGAACAGCCCTGTTGCCGGAGATATTTACGTGAACAGAATCAACGGAAATATGTATACCTACACCGGTTCAAATTGGATCGACAACAGCGCGGGATCTCAAGTGGGCAATGGATTAAGTAAATCACCTACTAATGTAATAGAACTAGGAGGCGTTTTGACAAAACCTACAGTAATTGAGACAAGTACAATCAATACATTGGCACTAGAAGGTCTAGATCTGGTCGATAATAATTCAAATATGGTAGTTACAGTAAATGAAACTACGAACGTTCTGAACAGAACATCAATTTCATCTTTAGTACAAAAAGAGGAAATTTTAATTGTGGCGAACAATGGCCAGAATCAATTTAATACACCATTGGCGATTACCAATACAAATAAAATAGATGTTTATAGAAACGGAGTCAAAATCGATTTTATAACTGTAGGCAGTAATTTGATAGAACTTGAGACCAATGTAATCTGCTTTCAAAATGACGAAATACGGATTGTTCAATTTTTTTGAAAACCCAATTTATTTTTAATCCCTAATCAATCACTGATTATTAAACCTAGTATTATGAAAACCCCAAATTATCTAAAACGAATACAAACAGGAATTTTTGCCGTTTGCCTACTTTCATTCGGAATAGCAACTGCGCAACAAACCACAGGAGATGTCACCAAAGAGGCCGACATCGTACCCGGAACGACAATAACCGCCGGTGCCGTACGTGTCATTGACAACAAGGGTACCATAAAATACCTACAATCTAAAAATGGCATCACTATGCTATCGAACACCACCGCTGACATAACAACGACCACTTGGCAATTGGGCGGTACGCTTACCGACGATACTTTTATCGACATTGACGGCAATGTTTTTGCCCTCGACGGACTAGAATTGGAAACCGGGGCGGCTTCTACTGATGCCACTGACGAATCAGATGCGGCTACCGCAACAGGTAGTGGCTATACAATTTTAGTAAGGGACGAAGCAACAGGGGAGACTAAAAAATTATTGGCCACGGATTTAATTCAAAGTGGTCAACAAGTTTTTACCGCAGCAGCAGATGATACGCTTACCTATACCTTGACTGGCATTGCTTTACCCATATACAGCCAAGTTTGGGTATATAGAAACGGCGCCAAACTTCTTGGCACGACGGACTATACGGTATCAGGAGCTGTGGTTACACTAGACCCTTCGGGTACAGGAGACTGGGCAGTTTATGCCAACGATACCATCGAGGTGCAATACGTCAAGTAACATTTGCACATAGAAAATACGTAGAAGTAAAATTTTAATACCCGGAATATATTTTGACGGTTAATTCAATCCTCAACCTATATTCCGGACTCAAAGGAATATCATTAGAATTCCTCCCCAATCTCTGATATCGGCGTTTCAAAGTCCGTTCGATGAAACGGGGTACGACCTACTAAAATGCTCAAACCGAACTACATTCGGATTTCGAAAAAACTCTTCGTTGCTCTTTTTGCACTATTTGTGCAAGTAGTGATCAATGCACAAGAGGAGTCGGTCATTGACCAGAAGGGAAATATCATCAAGATAAGGAATAACATAGTGACCACGGCCGCGACAGCACCGGCCACGCCCCTACAAAACGACATATGGTTCGATACTACTGCAGAGGTTACCAAAGTATATGATGGTAGCGTTTGGCTGACCATAAATTTAGATGCCTTGGCCAAAAAAGAGGATACTGCCAACAAATCTACCGACACCAACTTATCCGACGCGACGAACACAAAGTTTCCGACAGAACTTGCGGTCAAGACGTATGTAGATTCAAAATTAGTTGCTCCCGTCGATGACGATATTACGGCCGTGTCGTTTGACGGTACTGATTTGACAGTAGACGAGGGTCTAACTTCCTTCAGCGCAGACCTATCGGGCTTACGCGATAGCGATTGGTTTCAATCTAACACTACCATTCCTGCAACATCTATTAATCAGGACATTTACACATTGGGTAATGTCGGAATAGGTACAAACGACCCACAACGTGGCCTGCATGTTGCCGGCGGTAACTCGGTAATACGATTATCACGTTCAAGTAATACGGCAGCAATGATATTCGATAGGTACTCCGGTACTGTTGACAATACGCTAAAATCATTTCAATTTGGCTTAAATGCCTCCGCCTTAGGTGTCGGTGAATTCTTTTTTGCCGATTACAATGAGCAAATCGGTGGTGCAGGCTTTACTAGAATAATGACCTTTACCGATGGTAATGAGGTCATACGTTTCAATCAATATGGTGCCGGTAATTTTACATCGACCACATCATCTTACCTGCTCGGGGTAGAAAGTGATGGGGATTTGGTAGAAGTTGACCCAAGTACGTTTGGTACAAATACCAACATTTATAATACCGATGGAACATTGACGGCAAATAGAGCCGTAACCCAAAATAACTTTGATCTCAATTTTGACGCCAACACTTTGGTAGTGAGCGGTAATAATGACCGTGTGGGTATTGGCACAACAGCTCCAGATACCAAACTTCATGTTTCGACTACATCCGGAACCGGTCTTCTGGTAGAATCAACGGCAGGTAATTTTATTGAAATGAAAACGGCAACAGGCTTAAACAATCATTTCTATTTTTCAGATGCAACTAATGGGATCAGGGCAAATATCATTAATAATCGGGTTGGTTCTGATAATGTGTTAAGGTTAAATGCGGGGTCATCTTCCACAGATGTCGATATAGTGGTGAGAAATAATAATGTGGGTATTGGAACCCTAAGCCCAGATCAGCCCCTTGATGTCATTGGAAACATCGAGACCACTGGTACCATCAGAATAAATAGTGGGGATGGTGACAAAATATTAATGACAAATGCAGGCATAAATGGTTCCAAAATCAGCCATACTTCAGGATGGTCAATGAACTATAACGCAGGACCTGGCACCGGGGCGCTAACTGGATCTCATAATTTTACAACAACTTCGGGAGGCGCGTATACAAGTGCATTATACATAGCAAATGCTGGCAACGTCGGCATCGGTACAGTTACTCCTGATGCTAAACTGGACGTGGAAGGCGGAACAGTTAGATTTTCTGACTACGGGGGCGATGCCATAACAGGTACGCTAAATCGATTGCTAGGAATAGAAGCGGATGGCGATATAATCGAAGTCGACCCAAGTTCACTAGATATGGATACTACAATTTACGATACCAATGGCATCTTAACGGGTAATCGCGCGGTAACCCAAAACAGTTTTGACCTTAACTTTGATGCAAACACACTCGTTGTAAAAGGAAATACCGATCGTGTAGGTATTGGAACCAACAACCCAGCCAATACGTTAGAAGTAGAAGGCAATTATACCATTGACGCCTTGCATGGTGTCATTTCTTCCTATGACCATCCTACAAATGGGATAGGTCATCGATATACACACGATTCTTCGGGGTCTGTCGCAACCCTCACCGCTAATAGCTCCGGCTATAATATGGGCTCCAGTAATAATATCGTATTGACCCCAACGAATAATGTTGGGGTAGGCATTACAAATCCATCCGCTAAATTAGATGTTAACGGTACAATGCGAATAAGGACATTAGCTGCGGGAGCCGTTTCCGATCAAGTCGTTACGGCAGACGCCAATGGTAATCTGAGAAAATTGCCCATTACCAGCCTAGAAACTAAAACCTCGATTGCGCAAAACACAAGCACCGGAGTAGTTACGCATACCAGTGAAGATGGTAGTTCACAAGCAGTAAGTATCGTAAGTACCAATGCAAGTAATAGTATTTCATCCGGTACGGACGGTGGCGCGTATTATGAAAGTCCAACGAAAGCGTATGGAAAATTAATCCCGGCTTCAAATAGTATAGCGGCAGCTGGCATCAGTGGAGCCGTTAAAAATGCTGTTGGCCGATTTACTTTTACAATGGCGACCACAAGGTCTTCAGCGAATTACCCTATACAGCTAACCCTGTTGGAAACGGGCACTAACGATGTTAAAATATATGTTACGGCCCAAACCGCAACCTCTTTTTCCATTGCCATAGTGCAAACGACGCTCGGTTCTGGAAGCTATGTAGATAGAACTTGTTATTTCACCGTTCTTGATTTTTAAAAATATGGTGAAATCAAAATCAATATTATTTTTAATGACCGTTCTCGTAGATCTGTTTTTGTACTCTTCCGATGTGCAGACTGCTTGAAATTTTGGCTATATAAAAACTCATGGTAATTCTTAACTAGGATTTTTACTGAAGTTCAACATGATAGGAGGTATCCAAGCACGCAAACTATTTAAGGGCATCGATGGAATTTTATATGCGTATAATAGTGGTGTAAGCAAATGGCTGAGCGTCGATCGCATTCAGTGAGAAGAAATTAGTTGAAAAACAGTACTTCTAGTTATCACGATACAGCAGTTACTTTAAAAAACGAGTTCAATAAACTACTACACCACTTTATTGAAAAACCAAACAATTTTACCGTTTGATTACTTCAACTATCCGTGGCTTCACCACAACTATGATGCATTTTACAACATTGTAAGAACCTTCTTACCTTTTTATCGTAATTATTATACCATACATCGCGTGATTTTTAATCTACGCCATCGTACTGAGAATTTTTATATAACCAAGAATGTGAGAAATATATGTTAGGGGAACACCACCATTTTGCTTGTTCTCATATCGCATTGCTCTGGGTAGTCAAAAATAAATAGTTTACAGCCCGCGATCTACGTTTCGATATTCAAATCAACTAAATATATAATTTCTTTAAAAAAGATTAATGGAATAAAATATTCATGAAAATGCCTACATATATGCCTTTGTAGAAAAATTGGTTTTCAATTCCTTGAAAATTTTGATGCCTGTGAGCAATGAAGGCAGTTTTATTCAATTTTTCGGTATTGACTTCTCTAAACCTTATTGTCGACGGTAAAATAGGGGTATTTCCAAATTTTAAAATCAGATTTAAGTGTATTAAACAAATGATAGTACACATAGCAATTTAAAATTGACTCGTATTGAAAAGATTCGAACCCGGTTTCAATTCAAATTAGACAAAATAGGTTTATTGTTCAAGATCGATGTATTGTCAAATTAATCGACCGAAGGAGCATAAAAATGTATTTTATCGACCAAACATCAAATTTTGAGCGTTTTACAACATAAATGCAATGAAAACTTACATATAGTATAATTTTGTAATCAATGTAGGTAATAACCTATTAAAGTATCCTAGTATCCACCTGGCCATGAAAACCCCTCCCCATTTCTCGATTCCTAGCTTCCTCCTTCTAGTGGCATGTACTTTTTGTTTTTGGCAAGCTAATGCCCAAAATTTTGAAACAGTTTCCGTAACGGGGGTAGTTTCAGGTAATAATACCAACAATGCTCTTTTTTCGGTTACCTCTTCAATACCCAACTTAACCAGAGTTCGTGCACAGGTCATTGCCGGACAAAATGGTGCTTTTATACAAAATGGGGATGACATACAATTCACATCTGCCGCTACGGGTAACGGTTTCAACAACAACTTATCCAACCTTCAATTTTCTTTCCTGTTAGCAGATGGCACAACCCTGATTCAGCCTGCGGATTTTAGATTTAAAGTCAATGATATTGATGGTCCCAATAACGAAGCCCTTGGTACTTCATGTGATTCAGGACTTCGTTTTATAGCTACCGCTGACCCAACAAATATTGCCGTTCAAGATACACCTCCAGAGAATATTTTTGGAATTGGTACACAAACCGAGAATAACGGCACTACTAGCCGTATGATGATGGAGTTTAATAACATTAACCAAACTACACTTTTCAATTTTGCTGATAATGGTTTTTTAAAAGTATTTGACTTAAATGACCAACTTGCTATTGGGACACCGCTATATAGTGTTTGTATTTTAGATAGTGATGGCGACGGCGTTGATGACCGTGATGATTTGGATGATGACAATGATGGTATTTTAGATACTGCAGAAGCAAATGGTAATGAACCGGACGGTGATAATGATGGCGATGGTTTACCTAATTATCTAGATGTTGAAGATAATACAGGAGAATCTGCCACCTATACTGCCAATGCAGATGGCTCTACAACAAATTATACCGACGCTGATGGCAATGGCACCCCGGATGTCTATGAATTAGCTGACGGTGATGAAATACCAAACCATTTAGATACCGACTCAGATGGAGATAATTGCCCAGACGCTTTAGAAGGAACCACCAATTATGATTATGAAGATTTAGATAGTAATAATCAGCTTACAGCGACTGTAGATGGAAATGGTATTCCCGGTGGAGTATCACAAGGAATAGGAGGTTCCCAAGATGACTCCCAAAATTCATGTGACCCATGTGACCCTTCAAGCTCAGAATATGTGGACAGCGATGGCGATACGATTGGAGACTTTTGTGATCTAGATGATGACAACGATGGTATTTTAGATATTGACGAGCAAGAAATATTAGATTGTGATAATGTGGTAGTTCCCCTTTTTGGTGCCGCTCAGGGGCCAAATTCAATAAGTGGGTCAAACCCGAGTAATCCTCAAGTTAATGATGAGTTTAGATATATAGGAGTTTATACGGGGGTTGATGCGATTGTAAGGATCGTGGCCTCTTCTGACGACGCCATTCTTGAACTTGATGGTACAGCAAATGGGGCTGATGCGCATTTTCAACCAGAAATTGATCATGGTGCCAATGAGGGCTTTACAGAATTTCTTATCTCTTTTGTTAATACGGGTACCACCAATGCAGCGCCAATAAGTGATTATGTTATCGTTGCGGTTGATAATGATGTGTTGGAGTACGTGGCATTTCAGGATTCTGCAATCGAGTACTATACCGATGTTCCAACAAACCAATTAGTATATACTGGGACCGGAGCTTCTGGCTCATTTTCAAATGCATTTGTAAGTGATGGCACCGTAGTTGGAGGCATAGATGCCGATACGCCAGCGACACAAGCCGTAGCGGTCCATTTAGAGACCAGTCAGATAAGTTTTAGATTAGGAAACACTGACGGTGCTACCTCCTTACATTCGATTGCGCTATTACCATGCATACCAAGGGATGAATGGAATACACCTCCAGACTTCCCCTTAGTAGACAAAGACACTGACAATGACGGAATACCGGATAGATTGGATATTGATTCAGATAACGATGGTTGCCCTGATGCCGTAGAAGGTGCAGGAAATTTTACAAATAGTGATTTAACTACTAGCGGAAATTTAGCCGATGCAGATGAAGGTAGTGTCGATTCAAACGGAATCCCTGAAAATTCCGGCAGTCCACAGGCAACCGCACCAGCGGTCGAAACGGCTGTTCAAACTACTATAGATACGGCGCCTGTAGACCAGACAGAGGCAAACGGGGATGATGCCGTATTTACTTCGGCAAGTTCAGCTTTAGAAGCTTCAACAATAACCGCGGGTACACCCAATTATGACACAGATGTAAGTGCAGGTTTACAATATCAATGGCAAGAAAGTACTGATGGTGGCACTAACTTTTCTGATTTAGCCGGGGAAAATGACCCGACTCTGACCTTATCATCGGTTACCTTGGGAATGGATGGTAATATCTATAAAATTCTAGTAAGTCATCCTGATAATTCTTGTCCTATAGAAGCGCAGGCAATATTGAATGTTATAAACAAGATAGATGCCTTAAATGATTTTGGTTCTATAAACGCGGTACAAGGATTTTTTGGGGTTGATGATTTCTTAAATGTTTTGGACAATGATGAATTCAACGATGCGGCTCTTATTCCTGCAAATGTTGCGGTCACTCCAGTTACAACCGGCCCATTAACTATTAATGCAGATGGTTCTTTAGATGTTGCTAATGGTACAGGTACAGGCACCTATACTATTGATTATCAAATTTGTGATGCATCAAACGGTACCAATTGCGATATTGCTAGAGCAACGGTGAATGTTGGCGCAAACAATCTCCCTATGGCGGAGGACGATTCCTTCACGGTCGACCAGAACAGTACTGCTAACGATTTAACCGTATTGGCCGATAACGGCAACGGGGCCGACGACTTCGGGGGCGATGGTTCCAACAACGGTACCATAAGCCTTCCCTCCGGTACGACTTCCAATGGGGGCACAGTTACCGTGAACGACAACGGTACCTCGAACGACCCAACGGACGATTCGATCCGCTATACCCCTTTTGCGGATTTTGTAGGTACGGACAGCTTCGATTATACGATCACGGATGCGAACAACGATACTTCTACCGCCACGGTTACCGTAACGGTCAACGATGTTACCCCTCCGGCACCAATCCTGATCATCGACGATGTTACGGCGGACAATCTTTTGAGTGCCGCCGAAGCGGGAAATACTATTCCCGTTACGGGAACGGTGACCGGTGAGTTCAATACCGGGGATACCGTGACCCTGACCATAAACGGGACCGATTATACCGGTACCGTCGATGCGGGCGGACTTTTCAGTATCGATGTCCCCGGCTCCGAGCTGGCGGCCGATCCCGATACCACCATAGACGGAAGTATTACGAGCACCGATGCTGCCGGGAATACCGGAACTTCTTTTGCAACCAAGACATATGCACTCGATTACGACGGGGACGGTATCGACGACGATACCGACGAGGACGACGACAACGACGGTATCCCGGATACCGTTGAGGGCGCCGGCGATTTCGACAATGACGGCGTGCCCAATAAGTTCGACCTGGACAGTGATAACGATGGTATCGCCGATGTCGTGGAAACGGGCAATGGTGGATTGGATACCGATGGAAACGGTTCGATAGACCCCTCGGAGAGCAGTCCGGGCGTAAACGGTATTCCCGATGCGGCCGAAGACGGGGGTGGCGATGGTAACGGGGTAAGTGCTATTCCGGTGAATAGCGATAATACGGGCGGTGCGGATTATCTGGACATCGATGCGGACAACGACGGTATAAAGGATACCGTCGAGGCACAGTCCGATGCCGCTCTGGTACAGCCCTCTGGCAATGACTCCGATGGCGATGGTATCGATGATGCCTTTGATAGCGATAATGGAGGTAGCCTTATCGATACCCCCGTAAATTCGGATGGCGATACCCATCCCGATTATCTCGATCTCGATAGTGACGACGATGGTATCGTCGATAATATAGAATGGCAGTCCACTTCGGGGTACCTGAGCCCTGCAACGGATTCGGAAGGTAACGGCCTGGCAGACAACTATGAGACTTCCGCCGGTTCCGGGGTATCCGTGAACCAACCACAGAACTCCGATGGCGCCGACAGTCCCGATTTCAGGGACGGCGATTCGGACAACGATGGTCTGGACGACCTTGTCGAGGCCTATGATACAGATGGCGACAATATCGCCGATACCCTTCCCTCCGGTACGGACTCGGACAACGATGGCCTCGACGATGCCTTTGATCTGAGCATCTCGCCTCCAAATGGTATCGATGATACCGACGGGGCGACCAACAATAACCAGGATGTTACCGACTTCCCCAATGATCAGGACCCCTCGACGGGCGAGGTCGATTTCAGGGACGCCTCGGTGCCCTTTACCCCCATCGATACCGATGGTGACGGCGTGGACAACAGTATCGACATCGATAACGACAACGACGGTATCCTGGATTATGTCGAATCATTGGGCTTTGAACCTACGGGGAACTTGGGCGACCCGTGCAATGCGCCTTCCTTCCTGTTCACGGGTACCCCCACGGATGTCGGGGGAACCAACGATGGTTCGGTCGGCGATCAGTACCGGTTCTCCAATGTTGGTACGGTCGATGGCAACCCATTGGACGCCATCATCATGGTGACCGAAAGGTCCGCGAACATCACCAATTTTAATATCGAGACCACCCCGGGCGACAATGTATGGAACATGGAGTATGGGGGACTACCTGCTTTGGCCGGTGAAGTTTTTGAAATGGAGTTCAATATCAGGTTCGTACTCACGGGCAGCCTGACAAAATACAACGTTAACCGTATCGGGGGAACGATTGCAGATATCGACGGCTCCGATTTTAGGGAAAGTGTCATCCTTACAAACCCAGGTTTATATGCCTTAGACAGCAATACCCTAATTACGACCACTAATCAACTGGCCACTGGGAAAACAATCTTTTTAGGCCCAGAGGAAAGATTCGCAGGTTTGGACCAGGGTGCTCGATTAGCCGCCTATTTCAACTATTATAAAACGGACGACCTCGATATAGCCTTCGTTTCCGAAGCCGTAACATTGGTCTTCGATACCAGTTTAGGGTCGTTGAACCTTGATGTTTGTAGCATAAACGGTCTTTTCGATGCCAATAATACTGTAAGTAGTACAGGTGATAACGGCAACCAATCCGGTCCCGGTTCGTCTCCCGTATTCACGGTGAACGATGGTATCGACAGTGATAACGACGGTATTTCCGATGAACGCGATATCGATTCCGATAACGACGGTATCCCCGACAACGTAGAGGCGCAGTTAACGGCATCTTACGTGCCTCGGGGCACGGCGGATACCGACGGTGA
>ENA-ORXU01000512-ORXU01000512.1-marine-metagenome-genome-assembly--contig:-NODE-512-length-43654-cov-4.043647_pt1 | contig 43654 bp, 44 predicted proteins | sample MGYA00237869_ERZ511484 | MGnify/ENA metagenome assembly ERZ511484 | reverse complement strand
CAGAGGTAATTTGTTGGGCCTGCGCCATTTGCGGGAGCGCTGCGGCACTGGCGATGCTCGCTACGCTAGCGGCAAGAAGAAACCTAATTTTCATGTCCCTGAATTCCTTAATCGAGAGATGGCTTGGCCCTAGGAGCGGGTTGGTGGACCAGATAGCTGTGCTGAGCGGCACTTTTCTTTCAGTGGTGTGACACTGCAATCTCTTGTGGTCACATTCCGGTCATTTCTTGTGGGTTAGGCATGGTTTCGAACGCAACTGTTGCTGCGTCGCAACATTTTTACGCGACTCAAGAGGTCCCCGAGTGTCCGGACTTTCGGAATCTTTGCGAATCGGTTGAAAGGCTTAGGCGAGCCCGATTTCCCGCAACCGCTGCTGCAAAAAATCGTGCGAGGTGATCGCTGGCGCAGGTTCATCACCCGGTGCGACGCATTGCGCCAATGGCTCAATCAGGAAATCGGGCCGAAAATGCAGGAAGAACGGCATCGAATAGCGCGATCGTTTCGCCGCCTCTCCGCCGGGGTTCACCACGCGGTGGGTGGTCGAGCGCAGCCGGCTGTTCGTCAGCCTATCCAGCATATCGCCGACATTCACCGCGAGTGCGCCCTTGGGCGGCGAGACAGGCACCCATTCGCCTGCCGTGTTGAGCAGCTCAAGACCGGCCTCTTCGGCGCCCAAGAGCAGGGTGATGGTGTTGATATCGCCATGCGCTGCCGCACGGATCGCGCCATCGGGCGCATCATCGCCAAGTGGAGGGTAGTGCAGCAACCGCATGACCGAATTGCCGTCCTCCACCGTGGCGACAAAATAGTCTTCTTCCAGCCCCAGATGGATGGCAATCGCGCGCAGGATGCGGCCACCTGATTTTTCGAATTCAGAATAAAGCTCGGCGAAAGCCTCTGCAAAGCCGTCAATCTCGGCAGGCCGCATATTGGGCGCCATCACATCGCTTAAGGGATGGCCTTTGGGGAGAGTGCGTCCCACGTGCCAAAACTCTTTCAGGTCATGAACCTCGGCATCTTTGGCGATTTCGGTGCCGAATGGCGTGTAGCCGCGCGATCCGCCAATTCCGGGCTTGTGATACTGCCGCTTGATATCCACGGGCAGGGCGAAGAAAGCCTTGGCCAATTCCTCGGCCCGCTCAATCAAATGCTGCGGGATCCCGTGATCGCGCACAATGGCGAAGCCATATTCGGCAAAGCTATTGCCTAGCTCGTCGGAAATTTCTTCCAGCGGCTTTTGGAGTGAAATCGATGCGAGGTCGGCCATGTCCCTGTCCCTAGTATGGCAGCAAGAGCCCGGCCAGCGCCGCACTCATCAAATTGGCGAGTGAGCCTGCGGCCAATGCGCGCAGGCCCAGCTTGGCGATCACCGGACGCTGGTGGGGAGCAAGCCCGCCCGTCACCGCCATCTGGATCGCAATGGAGCTGAAATTGGCAAAGCCGCACAGGGCAAAGGTCACAATTGCCGTTGTCCGGACCGAGAACGTGCCGTCTGCAAGTCCGCCCAGTTCAATAAAGGCGACAAATTCATTGAGCACGATCTTGGTGCCGAAAAGGCCCCCGGCAATCCCGGCCTCATCCCATGGAACGCCGATCAAATACATCACTGGTGCAAAAACATACCCGAGCAATTGCTGGAAGCTGACGTCGGGATAGCCGAACCATCCACCGACACCGCCCAAAATGCCATTGGCAAGTGCCACCAGTGCGACGAACACCATCACCATCGCGCCGACAGCGACTGCCAGCTTCACGCCCGTTTGCGTGCCTTGCGCGGCGGCTTCGATGACGTTGGCGGGCTTGTGCCCTTCCTCAAATGTCTCGGCGACTTCGACTTCGTGTGCCTTGCCGCTTTCAGTAAGCGCAGCAGGGCCTTCGGCACTGATACGCGCATCAGGCAACTTGATATTGTCCGGCTCAATACCGGCCAGCACAGCTGCGTCGCGCGCCAAATCGCTATCGTCATCCGGCATGATGATCTTCGCCATCAGGATGCCGCCGGGGGCAGACATGAATGCCGCTGCCAGAAGAAACGGAACCGCCTCGGACCCGATGAAACTGGCATACGCAGCCAGAATAGTGCCCGCGACCCCGGCCATGCCGACCGTCATCAGTGTGAACAGGCGGCTGGGGGAGAGTGCGGCAAGATAAGGACGAACGACCAACGGGCTTTCGGATTGACCGACAAAGATATTGGCAGCGCTGCCCAGAGCTTCCACCTTGCTGATCCCGGTAATCCAGCCAATCGCGCCGCCAACCCAGCGCACCAGACGTTGCATAATGCCCCAGTGATACAGGATAGACACAATGGCTGCGAAGAACACGATCACAGGCAAGGCTGCGATAACAAAAGTGTTGGTGAAGGGGTTGGCTTCCATGGAGCCGAACACAGCTTCAATGCCGACTTTGGAATAATCCAGCAGTGCGATGACGCCGTTGGACAGGAATTGTATCGCCTGCACACCCCACGGAGTGCTCAACACAAGTACTGCCATCAGCGCCTGCAGCGCGAAAGCGGCACCGACAATACGCAGCTTGATCCGGCGTTTTCCGGTCGACAGCAGGAAAGCTATCAGCAGGATCACAGCGATCCCTGCGAGTGATACAATTTGGGGAGGCACGGCTTCTCCTATCAGGCAGTCAGCGTGGTTCCTTGCCTATTCGTTCGCCGGACTCAAACGGATTCTTGACAGTTTTCCCCATGCAGCCCTTGCCAATTGCAGGCTTAGGGCAATAGCCACGGCGAATGACTGACACTTCATCACCCATTCGAACCTTTCCCATGGCTCGATCCCTTTTCGTCCTGACCCTTCTGTATGGAGGCATGACGGTGATTGCGGGAGTGCTGGCTTTCAAACAATTCGCCGTCGGGCCGATTGTTGTAGAAAGCGGCATCCTGGCCTTTTTGCTGCTCGTGGTGATTTCGAGTGTCGTTTCACAGCAGCATGGCAAGGCGGCGGCAGATAGGCTGGTGTTATGGGGCTTCCTTCCGCTCGCCTTCTCCATCGGATTGATCTGGATTGTTCTCGCACTGCCCGCATCACCAGAAATGCCAGCGGAGAACCTCGCCGCGTTTGAAACAGTTCATGGGCAGACACCGCGAATTATGGCGGCTGGACCAGTCGCTTATGGGGTGTCGCTGCTGCTCAACGTCTGGATCTTCAACAAGCTGCGCGGCAAGGGTGATGGGGACGGTTTCTGGTTGATGGCGCGCGGTGCCATTGCCTCTGCGATCAGCCAAGCGGTCGATACGCTGATCTTTATCACGCTGGCCTTTTATGGCGAGTTTCCAATTGGCAATCTTCTGGTCGGCCAAGCAATCGCTAAAGTCGTTCTGTCCTTTGTTTTGGTGCCGTTTCTGATTGCTGGCGCAGTCGCGTTGGCAAAGCGGCTGGACCGCGAAACATGAACGGTGAGGACGATCTGGTCGCGAAGGCCGCAGAGGCGCGGGCGAGGGCGCATGCGCCCTATTCCAATTTTCTGGTTGGTTGCGCGGTTGAAAGCAATGATGGCCGCGTTGCTGTCGGCGCCAATATGGAGAACGCCTGTTATCGCCTCGGCGTCTGTGCGGAGCAATCTGCGCTGACTGCTGCGCAGCAGGCTTTCGGGCTGGAGAATGTCGTGCGAATCGCAATCGTTGGCGGCCATCGCAGTGATACAGGCGGAAACGGCGCGATTACGCCTTGCGGTGGATGCCGCCAAGCCATCGCGGAGGCAGCGCAATTGGCCAAGAGCGACACCCAAATCATCTGCTGCGACGCGGCGGGTGAAGACCGCTTGCATACCAACATCACGACTTTGCTTCCCAACGCATTCACGCTTGATTGATCGGTCACATGGCTCGCGGTTCTTCTGACTACAATGCGGGCGACTTGTTCGGAGAGCTGTATCTCGCTCAAGATACAGCCGTCCCGCCTGCGCGAAGAGCTGTTCGAGAATACCTGCCGGGATTGGCCCTCTGCGCAACGGCTGCGCTCGCCGCGGCTTGGCTTGCGAGCCAATATGGCTTTCCGATTATCCTGCTTGGCCTGCTGATAGGACTCGCGCTGAGCTTTGTCTCGGATGTTGAAGTGACTGCGCCCGGCCTTGATTTTGCAGCAAAACGCTTCCTTCAGATAGGCATTGTCCTGCTTGGCCTGCAGGTGACCTTCGCGCAGGTCATGGCACTGGGCTGGGTGGCCTTTGGCGGACTTCTGCTGGTGATGGCGGGGGCCTTCGCCGCGGCGATGATCGCTGCCCGGTTTGGCTCGCAATCAAGGGAAGCAGGCCTGCTGGCAGGCGGTGCAACGGCCATTTGCGGGGCATCCGCAGCGCTGGCCTTGTACGGTGTGATAGGCAAGGATCGGCTGGATCAAGCGCGCTTTTCGGTTACGCTGGTGGGTATCGCAGTGGCTAGCGCAATTGCGATGTCCGCCTATCCGGCGCTCGCTCAATTGGCGGAGTTTACAGATCGGCAGGCTGGCTTTCTCATCGGTGCGTCGGTGCATGATGCGGGACAGGCAATTGGCGGTGCCTTCGCCTATTCCGATGCTGCCGGACGTGATGGAACAGTGGTGAAACTGGCGCGCGTAGCCATGCTCGGCCCTATTGTTGCCCTGGTGGCGCTCTGGCTTGGCGGGGCAGGAGGCAAAGGCGTGGCCAGCAAGGGGCGCGCATTTCTGCCGTGGTTCATCATAGGGTTCCTGCTTCTTCTCATCGCCAATAGTCTGATCGCGGTGCCTGAAACGGCTCGCAGCGGCGCTCTGGAGGTTTCGAAAGCCTTGCTGCTGCTGGCAGTAACGGCGACCGCTATGCGCTCTCGCTTGGCTGATTTGCTGGAAGCAGGCTGGTCAACGCTGGTACCGGTTATCGCGGCGACATTGGTCTCATTCGCCATTGCATTTGCCGTAGCTCTCCTGTTGCTCTGATGGTCTGATGGTCTGCGACTAGTCGGGCCGCGGCAGGGCGGTGGTGAACTTCATCTCCTCCATAGAAAAGCTGGCAGTCACATCAGACAGCCCCGCCACGCGGCCAATCAACCGCTGATAGATGCGATCATAATCAGCAATATCGCGCACCCTGAGTTTCAACATGTAATCGATATCGCCAGCCATGCGATGGCATTCGATCACTTCATCTAAGGCATCGATTGCTGAGGCGAAGGCTTCCAGCCATTCGCCATCATGGCGATTAATCCTGATGGAAACAAACACTGTAGTCGCCAGCCCGACCGCGTTGGGATCAAGCAGGGCCACTCGCTTTGCGATGATGCCAGCGTCTTCCATTCGCCTGATCCGCCGCCAGCACGGATTGGCCGATAGCCCAACCTGCTCGCCAATCGCCTGCACCGTTTGCGAGGCATCGCGTTGCAATTGACTGAGGATGGCCCAGTCGATGGGATCGAGTTTCGCTTTATCACTCATATGTGAGACAGAATATCAAAGTTAGGCACATTTGGCGAGAACTTTGGGATCATTGTGAGGCCAAGGCGGCATATATATCCCGAAAACAACATGGATCTTGCAAAAAAAATGATACTCGAACCCTTCACGAAGCACCCCGCCGATATTGGCGAGACCTATGGTGAGCATCTTGTACAGGCGTCAGGCTTCGGTTTTCGCATGATCGTGGCGGGTGCAGCCTGCGTGCTCCATGGCATTTTCCCGTTTCTTTTCGTGAAGACGGGCAGCAAGCAGATCGCCCATCTGCATGACCGGATGGTGGCTAATCGCACGAAATTGCCTGATGGCTGGAGCTACACCATTTAGCAGGGCGCAATCGGCCAAGTTGATTGGCATTAACGAAAACGAGCAATGTGATTGACAGCAACGCCGTGAAGATGTGGACCACTTCAGATTCTTTTCTGAAGGCCAATGCAGCATTAGCCTCCGCCTCGAAATCGACGGTCCCGTAGAGCGTCTGTTGATCGACCGCATGGCTTGCAGCCAATCAGGCAGCCATCAACCGAGTACAATTTGAATTGGCGCGGCTGTCGTTACCGACCATCGCTTTTGTCGAAGGTGATTGTGTGGGCGGTGGTTGCGGCATTGCGATTGCGTGCGACCTGCGGGTAGCGACAGGCAAGGCGCGCTTTGGCATCACGCCGAGCAGACTGGGACTGGTCTATCCGCTGCATGATGTGAAATTGCTAACGGATCTTGTCGGGCCGGGACAGGCCAAGCGGATGCTTTTTACCGCCGGACTGTTGGATGCTGCCGAATCGCGGCGCATCGGCCTGATCGAAGAGATAGCCGACAGCCCTGAGGCTCTCCTGACAAAAATTCTTGCCGCCAGTCCCCACTCAATTCGTGAGATTAAGGAGTTTGTCCCCCCGGGGTGTTGATGGGGAGACAAGCGATAATGACGAAACAAGGGCGATTTTGGCAGAAGCCTTCACGCTAAATGATTTTACAGAAGGCGCGGTGGCTTTCGCAGAAAAGCGCGGGGATGTGTTCAAGGGTTAAATCTATGGGTAGGCAACGCAAAATGCGCGTGACCCAATGCATGATTTCAAACCGCACGAAGGCCGAGCTTTAAATCTGCAAATTAGCAGGCTATACGTGAAAGTTCATTTTCTGGGCGCGTGATCGGTAATTGTGCGCTAGGGACGTGTTATGCGAACATGGTCGCTTAGTTTAGGAATAAAAAGAAGGGTTTGGATTAATGAAAACTCGTTTGAAGTATCTTTCAGTAATCGCTGGCGCGAGCCTGCTTGCAGCTTGTGGTGGCTCCGATGCTCCGGCACCTGCGGATGAACCGGATGCATCTGCCGCCGCAACAGATGCTGGCGACACTGCTGATGCTGGTGATGCTCCTGCCCCGACAGCCGATTCGACTGACACCCTTGACGGCACCACGCTCGCTGAGTTCACTGGTGACGCTGCCAATGGTGAGACGGTTTTTGCACAGTGCATGACCTGTCACGTGTTGGAAGAGGGTGTGAACCGGGTTGGTCCTTCGCTCGCAGGTATTATTGGCCGCGCCGCTGGTACGGTTGAAGGCTATAACTACACCCCCGCTAACGCTAACAGCGGCATCACCTGGACACCTGAAAAGATGTTCCAGTATCTTGAGAACCCGGCACGTGTTGTGCCCGGCACCAAGATGGCATTTGCTGGCCTTCCCGAAGGTCAGGACCGTGCTGATGTGATCGCTTATTTGCAGGCACCTGCTGAATAAGGTTCACCGCCAAGACATCAAAAAGGGCGCGTACCGAGAGGTGCGCGCCCTTTTTTGTGCCTACAATCGGTGTGAAATCAGGCGGCGACGGAGCCGCGCGCTAATTCGCATTGCGACCAGATATCGCTCAGCGCGTTCATCAGGCGGTCTATGTCGCCATCACCATGCACTGGTGACGGGGTAAGCCGCAGGCGCTCTGTGCCAACGGGCACCGTGGGGTAATTGATCGGCTGCACATAAATGCCGTGATTGTCCATCAGCCAGTCGCTGATCATTTTGCACTTATGTGCATCGCCGACCATTACCGGGATGATGTGGCTCGGATTGGGCAGGTGGGGAATGCCCAACATGTCCAGCTTGCGGCGCACCGTTGCAACACGGTCTTGCTGCATTTCACGTTCGTGGCTGCTGGCTTTCAAGTGCTTGATGCTTGCACACGCGCCCGCCGCCACTGAAGGGGGCAGGGCAGTGCTGAAAATGAACCCGCTGGCAAAGGTTCGCACGAAGTCCACCAAATCGGCAGACGCTGCGATATAGCCGCCCATGACGCCGAACGCCTTGCCCAGCGTTCCTTCGATCACCGTTATCCGGTCCATCAAACCTTCGCGCTCGGCAATGCCGCCGCCGCGCGGGCCGTAAAGGCCGACGGCATGCACTTCATCGATATAGGTCATCGCGCCATGCTTTTCGCACACGTCGAGGATTTCTGCGATCGGGGCGATGTCGCCGTCCATTGAATAGACGCTTTCAAATGCGACCAGCTTCGGAACGTCCGAAGCATAGGCTGACAGCAAGCGGTCCAAGTCTTCAGGATCGTTATGCTTCCAGATCTTGTATTCCGCACGGCTGTGACGAATGCCTTCGATCATGGAAGCATGATTGAGCGCGTCTGAGAATACGACGCAGCCCGGGATGCGGCTCGCCAAAGTTCCAAGGCCTGCCCAATTGGAGACATATCCGCTGGTAAACAGCAGGGCGTCTTCTTTGCCGTGAAGGTCCGCGAGTTCCTGCTCCAGCAAGACATGGTGATGATTGGTACCTGAAATATTGCGGGTGCCGCCAGCACCTGCGCCGCATTCATCCAGCACCTTGTGCATCGCATCAATTACGACGGAATGCTGACCCATTCCAAGGTAATCGTTGGAACACCAAACGGTGACTTCCTGTGTGCCATCATCGACGTAGCGTGTGGCATGCGGAAATGCGCCGCGTCGCCGCTCAATTTCAGTGAAGATCCGGTAACGCCCCTCTTCGCGAACAGCTTCCAGTTCAGCCTTAAAAAACCCGTCGAAATTCATGGTCAGCTATCCCCTTCGGTAATCAGAGTTCGCCCGATCTTCTTGCGCCGTGAACTGGGCAAGGCCCAGCCCCACAGCATGCCATCGCGAAATGGCAGGGCGAGAAACAGGTGTTCAATCGTGCCCAGCGCGGCAAAGGCAAACAGCAGGCTGGCACCGACGGCCTCTGCGCTGCCAGCGGGTGATGCCATGGCGGCGCTCCCAAGCCAGATGGTGAGGCCAGCTGCCGCTGCGATTGACAATGGCAACGGCCAGCCGAGCCGCGATGGACCGTAATAGCTTTTCAGATATGCAAGATGCGGCGGCAGAATGTCGGTCGCAGAATTGGGTACGCCGTAAAAGATGTTCAACTTGGTCGACAGCCGCATGGCGTAGAGCAGAGTAAAGGTCATTGCGGCAATCTGATTGGCTTCATTCCAAGTGATGGAAATCAGCAGCAGCGCCGTAACAGCAAGCGTAATCTCATGATGGATCAGCGTTGCACTGGCCTGCCGGAATCGCTCCCATCCGCTAACGCTGGGATCGCAGGCTTCACGGCGCGGCCCGGATACGGCGCCGGTCAGGAAGCCAATTTCATGCCAGGCCCATACTAGGATCGCTCCGCCGAAAGCGATGTAAGCAGACCAGAGCGAGGTTGACCCCATGCTCAGGAAAATCACAGTCAGACCGGCAAGGCCTGCAATTCCGCCCAGCGCAAGACTGCGCGGGAACGTGGCGCGTTCACGGTTATCAATCCAGGCGACAAGCCCGGTAGCGATAAACCAGATCGCAATAGTAGCCAGAACAGGCAGGATATGGCCGCTCCAGCTCACCATGCGGGCTGGAGCCTAACGGTTTCAGGCACGGCGTTCGGCTTGGCCCGGTGAATATACATGCGCGCAAAGTTCCAGCCGGCGCCAGCCATGCCGGAAAGGCGCATCAGGCCGCCGACAATTCCGCCACGCTCTTTGCCGTCTTCGATCTTGTTGGCAGCCTGAAGCAAGGCTTCCATTTTGCGGCGGAAGGCAGGATCATCAATGTCGAGTTCAACCGGGAATACCTGACGGCTGATCTGATTGCATATGCCGAATACCTGATAATCATACTCGGTTGGATCAATTCCCAAAGCTGCGTGGAACACCGGGCGATTGTGATCGCGAACATACATGGTCGCATATACCGCCAGTATGAAGAAGCGGATCCAAAGCTTGTTATGGCCTTTCAGCAGCTTGGGATCGGCATGCATCAGCAGGGCGAAAGCATCGCCGTGGCGGAATTCATCATTGCACCATTCTTCGAACCAATTGAAGATCGGATGGATCATCTTGTCCGGGTTGGCCGCAAGATGGCGATAGATAGAGATGTAGCGGGCATAGCCGATCTTCTCTGACAGATAGACCGCATACCAGATGAATTTCGGCTTGAAGAAAGTGTACTTCTTGGTCTTCGTCAAATAGCTCAGATCAATCCCGATACCGGCATCTTTAAGCGACTCATTGATGAAGCCGGCATGGCGGCTTTCGTCCCGAGCGAGCAGTTTGAACAGCTGCTTCACGTCTGGGTTCTTGGTGCGCTTCGCGATTTCTGCATAGAGCACGCAGCCTGAAAATTCTGCGGTCAGAGAGCTAACCAGAAAATCGATCATTTCAGGGCGTAATTCCGGGTCCAACCGATCAATCGCGCCTTTGAAGCTGTCGTCTTTCTTGAAGTGCTTCTTGTTGGGGTCACCCTTCATTTCTTCAATCAGGGAATCCCATTCTTTGCGGACCAGCGAAACGTCGATGGCATCCAGCGCGTCGAAATCGGTGGTGTAGAAACGCGGGCTGAGCACGGTTTCGTGCGTGGCCATGTCCATCGTGTCATCACTGGTGATCGCTGTGTGGGCGTTCATCGCACCCTCCCTGGATTGAAACTGACTTCGACAAGTTCGGCAAAGTCAAAATAGGCGGCAATTTTCGTCCAAGCGCGCCGTGCTGGACCTGCGCGAGTAACGGTGGCCATGCGTTCAAAGGTGGCGGTTTCGCCAAAGTCTACGCTGATTGGATTGCCATGCACGCGGACCCGGTCGCCGGGATAGATCGCGATATTATCGGCCAGTTCGACATGGGCATGAAAATGCGCGTCACTTTGTTCCACCGCGATGCGGCAGGGCATGTCGAAGGTCTTGGCGTTCACGTGATATCTCCGCCGGGGAGCATGGCTGCGAAAACAGCGCGGTTGTCTGGTCCAAATGCACCCAGTTCGATGATCCGGCCCGTTGCGCTATCGGTCAGTGAGATGGAGCCATCTCCCCAAAGCGTAAGGTCAAACGGCGGTTCTGCGCCCACACCATTCAATCGGCGCTCGCGGGCAAGGCCGCGCAGCACGCCGCGCACAAACCCGCCGCTCTGTGTGTCCATATCGATCACGGCGACTGTATCCCCGTTACTGACATCTTCGATCAACACCGTGCCATCATCCTGGTCAAGGAATTGCAGCGAGCGTTCAGCGACAGGTACGACATTCGCTTCTGCACGCGCCACAGTCGGCACAGCTTGGCGGTCCATGAAGCCGAGTGATACCGCAGTCGTCATCAGCAGGCAGGCACCAACCAGCATTCCGGCCGCAACCAAAGCAGGCTTGGGAACGGTGTTTTCATGGCTATGGGCGTGGCTCATGCGGTGGCTTCCTCAAGTCGGCCCGGAAAAGCGTTTGCAGGAGCCTGCGAGCGGATTTCCTGAGCCGGGGCATTGGCAATGACTGCCGCGCAAGCTTTCGCTAGCAGGTCTGCGACATTTTGCACATCTGGCAGGCTGCGCATCATGGGCTGCGCCGCGCGCAGCTTCATGGGGCGAGCATGTGGCCAGATCATCGCGTATCCAATGCCGTGGCGACCATCAAGCTCCATTGCGATGTCACCAACCTCGCCGCCTTGCGGGCGCAGGTGGGCAGCGCCGATAAGCTTAAGCGGAAGGTTGATGCACTTGTTCAGCGCCACGCCAATCCGCAATACAACGCGGCGATTGGTAATGGTGTACACCGTGGTCCGGGCCACAAGAACGGCGTAGACCGCGAGCAAGCCGATCGCCAACACACCGCTGATCACACTGGCCAAGGCGCCGCCGAACGATCCATTTGCCAACGCAACCAGCGCGATGGCGACGAAGTAACCGATGATCCAGCGAGACTTCAACGCCGAACGCAGGAACACCCGCCAATCAGGCGCGCCCTGCCAGAGGATTTCTTCGCCAGCAGGCAAATCACCCGGCAGACCGCGAACAGGTTCGTGGTCATACTCGATCATACGAACGGCTCCTGACGGCATTCCTTGGCGTAGAGATATCCGCCGCCGAAGTATGCGATAACACGTTCTTCTTCGTATCGGGTGATCTCTTCGCCTGATGCAACGGCAGGAACGCCTGAGTAGTCAGCAGCATTGATCGCATCGATCATGACCCGGTCTTTGCGCACCACGGCCATCGCCATTGGCGCGAGCACTTTTTTCTCACCGATGTCAACTTCGAGATAGCGGACCATATGTTCGGACCGGTCAACCCACATATCGGTAATCGTGCCAGCGATGGCGCCGTCTGCTGCAATCAGCTTAAGACCACGCGGATCGGTGCTGAGCGGTGCCACCGTAATATCGTCGTCCTTCGAAATCGGCACGATGCGGGCAGTACCGTGTGCGGTCATATCGGGATATTTTGCGCGGTCGGCGTAGGCTGCAGGGCCGATGCCATCTTCCAGCGGATTGCCAGTTGGGAAGTAAGGCGCGCCGGGAAAGGGTTCGCGGCGTTCGCCTGCAACTTCAAACGGATCACGTTTGTTGTGCGGTGCTGTCGCGGTGCCTTGGCCAAACGGCAAGTTGAAAGTCTTTGGTTCTGCCGTGCTGAGCGGCCCACCGGGGAAATCAATATGACCTGTCATGGGGTCTTCCAGCGGATAGCCTTCACGCCGATCTTCACGCCGGAGATAGAAAATCAGAACTACGAAGAACAAAAAGAATGCAATGAGCGCCAGCTCTGCAACATCAATACTGCCCACTATATTGCCATCAGCCATGGGTGTTTCCTTTCGAGGTGATCATGTCGGGAATTCCTGCAAGCCGAACCGTGCGGCTGCATTTTTGGTGCCGCCGGCGCGGGTGCGTCCGACGAGAGGGCCAAGCACGACCAATGTGCCCAGCAATAGGATGATTTCAAGGGTGTAGACCACGGTGTAGCCCGTCGCGCGGTCTGCCAGAGCAGCGCCAAAACCTTCGGCAGTGGCAAAGTTTCCAACCAGATCGCGGATGATGCCGCCAAGCGCGATAGCAACGCCCATGGCCGTCGCCTGCACTGCGCCCCATGCGCCAAGTGCCAGACCGGCACTGTCATCGGGCGCGAGTTCCATCGCGGCAACCAGCGTGCCGACAGAGAACAGGCCGACGCCAAGTCCGATGGCGACTGCGCCAGCGCCCAGCAGGCCGGGTGCGTTAAGCGGATCGGCAAACAGAACCATCAGGAAGGCGGAAATCCCGATCACCACGCCCGTACCAGAAAGCCGCAGCGGGTCAGTACCGCGCGTCAAATGGCTGGCAGAGAACGTGAAGCCCAGCAATGCGCCAAGAGCCCAAGCGCCGGTCAAACCGGTTGTCGCTCCTACAGAGAGATGCAGGATCTCTCCACCGAACGGCTCAAGCAAGGCATCCTGCATGGCAAAGCCCATGGTGCCGAGCCCGATTGCTGCCAGCAGACGCACGGTGTTGGGCCGCGCGGTGAAGCCTTTCCACACTTGTGCAAACGGAATGCGTGCTTCGCTCGTGTCGGTCAGCGCGCGGTTGCGCGGCTCCTGCTTCCAAAGGGCGATCATGTTGAGAATAATGGTCAGTACAGCTGACCCCTGAATGACCTGCACCAGCCGTGTCGGGGTGAAATCACGCAGCAAACCGCCAATCACAAGCGCGGCGAACATCATGCCAACCAGCAGCATGACATACAGCAGGGCCACAGCGCGCGGGCGCTTCTCCGCAGGTGCAAGATCGGTTGCAAGGGCAAGTCCAGCGGTTTGCGTGGTGTGCATTCCAGCCCCGGCAAGCAGGAAGGCAAGAACGCTGGCGGCTACACCAAGGTTGAATGCATCCGGGCGGCTCATCAGCAGCAATGCAAATGGCATGATAGCAAGGCCGCCGAACTGCATCAGCGAACCGAACCAGATGTAAGGTACACGGCGCCAGCCCAACACGGAACGGTGCGTATCGGACCGGTGGCCAAGTGCTGCACGAAATGGTGCGATCATCAGCGGCACAGCAATCATCAGCGCAACCAGCCACGCTGGAATACCAAGTTCCACAATCATGACACGGTTAAGGGTGCCGTTAAGCAGCACCATTGCCATGCCAACGCTGAATTGGAACAGCGCAAGGCGGAGCAATTGCCCAAGAGGCAAGTCGGCACTCGCCGCATCTGCAAATGGAAGCCAGGCAGTAGCCACCTGACGCCATTTTCCAGATTGGGGAGGGCCTTGCTCCATCAGCGGCGTACCAATTCCATTGCGTGGGATTTGTAGAAGCCGCTCGACACGCGGTGACTGCGCGCGACGCGCCATTCACCAAGGCCAGCCAGCCTTTCGCGCAGCCGGTCTTCGGAAACCACGACAATTGCGGGGGAACGATCAGACCGTGGGAACAGCTTGCCTACCGTGTGCATCGCGCCAAGCACCGGAGTGTAGGGCGCGAAGGTGAACAGGATCGACCGGTTGGTGCGCTGCGCCAGCCATTTGATCGTATCGATCATGTCATCAAGCGAATAATGGATCAGCGAATCCATCGCGACCACATGGTCAAATTCGCCGAGTGCTGGGTCCAGCATGTCGCCAACGCGCCAGTCGATCCGCCCATGGCCGTGGAATGTGTCAGCCCGCTTGCGCGCTATATCGACCAATCCGCCAGCAACATCGATAGCGGTGATTTCCGCGCCTCTGCAGGCAGCTTCCATGCTAAGCGCACCCGTGCCGCAGCCCGCATCGAGCATACGCTGACGGCGCAGATCACCTGGCAACCAGCTGAGCAGCGTGCTGCGCATCTCGTCGCGCCCCGCACGTACTGTCGCACGAATGCCGCTGACTTTGGCGTCGGACGTCAGGTCAATCCATGCCTTCTGCGCGGTCCGGTCAAAATATTCGGCCAGCTTTTCACGCTGGGCGTCATATCGGGTCGGGGCGTGATGATTTTGGGCTTGGCTTGCCATCATTCAAATCCCAGGAAGTCGAAGATATCGCGGTCCTTCATCGGATGCGCTTCTTGCGGTTCGACACCGTCCCACAGCAATTGAGCAAGGCGGATATATTCCATTTGTGCGGCGAGCACTTCAGGATCGTCCTCACCCATTTCGAACAGCGTGCACTTTTTCAGGCGGCTGCGACGGATCGCATCCAGATCCTTAAAGTGGGCGAGCCGCTGCATGCCGATTTCACCGGCAAACCGGTCAATCTCATCCGTTGCGGCGGAGCGGTTGGCAATAACGCCAGCCAGTCGAACGTCGTAATTCTTGGCCTTCGCGCCAATCGCGGCAACGATGCGGTTCATGGCGAAGATGCTGTCGAAATCATTGGCAGCGACCACTACGGCGCGCTCTGCATGTTGCAGCGGAGCGGCAAATCCGCCGCAAACCACATCACCAAGAACATCGAAGATCACCACGTCAGTGTCCTCTAGCAAATGGTGTTGCTTCAGCAGCTTAACCGTCTGGCCGACAACATAGCCGCCGCAGCCTGTGCCTGCAGGCGGGCCGCCTGCTTCGACACACATGACGCCATTATAGCCTTCAAACATGTAATCTTCAGGGCGCAGTTCTTCGGCGTGAAACTCCACCGACTCCAGCACATCGATCACCGTGGGCATGAGCTTTTTGGTAAGGGTGAAGGTGGAGTCATGCTTGGGATCGCAGCCGATTTGCAGCACGCGGTGGCCCAGCTTTGAAAAGGCTGCGGAGAGGTTTGAAGACGTGGTCGATTTGCCGATCCCGCCTTTGCCATAAACGGCGAACACCTTGGCTCCCTTGATCTTGTCCTGTGGATCAAGGTCCACCTGCACCGAACCCTCGCCATCGGGAGGGCTGAATTTGGCACGGGGATCTAGCAGGTTCATTATATTCTCCTATTCAGCCGCAATCACGCCTTCGAGCCGGTCTTCCAGATCATCACTGGCAGCGCGAAGCGCCTCCAGAGTGTCTTCGTCCGGTTCCCAAAGGTTGCGTTCGCAGGCTTCGAGTAGGCGCGTTGCAACACGCGCCGAACTTTTCGGATTGAGAGCGGAGAGCCGCTCACGCATTTCGGGGTCGAGCACGAAAGTCTCGCTAATCTTCTGGTACACCCAGGGATCGACCTGACCTGTTGTGGCAGACCAGCCGAACGTGTTTGTCACGTGCATTTCAATGTGCTTCACGCCTTCGTAGCCGTGGTTCAGCATTCCCTCGTACCATTTCGGATTGAGAGTGCGGCTGCGAGTTTCAAGCGCAACCTGTTCGGAAAGCGTGCGTACTTTTGCAGTGCCGCCTTGTGTCGCATCGAGAATATATACCGGCGCATCCTTGCCCCGCGCACGCGCAACGGAACGGCTGATCCCGCCAAGGCCATCAACATACTGATCAAGATCAGTGATACCGACTTCAACGCTTTCAAGATTTTGATAGGTGAACTCGACATCCTTCAGAGCGCTGCGCAGCAATTCGCTGTGCTTTACCGGTGCGCCGGAAACGCCGTAGGCATAGCCCTTCTTGTTCTCAAAAGCGTTCGCCAGATCATCCTGATCGGTCCAGACGCCGCCGTCGATCAACTGGTTTACGTTTGCACCGTAAGCACCTTCGGCATTGGAGAAGACCCGCAGCGAAGCGGTTTCCATATCGCAGTCATGCTCGGCCTGATGCGCCAGGCTATGCTTGCGCACAAAGTTTATTTCTAGCGGCTCATCGGCTTGTGAAGCCAGCAGAGCGGCTTCAGCGAGCATCCGCGTTTGCAGTGGCAGCAGATCGCGGAAAATTCCCGAAAGCGTTGCCACAACGTCGATGCGCGGGCGGCCCAGTTCTTCCAAGGGGATAAGTTCAGCACCTGCCAGACGGCCATAATTGTCCATCCGCGGGCGCGCGCCGATCAGGGTCATAACCTGAGCGATCTGGACACCCTCGCTCTTCATGTTGTCCGTGCCCCACAGCACCATGGCTAGGCTTTCAGGGTAGGGCTCTCCGTTTTCAACATGGCGGGCGATCAATCCCTCGGCCTGCTTGCGGCCTTCTTCGCAGGCGAAACGGGTGGGAATACGGAATGGGTCAAATCCGTGAATGTTGCGGCCGGTTGGCAGGACTTCAGGGTTGGCCAGAATATCGCCGCCGGGGGCGGGGCGGATATAGCCGCCATCAAGCGCGTGGATCAGACCGCCAAGCTCGTCACAGCTATCCAGCAGCGCGTCCAGTTCAGCGCGGTCCGCCTCAGGGTCGGCTTCCGTCATCGCATCAAGCATGTCGGCACGCTCTTCGCCTGATGGAGCTTTGCCGACCACATGCAAACCATGCGGGATGAGCGCGCGTTCAAGTTCATACAGGCGGCCAGCCAATTCGCCTACGTCGCCGCCTTCAATATCCAGCGCTTCGCACTGGTCGGCAATCAGAGCTTCTAGCGCGGCATGCTCTTCAGCATCATTCGTATTGCGCAGCCGTTCAACACTTGTCTTCAGTTCGGCAAAGCCTTGATAAAGGCCTGCTTGCGCCAATGACGGCGTAAGGTAGCTGATCAGCGTTGCGCCCGACCGACGCTTTGCCAAAATGCCTTCCGAAGGGTTGTTCGAGGCATAGAGGTAGAAATTTGGCAGATCACCAAGCAGGCGTTCCGGCCAGCAATCGCCAGACAGACCAGCCTGCTTGCCGGGCATAAATTCCAACGCACCATGCGTGCCAAAATGCAGCACCGAATGCGCGCCGAAGTCTTCGCGAATCCAGCGATAGAATGCGGCAAAGGCATGTGTCGGAGCAAAGTCGCCGTCGAACATCAGGCGCATGGGATCGCCTTCATATCCAAAGCCGGGTTGAACGCCGACAAAGACATTGCCGAAATGCGCGCCCAGCACCTGGATATGCGAACCGTCGCTTTGGATTTTGCCCGGAGCTGGACCCCATTGCGCTTCGATCTCGGCCAGATGCGGCTCACGGCGGACATGGGTGTCGGCATCAACGCGTGCAGCAACATTGGCTTCAGAGCCGTAACGCGCGGCATTGCCGTGCAGAATGGCATCACGCAGAGCATCGACGCTTTCAGGCACCGCCACGTCATAGCCTTCGTCTGCCAATCGCAGGAGCGTGGCGTAGAGGGAATCATAGACCGCGAGGAATGCCGCTGTGCCTGTGGCTCCGGCGTTCGGCGGGAAGTTAAACAGGACAATTGCCAGTTTGCGTTCGGCGCGTTCCGCCTTGCGATTGGCAATCAGTTTGACTGTTTTCGCAGCCAGCATTTCTGCGCGTTCCGGGCAGGAGCGCATGGCGCGGACTGAACCGGTTGGTTCAAATGTGCAATGGCGGCTGCAACCCTGACAGGCCTCGCCCGAACCGTCCGAGCGGCCACCGAACACGGTTGGCACAATCGATCCGTCAAGTTCCGGAATCGCAACCATGATAGTGGTCTCAAGCGGCAGCAGGCCCTGATGGCGTGCGCCCCATTCTTCCAGCGACTGAAATTCGATGGGATGCGCCGCGATGAAGGGTACGTCGAGCTCTGCCAGGCAGTCCGCCGCTGCGTCCGCATCATTGTATGCTGGGCCACCGACAAGCGAGAAGCCGGTCAGGTTCACTACCGCATCGACCTGCGGCTTGCCATTGCGCACGAAGAACTTGTCAATCGCGGGCCGTGCATCAAGGCCGCTGGCGAATGCAGGAATAACGCGCAGGCCAGCTGCTTCCATAGAAGCAATCACGCCGTCATAATGTCCGCTGTCATTGCCCAGCAGGTAAGACCGCAACATCAGCAGGCCGACAGTGCCATTGCGGCCCTTTTTGCGCGGCAGCAGACGTTCGCTTTCACTGATCCGCTGATCGGTGCGCGGATGATAGACGCCAACTTCTGGATACTCGATAGGTTCGGCCGCATCCGTCGCGCCGCGCCGTGCTTCGCGCTCGCCAGCGGCGTAGCGATCAATCAGCGAGCGGACCATCGCGGTCACGTTCTCTTCAGAACCGGACAGCCAGTATTGCAGCGTCAGGAAATAGGCGCGCACGTCCTGAGCAGTACCGGGAATGAACTTCAGGATCTTGGGCAGGCGGCGCAGCATTCTCATCTGCTTGGCGCCAGAGCTGGCACCCGGCTTGCTGGATCCGCGCAGCTTCTTCAGCAGTGCGAGAGGGCCTTTGGCCGGCGCATCCATGCGGTATTGGCCCATCCGCGTCAGCTTCACGACTTCGGCGGCTGACATCATGCAAACCATCGCGTCGCAATTGTCTTGCCGCGCCTTCAGCGTTGGCAGAATGGCGCGAACGTGATCGTCCAGAAACAACATTGAGACGATGACCAGATCGGCCTGCTCAATCGCGGTCTTGGTCTGCGCCAGCGCATCGCTGTCCCGATCCCAATCGGCGGCAGCGTGTAGCGATACTTCGATACTCTCACCCGTCAATGCGCGATCAGCACGCTCAACTGCACCTTTCAGGTGGTTGTCGAGCGTGACGAAAACGACGCGGACAGGAGGCTTCCGGCTACCGTGCATAATGCGCCTTCGCATCATAAAGCGTGGCGATATCAATTTCGGCGCGGCCTTGCTCGGCGGCATAGGCCTCCGTATTTCGGCGCGCTTTGCCGCGCACGAAGAACGGGATTTTTTTCAGTTCACGCGATGCTTCCTCGGTTCAGAGCTCACCTTCGCTGGCAGGCTCTTCAATCTCGACTTTGGCGGTCGCAGCTTTCGGTGAGTGAGCCGCATGGTGCGAAGGCCCCGCTTCATCCGAAAATTCGAAATCATCGCGGAACATGACCAGAAGATGCTCTTCCAGGCCCATCACCAGCGGATGGACCCAGCTGTCGAAAATGACATTGGCGCCTTCAAAACCCATTTGCGGGGAATGGCGAGCCGGGAAATCCTGCACGTGGACAGGTGAGGAAATGACCGCGCATGGCATGCCGAAACGCTTGGCGATGTGGCGTTCCATCTGCGTGCCCAGCACCAATTCCGGCGCAGCGGCAGCGATTGCGTCTTCGACTTCCATGTGGTCGTCAGTGATCAGCGGCTCAACGCCGTATTTCTTGGCAGCAGCGCGAACGTCGCGGGCGAACTCGCGGTTGTAGCAACCAAGACCGCACACCTCGAAACCCAGTTCTTCCTGCGCTATCCTTGCTGCGGCTACGGCGTGGGTTGCGTCACCGAAGATAAACACGCGCTTGCCAGTGAGGTATGTTGAGTCGACCGAGCGGCTCCACCACGGCATGCGTGAGCCAAGGTCACCCAAGGCTGGAGCAGGATCCACGCCTGCAAGTGCAGCGACTGCGGTAATGAATTCGCGAGTGGCACCAACGCCGATGGGAACGGTGCGAATAGCGGGTTGGTGGAATATTTTTTCCAGCCAGCGCGCAGCTTCATCGCCGATTTCAGGGTAAAGCACGATGTTGAAGTCAGCAGCACCGATCCGCGCGATGTCGGCCGGAGATGCGCCGAGCGGGGCGACCATGTTCACTTCAACGCCCAGTGCATCGAGAATCTTGCGCACTTCGATCACATCGTCGCGGTGCCGGAAGCCCAGGGCCGCGGGGCCAAGCACATTGACCAGAGCACGCTTGTCACCGCGCGGCGTGATCGCGGTATCGGCAAGCTTGCGAACGACTTGATAAAAGCTTTCCGCGGCGCCCCAGTTTTCCTTGCGCTGATAACTTGGCAGTTCCAGCGGAATGACAGGGCAGGGCAAACGCATTGCCTCAGATAGGCCGGCGGGATCGTCCTGAATCAGCTCCGCAGTGCAGCTTGCGCCGACCATCATCGCTTGCGGGTTGAAGCGTTCAAGCGCATCGCGCGCGGCATCCTGAAACAGCTGCGCGGTATCTTTGCCCAGATCACGGGCCTGAAATGTGGTGTAGGTAACTGGCGGACGCTTGCCGCGCCGCTCAATCATCGTGAACAGCAGATCCGCATAGGTATCGCCCTGCGGCGCGTGAAGCACATAGTGCATGCCTTCCATCGCCGTCGCGACGCGCATTGCGCCAACATGCGGGGGGCCTTCATATGTCCAGACGGATAGCTGCATCTCGCTAAACCTTCAGCACGTCACGCCGCCGGAGCGGACGGGCGAAGAGTTCAGCCAGATCGCCTGCCTGTTCAAAGCCGTGGATGGGAGAGAAAACGAGCTCGATCGCCCATTTGGTGGAGAAGCCTTCCGCCTCCAGCGGATTGGCGAGGCCAAGGCCGCAAACGGTCAGGTCAGGCTTGTCTTCGCGTACCCGGTCGAGCTGCTTGTCAACGTGCTGCCCTTCGGAAATGCGTGTGCTTTCGGGAAGCAATTCCAGTTCGCGCGCAGTATGCTGGCGGTGGAGATAGGGCGTGCCCACTTCTACCGGGATCATGCCAGCTTCCGTCGCAAGGAAACGGGCAAGCGGCACTTCAAGCTGTGAATCTGGCAGGAAAGTAATGCGCTTGCCTTCAAGGCGTTTGCGGCTGTGGGCAATGGCGCGCTTGGCGCGTTCCCGGCCGGGCGCAACCACGCTGTTGAAGTGCATTTCATCGATGCCGAATGCGTCTGCAGCGGCGCGCAGCCATGCGGTTGTGCCTTCCGCGCCGAAAGGGAAAAGCGCATCCAGCCGCTGTGCACCGCGATCTTCAAGCGCCAGCGCTGTTTCCGTGAGAAACGGCTGGGCAAGCAGGTAGCGCGTGTTGGGGCCGATAGATGGCAGGTCGCATGCCTTGCGGGCTGGCAAGCAGTGGACAGGCTCTATGCCGAGTTCGGCAAACAGGCGCAGGAACTGGTCTTCAACAATGTCGGGCAAAGCGCCGACGATCAGAAGCTCTTGTGCCGCACCGGGCTCAGCGACCGGCATTTCCGGCACCAAAGTGGCGAGGCAGGCGTCTTCGCCTTCGGTGAAAGTGGTTTCGATACCGCTGCCCGAATAGTTGAGGATGCGCGTTTGGCCGGCATATTCCGTGCCCAACCGCTGCGCGGCTTTGGCGAGATCCATCTTGATAACTTCGGACGGGCAAGAGCCGACAAGGAACAGGGTTTTGATTTCCGGACGGCGGGTAAGAAGTTTGTCCACGATCCGGTCTAGCTCGTCATGACAATCGGCCATGCCTGCCAGATCACGCTCTTCAATAATGGCAGTGGCAAAACGCGGTTCGGCGAAAATCATAACGCCAGCGGCGGATTGTAGAAGATGCGCACAGGTGCGCGAACCGACGACGAGGAAGAAGGCATCCTGCATCTTGCGATGGAGCCAGACAATGCCAGTCAGTCCGCAAAACACTTCGCGCTGGCCGCGTTCCCGCAGAACGCCCTTCTGCAGCACTGGCGCACAGTCTGCGCCGTTTGCGGGGAGAATTTGAACGCCGCTCATGCTGCCACCGCCTGCGCTGAGGCTTCGAGTCGCGCAGCGCGTAGTTTCAACAAGAACTGCCCTGCATTGATGATATATGTGGCATAGGCGGCCAGGGCGACCAGCATACGCTGTTCAGCCGAACCGATGCCGCCGAACAGCATCACCAGATAGACGGTATGCAGCGCCAGGACGAGCATGGAGAACACGTCTTCCCAGAAAAACGATGGGGCAAAAAGCCACTTGTCAAAAACCACCTTTTCCCAAATCGATCCGGTAATCATGATAGTGTAAAGAACGAACGTTTTCAGAACGATGGATGCATCAGCAGCGAATGCGCCTTCGCCGTTCACAAGGTAGCGCAGCACCAATACCAGGCTGACTGCAAAGACCACAAATTGTAGCGGGGCGAGCACGCCTTGCACGACTGTCCATCGGGATTCGTCCCGCCGCCGGCGCTCTTCCGGCGTGTACAGACCTGCGCCTTTTGGCGGCAGTTTACGGCCATGTACGGCGGTCTGCATTACGGTTCCGTCCCCTCCTTTGCCTAGCGGCATACTCCGCCGGTTCAGAATTGGAGGATACGCGCAAACTGCGCAAAGTGTCAACTAAACTGGACGACAATCTTGGTTGACATGTTTCGTTTGCAAAAGGGCCCTATTCAGCCTAGCGTCCAGTCGCCTTGTCGAATCAACTGACAAAATGTTTTGACATGTGCGGAGCGCGATCCGCGCTGCTTACAGACGGGAGAGTCTGACATGGCATCGGTAGTTGGTGCAGGTATAAAACCGGGCAGAGAAGCTTCAAAAGGTGCGCGTGTGCGCGCTGGCGTTTCGCGTTCGGCGCGGCCCTGCGGCAATTCCATGACCGATGGTTCCACAGCAGAATTGCCCGCCGAAGAAAAAATGGATCACTTGGTTGAGCACGAGATTCTGCCGCGCCTGCTTGTCGCGCTTGCCCACAACCGTCCGGTCGCTGCCGATAATGACGCGATGGACAATCCGCAAACTGTGCAAGCTTGCGAAAGTGATGCCTTTGCCCCTCTGCCGCTTGGTCTTGAGGCAGAGGAATTGATGGTTGAGATAGATAGTTTTCTTGATCGCGGCGTTAGCGCAGAGGCGGTTTTTGTTGAACTGTTGGCGCCTTCTGCGCGCAAGCTGGGTGAGTATTGGACAGAAGACCGGTGTGATTTCGTCGATGTGACAATGGGCCTTTGGCGTCTTCAGGAAGTGATGCGAGAGGTCGCCCTGCGATCCCCCGTGCATCACAATAGCTACGCTTCGCCGCGCAGCGCCTTGTTCAGCCCGCTACCAGGCGAGCAGCATTGCTTCGGCAGTCTGATGGTTGAAGAAGTGTTCGCCAGAGCCGGTTGGGACAGCGAAGCCCTGATAGAACCGCAACGGTCCGAATTGCTGCAATTGATTTCTGGTCGCGAATTTGAGCTGGTTGGATTGACCGTCAGCAATGACTGCCCCAGCGGCGAACTCGCAAGTCTCGTTACCGCAATCCGCAGTGTTTCGAAGTGCCGCACAGTCAAGATTATTCTGGGTGGACGCGCGATAAACGCTGACCCCCAACTCGTCGATCTGGCAGCTGCCGATGGCACTGCCCAAGATGCAAATTCAGCCCTGGTTCTGGCAGACAGGATCGTCCCGGTAGCGAAGCGTCTTGACTGCTTCGAAGCCTAATCTGGAACGCGTGATGCTAACCCGAAAGCACAGCATCGAAGGTAAGCTGCACTTCGGCGATTTTGCTGGAGTGTTTGACGATTCCGATCCGGAAGCGGCGGCGAAGCTTGCCCTGATAGCCGGGGATATTAGTCTGGTACTGGACAATCAGGGTGTGATTGTTGGCGGCAGCGGCGATCCGGAGCAATTTCCTGATTTGGAAAACTGGATCGGGTGCGACTGGCTGGATGTGGTGACTATTGAAAGCAAGCCGAAGGTCATGGAGCTGATGGATGCCATGCGGGAAGGGCGCCAGCAACGCTGGAGGCAAGTCAACCATCCCGGCTCCGATTCCGATCTGCCCGTGCGCTATGCCCTGGTCGGGTTTGAAAATTCAGATCGCTGTCTCGCGCTGGGGCGCGATATGCGGGAAGAAGGCGGCTTGCAGCAGCGCTTCCTTCAGGCGCAACAGGCGCTGGAGCGGGACTATATGCGTTTGCGGCAGGCAGAGAACCGGTACCGCCACCTGTTCGATACCGTTTCAGAAGCTGTCCTGGTGGTGGAGGAGGAATCCTTCCGTATTCGTGAAGCCAATCCTGCTGCGCACCGTTTGTTGCAATCAAATGCTGGCGATTTGCAAGGCAGTAAACTTTCTGGACTTTTTGCCCGTGCATCGCGCGATGCATTGATTAGGTTTCTGGGGTCAGCAGCCGCATCAAGCACGGTTTCACCGTTCACTGTTTCCTTGGCAGATGACAGCCGGGAATTGACGCTAAAGGCCACCAGCTTCCGACAGCGTGGCAAGCAGTTTTTGCTCGTACGGCTGTTGTCGGAAGAGCACCGCGATGGCGAAGTGACCCTGCCCGTGCTTAGCGTGGTGGAGCGGATGCCAGATGCATTTGTGCTGGCCGATTCCAAGATGACGATTATCACCGCCAATGCTGAATTTGCTGAATTGGTTGGTGCAGCCAGTGTCGATCATCTGCTTGGCAAATCACTCTCTGATTATGTCGGGCGTCCGGGGATTGATCTGGAACTGGTCAAAGGGCAACTCGCCAAACATGGCGTGGCGCGCAATGTCAGTACGGTTGTTGGCGCGACGGATGGGTTTGAAGGCGAGCCGGTTGAACTTTCCGCGGTGCAAACCGACGGAGATGAGCCGCATTTTGGTTTGGTTATTCGCCCAGTTGGGCGGCGCATGCGCGATCTGCCTTCTGCAACCAATGAATTGCCGCGCTCCGTTGAGCAATTGACCGAATTGGTGGGCCGCATGTCGCTGAAGGATATTGTTCGCGAGAGTACGGACCTGATCGAACGCTTGTGTATCGAAGCCGCACTAACCCATACATCTGACAATCGCGCTTCCGCTGCGGAAATTCTCGGGCTGAGTCGGCAAAGCCTGTACTCCAAGCTCCATCGTCATGGATTGGGCAATCTGGTGTCAGATTCTGACTAGTTTCGCCGATTGAGCAGCAAAGTGTCAAAAAAATTTGACACACCAACCTGTCAAGCATAGCGTCAGCAAATGACGCGCTCAAGCATTTCGACTCAGGTAGTGTCGCCTCCAGCGACCCGGGACGTGCTCGCGCTCCTCAAACCGATCACGTGGTTTCCGCCAATGTGGGCCTTTGGCTGCGGCGTTATCTCTTCGGGAATGTCGCTGGATACGCGCTGGCCTTTTTTAATTGCCGGTATCGCGCTCACAGGCCCGTTGGTGTGCGGCACAAGTCAGGCGGTGAATGACTGGTTTGATCGGCATGTCGATGCCATCAATGAACCTGACCGCCCCATCCCATCAGGCCGCATCGCCGGAAATTGGGGCCTTAGGATTGCCATCGCTGGCACGCTGCTTTCGATGGTCGTCGCATGGCTGACTGGACCTTGGGTGTTTGCAGCCACGCTTCTGGGTCTTCTGTGTGCATGGGGCTACAGCGCGCCGCCATTCCGGTTCAAGACTAGCGGCTGGTGGGGGCCAGCAGTTGTTGCATTGACTTACGAAGGGCTCAGCTGGTTCACGGGTGCCAGCATCATGGCTGGCGCATTGCCGCCCGGTTCTGTTCTGGCCGTGCTTGGACTCTACAGCCTTGGCGCACATGGCATTATGACTTTGAATGATTTCAAGGCGGTAGAAGGCGACCGCGCGACCGGCCTGCGCTCGCTTCCTGTTACATTGGGGGTTGATCGCGCCGCAAAGCTGGCCTGCGTCGTGATGGCCCTGCCGCAAATTGGCGTCGTCGCATTGCTGGCCAGTTGGGGCATGACGATTTCGGCCATTGCGGTCAGCGTTCTGCTCGCCGTCCAACTCGCGCTGATGCCGCGCTTGATTTCTGATCCTGCACGCCATGCGCCTTGGTATAACGCAAGCGGTGTCACGCTGTATGTGCTGGGGATGCTGGCGGCATCGCTCGGCCTTGGAGGTTACGTATGACGCAAGCGGGACTTGGTTGGGTTTCCATCGGCCGGCTCGGCGCGGTCCAGGCCTCTATCGGCGCAATTGTGATGCTAGCGACTTCGCTGCTGAACCGTGTGATGGTGGTCGAATATACACTTGCCGCAGCCATTCCTGCAGGACTGGTCGCCTGGCATTATGCTGTCCAGCTCACTCGCCCGCTTTGGGGCCATGGTTCCGATATGGGCCGCCGCCGGACTCCATGGATACTGGGCGGTGTCAGCATGCTTGGCGTCGGCGGACTGTTGGCTGTTAACGCCACGATCCTGCTTTCAACCCACTGGACGGCGGGCATGCTGCTTTGCATGCTTGCTTTCACCATGATTGGTGCGGGCGTTGGCGCAGGCGGCACCACAATGTTGGCGCTGCTTGCATCCGCTGTTGCACCAGAGCGCCGCGCAGCAGCTGCTGCCGTTACATGGATCATGATGGTCGCAGGCATTGTTATTTCTGCCGGAATTGCTGGAGCGCTGCTTGATCCGTTCACGCCGCAAAGGCTGGCGCTGGTGTGCGGAGGTGTGGTGGTTGCCGCGCTGCTCGTGTGTTTCACAGCGATGTTCCGGCTCGAAGAGAAGGCACCAAGGCTTGCTGCACGCGTCCGCAATCCCGGTGAGGGCGTACCTGACTTCGCCGCAGCCATACGCGAGATATTTCAAGAGCCTGAGGCTCGGCGTTTCACAGTCTTCATTTTTGTCTCAATGCTTGCTTATTCGATGCAGGATCTAATTCTGGAGCCTTTTGCGGGCCTGGTATTCGCCATGACGCCGGGGGAATCGACAAGCCTTTCCGGCATGCAGCATGGCGGCGTGCTGATCGGCATGATCGTGTCGGGCATCGGTGGAAGCGCCTTCGCCGGTCGCATGCCGGTGGAGCTGCGCGTCTGGATCGTAACGGGCTGTACTGGCTCGGCGATTGCGCTGTGCGGTTTGGCAATCGCAGCGCAGGTCGGCACCGGCTGGCCGTTGGCTGCAAATGTCTTCGCGCTTGGTTTTTGTAACGGCGTGTTTGCCGTTGCGGCGATTGGCGCGATGATGGGCCTTGCCGGATCTGGTGAGACCACCCGAGAAGGCGTGCGCATGGGCGTCTGGGGTGCATCGCAGGCGATCGCATTCGGCATGGGCGGCCTGCTGGGCGCAATTGGCGTCGATATTGCGCGCCGGGTTCAAGGACATGACGGCGCAGCCTTTCAATTGATTTTTGCACTGGAGGCGGCGCTGTTTGTTGTCGCGGCCATCTTGGCAATCCGCGCGACCGGGCGGCGAACACAGTCAACAAGGGAGCTGGTATCAGCATGAGCGAAGCACAATTCGATGTCGTAGTAGTCGGTGGCGGGCCTTCGGGCGCAACAGCGGCGTGGGACTTGGCGCGCGCAGGGCGCAGCGTATTGTTGCTGGACCGGCAAGGGCGGATCAAACCATGTGGCGGCGCAGTACCGCCGCGCTTGCTTGAAGAATTCGACATTCCGCAAAGTCTGCTGGTCGCCCGCGCCAGATCAGCGCGCATGGTCGCGCCGTCCAATCGCCATGTGGATATGCCCGTAGGAGAAATCGGCTATGTCGGCATGGTTGACCGGGACGTGTTCGACGAATGGCTGCGTGCCCGTGCCGAAACAGCTGGGGCGAAGCGCCAAAAAGGCACGTTCGATCATATTAAACGTGACGATGCTGAAGGCCCACTGGTCTGCTTTCGCGAAAGCCGCGGGGGCGAAATGCGCAAGGTACGCGCAAAGCTGGTGATTGGCGCAGATGGTGCGCGCTCTGCCGTCGCGAAGGAGAACATCGAGGGTGCTAAAAACATGCACTGCGTGTTCGCCTATCATGAGGTGATAAAGGCACCGGAAAGCACGCCGGAAGGTTATGATGCCGCGCGTTGTGATGTGCTGTATCAAGGCAATCTTTCACCTGATTTCTACGCTTGGGTCTTCCCGCACGGGCATTCCGCCAGCATCGGCGTTGGCAGTGCGAACAAGGGTTTTTCCCTGCGCGGCGCTGTAAAAACCATGCGCGATGATATGGGCCTCGCCGATTGCGAGACAATCCGCTGCGAAGGCGCACCAATTCCGCTCAAGCCGCTGAAGAAATGGGACAACGGGCGCGATGTTCTGGTGGCTGGCGATGCCGCAGGCGTTGTTGCGCCGGCATCGGGCGAAGGAATTTTCTACGCCATGACATGCGGCCGCATTGCGGCCCAAGCTGCCGATGCCTTTGTTGCCAGCGGCCAGCCTGCTGCGCTCAAGCAGGCGCGCAAGCAATTCATGCGTGAGCATGGAAAGGTCTTCTGGATCCTAGGGATAATGCAGCATTTCTGGTATTCCAGCGACAAGCGGCGTGAACGGTTTGTCGCCATGTGCGCGGACAAGGATGTGCAGGAATTGACCTGGCAGGCCTATATGAACAAGCGGCTGGTGCGCGCACGTCCACTTGCCCATTTGAAGATTTTCATCAAAGATACGGCGCATCTGTTGGGATTGAGACCTGCCACGCGATGAGCATGAGCAAAAGCTGGATACTGCCTGTAACCCTCGCCGGCTTGGCTGCGCTTGGCGTCGCAGCGATTGGCGGTACGATTACTGACCTGGGGCCTTGGTATGAAGGGCTGAACAAGCCTGACTGGAACCCTCCACGCGCGGCTTTTCCAATCGCTTGGACAACTATCTTTGCGCTCTGTGTGGTTGCCTTCGTAACGGCGTGGCGCAATTCGCCGAGCACGAAAGTGTCGGACACGTTAATTGGGCTGTTCGCCGCCAACGCGTTTCTCAATATCGTTTGGAGCCTGATCTTTTTTCGCCTGCAACGGCCAGATTGGGCTTTCTTTGAGCTCATTTTGCTATGGCTCTCGATCTTGGCAGTGATGCTCTATTGCTGGCGCCTTTCTAAGGTCGCTAGCCTGCTGTTGCTGCCATATCTGGCATGGGTGACTATTGCTGGAGCCCTCAATTGGCAGATCGTCCAGTTGAACGGGCCGTTCGGCTGATGCCGTACGCACGCTTCCAGTAATGTGATGGAAAGCTTTTTCAGTAGCGGTCTTGCCGTCGATGTCGTGCTTGCGGTTATCGCACTGGAAACTGTCTGGCTGCTGCGGCGCGGATGGCGGATCAGCGACATCGCCCTTTTGCTGCTACCAGCCGTTCTTATGCTGATCGCCTTGCGCGCGGCGCTGGTTGGCGCCGCTTGGCCGTGGATAGCGGTGCCTTTGGCGCTGTCATTTCCGGTGCATCTTATAGACCTGTCGCGCCGCAAGGCGCGGCGCGATTGACCAGGACCAGTGATCAAAACCTGGCAATAAAGCCAGCGGTCCTGTTTCTCAGATAAGCGAATGTGGTTCTTCCCGCGAACGGGAAGAACGCTAATTCGTATCTGTCATTTCCGAGCCTGCGTCAGCGTCATCTTCTTCAGCCGTACCAACACGTGATGGGGCTGCCAGCAAGGTGCGCAGAGCAGGATAATCGGCAACCATTTGTACACCGCCCATTGGCAGGTTCTGACCCTGGTGACAGGTCGTGCAATTGGTTTTATACGGATCGCCAGCTGGACCCAGACGATTGTCAGGGAATGCAGATGTCAGCGGCGTGATATACTCGCTGTTGATATTCCGAACCATTCGAATGCCATGCCACGCTGTCGCGCGGGCCGGGGTGCTGCGGTTCCACTCCGCAAAGGCCTGCGTGTTGTGGCAATAGGTGCAATTCACGCCGAGCGAATTCGACATATGGATCATCAGCGAGAATGTCGCTTCGGTATCCATCGTGCTCACCGTGTTTGCATCGGTCGGATGCATTGTTTCGGAAGCCACACCGATTTCTGCAGGATCATCGCCGTCCAGCAAGTAGCGGGCGACGGCAATGTTCGGCAAGGAAGAGTAACCCGTGGATTCCATGGGCTCGTTTTGCCCACGGCGATTGCCATTGATGGCATTGCTCGTGCGCTCTTCCGGCAAAGTCCAGACGTTCTCTGGAATGTTATTGCCACGGTGACAGGTCCAGCAGGTTACACCCGTGTCCGACACGTGACTGGACCAGTTCTGGTTTACGTCCTGTGTCATCTGGATCATGGACCGGGCAACGCCCTTGGTATAGACCTCGTCAGAGGCCATATTCGCCGGGTTGTGGCAATAATTGCAGCCCTGCTCAGGGGCTACCCATTCGGTGATAGCCGCCATGAGATAGTTGAACTCATCGGCTGAAATATCGCCCAGCACCTGAACATTCTCATACACTTCCGAAGCCCGCGGCCCACCTGGTGGGGGCAGATCGTACGGCGGTGGAGGAACATCTGCAGGAATGTTTGCATCGGTCACATTGACCTGATTCATTCCCGTTCCCGCAATGCCGTTCTGCTCCGTTGTTTTGGGTGCAAACTCACATGCTGTGAGCGTTAGCGGCAGTGCGGCGAGTGCCACATGATAAGCTTTAAACTTCATCATTGTCCTGTACTCCCGGTGCTAGCCGCGGGGTCCACAACACCGCTGTCAGGATAGAGCGAGGCGTAGCCATGCTCCTGCGCCCACAGATACCAATTGTCGACCACGGTTCCGGTCAGCAGAATGCCGATCCCACCGGTAAGCGTGGTCAAGACTGCGAACCACCAGGCCCAGCGGTGAATGGATTCCATCGTAGCGTTAAAGCCCATGGTCCAGCGCCAGAACAAGGCAGCGCGTTCGGATGCCGTGCCGCGATCAGTGATCTGTTCGATTTCACGCTCACCGCCATAACGGCCAACCGCAAGGATCGTCGCACCGTGCATCGCAAACAGCAGGACCGAACCGTAAAGGAAGACGATCGAGAGTGCATGGAACGGATTGTAGAACAGATTGCCATATCGGATCGAGAATGCGGCCGTCCAATCAAGGTGAGGGAAGATGCCGTAAGGCACAGCCTCTGCCCAGCTACCCATGAACATCGGGCGGATGAAGCCCAGCACCAGCATCAAGAAAATAGCTGACGCGAAGGCCCAGGATACATGCTTGCCCATGCCAAGCGCAGATGCCCGGCGATAGGTTCGTATCCACCACAGGATGACCGATGATGTGAAGCAAAGTCCAGTCAGAATGAACCAGCCACCCTCAGCAAGTGGTACAAATGGGGTAAAGCCATATTCCGCACTGGGTGGTTCAAGCGAAAGCCAGAATAGCTGACGGACAAATTGTACCGGATCCCAGCCAACGGATGCCAGCATGTTAAGGCCAATGATTTCGAAAGCGATCAGGCCAAGGACAAGTGAAGCCACGCCCAGATAGCCCAGATAGATCGGCCCGATCTGCGCCTGACCGATCAGCCCCATGATGTGACTGAATGTCGTGCCTTGCGTTCGTGAACCTTGCTGTTCCGGTGGCAGGGGCACGCCCAATTCGGGCGATGCGCGAAGCTGTACTTGGGTGAAGATGTTTTGATATTGCGCCATGTTTCAGTGCCCCTTCACGACCAGATCGGCAGGTTGAGCCACCAGGTCCACCATTCGGGCCAGCCTTTGGTCCAAAGTGGTCCGCTAATGACAATGCATACCGCGCTCCAGAAGCCAGCATTCAGCGCCAGCAGCAGGCCCACGCGGTGGATGCCCAAAGTGCCGACCGAATACCCGATCAAATCGCGGAAGAAGGTGTCTTCATGTTCCGGTGTCTTCACTTCGCCGCCCGCTTCCGGATTGGTTGCAGAAAGGACGAGAGCACCGTGCAGCGCCAGCGCGAGGGTGGTGGTGAAGAAGAAGCTCACCGCCAGCATGTGCGCCGGATTATAGTGAAAATGAAGGTATTGGTAGCCAGTGTTGGATACCCAATCGAGATGGCTGAAAATCCCATAAGGGAAGCCAAAATGCCATCCGCCCATCAACACAGGGCGGACAACCACCAGCGTGAAGTAAGCGAAGATTGCCACACCAAAGGCGAAGGGGACATGGTAGCCCATGCCCAATTTGCGGCAGATTTCCACCTCGCGTAGCGCCCACGAGACAAAGGATATCAGCGCGCAGACTGTAATCACCTGCCAGAACCCGCCTTCGGCAAGTGGCGCGAAGCCAAGTCCGTAAGACAAATCTGGCGGAGCGATAGAAATCAGCCATGGATTCCAGGTTGGACCTTGCGACGCTGCATAGAATATCAGCATCGTCCCCAGAGTGGCAAACATGGCCGTGACTATCCCGAACAAGCCCACGTAAAAGGGCCCGACCCAGAAGTCGAACATATCACCACCGATCAGAGTGCCGCCACGCACACGATATTTTCTCTCATAACTGAGGAGCGCCATAGCCCAATCCTCCCCCGCCGCTATCGACGGGACAATTGTTAGTCAGGTTTTCGACCGTGAGGCACGACCGGCTCTACCAGCCGCGCCTCTCGCACAGTCGAATGTTTGCCAGTGTCAGTTAGACGCAAGCTGTGCTGTCGCGGCCGCATTCGGGCCGTCCAGCCAGTTATACGTATCCGTGCTCAGCAAAATGAAGTGGATTGAAAATGCCAGTACGGCGAGTCCGACATGAAGTCCGACGAGCGCAGTACGTGGATTGAACATCATCCAAGCTCTCCACATGATGAAATTCCTTTCTATGTGATTCAAAAATTAGACCGAAGGTTCGGTCTCGAACGTCAGATGACGATCAGGGAAGCCAGGGCCGCCAGATCCATACCAACGCATGGGCAACGACGGCGATTGCCACGAAGCCGACGAACGTCGCCATGAATAGCTTGTGGAATTCCTTCGCTTCTTCCGGCGTAAGGTATGTCCTCAGGCCGAAGCGATCATCAGGATCACTCATAGCTTTTCTCCAATAGTGCTTGATTGTGCGAGAGACGACGTGCCTCTCTGGGTACCCGGGCGGACTTCTCCGTCCGGATGGCGTGGCCCGGCAATGCGGGCGATCTCGTGAAATGCGGCGATCATGCGCCTTCTCCTGCAAGCAGGGCGTCGGCGAGCCGTTCGGCGGAAACGCGTTCTTCGCCAGCACGGCGAGTGGCACGTTCGGCGGCATCGCGCAGACGTTTTGCTGCGGAAATTCTGATCAGTACTGGCTGCGCTTCGACCAGTGTGTCTAGCTTGGCCTTAGCGTCTGCATCCCAAGCCATCTCGCGGTGCTGCTTCGCGGGCGTGGCATCCACTTTGTCCAGATCAGTGCTAAGAGGCAGGATATGGAACAGCGCGTCAAACAGCGCATTGCATACTTCCTGCACCAGATAAGTTGCCCCGGAATAGCCCATGAAAGGTGTGCCCGTATGGCGGCGAATGGCTGCGCCGGGGAAGCTGGCGGGAATGTAAATCCCGCGGCCACCCGCCTCTGCCATATACATGCGTTCGTTGTACGATCCGAACATGACCAGCGGCGGGTTGGTGTGGATAGCCTCCCGCACAGCGGCATTGTCCGGCTTCACGCCCGCAGATCGGCTGAAGGCGAATGCGCAGGGCAGGCCCATATCCTCTTCGAGGAATTTGCGAATGCCGCGCGCATAGGTTTCATTCGCCACGATGGCGAAGCTGGCAGTGGCGAAGAAATCTTGCGTGACGGAACGCCACAAGTCCCACAATGGCTTGATTGTGGTGTGCTTCTCACGCTCGATAAAGGGTTCTGGGTCCAATCCCAGCTCTGCGCCCAGAGCACGCAGGAACTTGGTGGTGGAGCTCAGGCCAACCGGTGCTTGGAAATAGGGCCGCTCCATAAGCTCGCACAAATTGCGGCCAAATTCGCGGTAGAGGCAGATATTGGCCTGCGCATCGGCGAGGCGGCGCACATCTGCAAGATGGCTGCCGAGCGGGAAGGCCATGTTTACCTCTGCGCCGATGCCTTCGACAAGACGGCGGATTTCAGCGAGGTCAGAGGCCATGTTGAACATGCCATAAGCTGGGCCAAGGATGTTCACCTTGGGCTTCTCGCCCTCTTTCACCGGCTTCACAGCTGGCACTTTCTTCGGGCCGAATTCGGTCCAGAGCCAGCTCATCGCTCGGTCGGCGCTTTGCCACTGATCTTCATCGATCGTACGCGGCAGGAAGCGTTTGATATTGGTGCCCTGCGGCGTGACACCGCCGCCGATCATTTCTGAAATGGAGCCGGTTACGACAACCGCAGGCAATTCAGGATCAAGCGTTTTCCAAGCCCGCATCATGGCGGCCTCTGTTCCGGTCTTGCCAAGTTCCTCTTCGCCAAGGCCGGTAACGACGATGGGCAATTCGTGCGGTGGCAGCCCGTCTGTGTAGTGGAGCACAGATGTGACAGGCAGGTTTTCGCAACCGACAGGGCCATCAATGATGACTTGCAGGCCTTTTACCGCCGTAAAGACGTAAACGGCGCCCCAATATCCGCCGGCGCGGTCGTGATCGAGAATGAGGCTCATGTCCCCACCGCCTCTGCCGCCTTGCGAGCAGCTTCGTTGAGAGCAGCGTATTTCTTCTTGAACTTGGGTCGGTCCTGCGGAGTGCCTTCCCATACGCCGCTGGTGTGACCAGTGCCGACGCCTTCAAAAAACTCGCTCATCGTGTCCATGCGCGCCTTGTTGGCCATCGCGGCATTGATCACTTGTGCCAAGCTGCCAGCGCCTGCGGGCCCCATCAGTGGGCGGGCAGAGATTAGATTGGTGAAGTAGAGCGAAGGTATGGCCTTCTGCTTGGCATGCTGCACAACCGGCGTCGTACCAATCGCCAGGTCAGGGCCAAATTCCGCAATCGCGGCAATATCTTCTTCAAGGCTCGCGCGGAAATTCACACGGACGCCCTTGGCCTCAAGCCATTCGCGGTCTGGATCGGACCACTGTGTTTTGGGGCAGGCGCTACCGACATAGGGCACGTCAGCGCCGCTTTCGATCAGCAGCCGCGCCACCAGCAATTCAGACCCTTCGTAGCCTGAAACAGTGATACGGCCATTGATCGGATTTGCAGCCAGTGCGCCGCGGATCGCTCCGATGAAAGTATCTTTGGCCGCATCAACTTGCGATTGCTTCACGCCGCAAGCATCGCCAATGGCATCAAGCCAAGCGGCAGTGCCGTCTGCGCCAACCGGGGCAGATCCGACGATTTTGCGGCCAGCAGCCTTAAACTCTCGCACGCTGGCAGTATAGAAAGGGTGGATCGCAGCAACGGCGGCGCAATCGAGCGCGCCGTAAAGTTCGCGCCATTCGCGTGTGGGCACAACTGGACCAGCAGCAAGGCCAAGCGGCTCCAGCATCATGCCGATGCCAACAGGGTCAGCCGGGAACATCTCTCCCAGCAGAGTGATCGTGGGCTTGTCGCTCTTCTCTCGCGGAGCAGCGACAGGGCCTTGCTCCACTTCCTCACGGGCGTATTTGAGCATGGCACCAGCCAGCACATCTTTCGCCTCTGCGTGGGTTGGAATGCCGAAGCCCGGCACGTCGATCCCGATGATCCGCACACCGTTGATCTGATCTGGCAGAAGCCGGAGCGGCACGCCGCTAGCAGTTGGCACGCAGAGATTGGTGACGACTATGGTGTCGTAGTTTTCAGGATTAGCGAGGTCTTCGACCGCTTCCTTAATGTCTTCAAACAGTTTGCCGGTAACCAGCGTTTCGGAACTGAACGGCACATAGCCAACAGTCCGCCGCGCGCCGTAGAAATGCGATGTGAAAGTCAGGCCGTAAACACAGCAGGCAGAACCGGACAGTACCGTGGCGGTACGCCGCATCCGCAAGCCCACGCGCAAGGAGCCAAACGCAGGACACATGCTTTGCGGCTGATCGTGCGGGCCTTTGTTTTCTTCAACCGGATAGTCAGCGGCATAGCGATCAAGAATTTCGCTTTTGCCAGCTTTGCGCGCAGCTTCACGCATGGTGTCTGCGCCGCCGTGGCAGCCGCCATCAGTCTTTACGCCGGAATCGAGGTCGATCCGGTCGGGCTGGCGCGCCATGTCTGCTGCGAGATCACTCATCCATCATGCCTCATCATAGATCACTTCGAGCGACGGCTTTTCTTCGAAAGTACCACCGCGCATGTCAGCCTGAGTGGCGGGCATCAGCTGTATATCCCGGCCGGTGTCTTCAGGGGAAAAGAGGCCAAGCAACCCGTCCTGCTCCAGCGGGGTAGGTTGGCGCGGAGGTGCCTCAGCGACGTTTTTGGCAAGCTCTTCAAAAAGGCTGCCCCATTCGCCGTTGGGCGTTCCGATAATCTGATAATTCGCTGATTTGCGGCGAATATCCTCATTCGCCGGAATTGCAGTCAACACCGGGATATCGACGGCTTCGGCGAAGGCCTGCGCCTCTCCTGTGCCGTCATCCTTGTTGATGATCATGCCAGCAACGCCGACATTGCCGCCCATCTTGCGGAAATATTCAACCGCCTTGCAGACATTGTTGGCGACGTAGAGCGATTGCAGGTCGTTCGACCCGACAACGATCACTTTTTGACACATGTCGCGGGCAATCGGCAGGCCGAAGCCGCCGCACACCACATCACCCAGAAAATCGAGCAGGACGTAATCAAAGCCCCATTCGTGGAAGCCGAGTTTTTCAAGCAGTTCAAAGCCGTGAATAATACCGCGACCACCGCAGCCACGGCCTACTTCCGGGCCGCCGAGTTCCATCGCGAAAACGCCGTCACGCTGGAAGCACACATCTTCAATGGTGACTTCTTCACCGGCCAGTTTCTTGGCGGAACTGGTTTCGATGATGGTCGGGCAACTTTTTCCGCCGAACAGCAGGCTGGTTGTATCCGATTTTGGATCGCACCCGATCAGCAGCACGCGCTTGCCTTGTTGCGCCATCATATAGCTGAGGTTCGACAGAGCGAAGCTCTTGCCCGAACCACCTTTGCCGTAAATCGCAATGATCTGCGTTTCGGATTTCACTTCGCCAGTATGGACAGGATCGGGTTCAATCGATGCTTCGTTCCTCAAGGCGGTATCGGCGTCGAGCATGGTCATTCGGTCTTGCTCCAGTCGAGCACCATTTTCAGGCAGTCGGTATCGTTAAAGGCGGTGGGATAGGCTTTGAGAGCCTCTCCGGCGGGGCTTGTGTGTGAAATCAGACCGCCAAGATCGAGCGATCCGCTGTCAATAAGATCGCGGGTGGCGGACAGGTCTTCGGCCTTCCATTCGGCAGCAACGCGGAAGCGCGCCTCAGCCCGGAAGGCGGCTGGAAAAGCGAAGCTGGGGCGATTGGCGTAAAAGCCGGCGAGAACTATTTCGCCGCCATGGGCGAGCCGCCCGATCAGCACGTCGATCCCGTCGGCATAGCCGCTGGCATCGTAGATTGAGGTGTAATCGCGGCGGTCGTCGTCCTTGGGCGCAAGAACATCATAACCCGCGCCGCCCGTGCGGCGGCTGGCCTTGTTATCCCATACAGTAGGAGCAGGAGCGCCCATCGCAATAGTCAGGCGGGCAAGCAATCGGCCTAACGTGCCGTGGCCGATGATAAGATCGGGTGCGCGTCCACCAGCGATGGCGTGAAGCGCAGTCGCAGCGAGTGCAAACAGCACGCCTTCGCGGCCCAGCGACTCGGAAACAGGAAGGGCGCGGGCGGAGGGAAGGATGACTTTCTCCGCCGTGCCACCGAACAGGCCGCGGGCGCTTTCATAGCAAGTTGCACCGGGAACAAAGACCCAGTCGCCAATGCGATCTTCCACATCGATTCCGCCAGCAATTACGCGGCCGACCGATTCATATCCGGGCACCAATGGATAGCCCATGCCGGGGAAGCTGGGCATCTCACCGGTCCAGAAAAGCTTTTCTGTTCCAGTGCTTATTCCGCTGTGATGGATTTCGACGATGACGTCAGACGGGCCGCAAGGCGACAATGCGAGCGGACGCAGAGACAGCTTTCGTGGAGCCTCCAATATGACCGCATGTGCATTCATTACGCTAGGTTATTCCCTTTCGGCCCGTGGTGGACCAACGGCATCTTTCAACGCATCTTCGTGAATTCACCTTAGCGAAAGCAAGCTGAGTGTCAATCCAGCGTGACAATAGAAGTTGTCATGTCAGGCTGACAATGACGCTCGCGATCACTGGTTGGCGGGTGGCGGCAGGTTTCCAGCTTTTGAATCCCGCCTCGTTCAGCATCGTACCTATCTCCAGCATCGAGCGAGGGCGGCCTGAATTCATCGCCCAAAGATACAATCCGAAATAGGCATCCCCCATGCCTTGCGCGCCGGGGGTGTTGGACATCGGTTCCGCGATGATCAGCCGGCTGGCTGGCTGCAGCGCTGCACGTAACGATTTAAGCAAGGCGAGGGCGGCATCATCATCGTGATCATGCAGAATGCGGTTTAGCGTAATGCAGTCGTATCCTTTTGGCAGCGGAGTGTGGAAAAAGTCCCCCGGATGCAATGTGATGCGGTCTTTCAGCCGCTCCGACTCGAGCCGCCGTGCTGTCCCATCAAGCACAGGGGGCAGGTCGAGGATTCCGATTCGCACATTGGGATGCTGCGCCGCCAGTGCGCTTGCGAAGGCTCCGTGCCCCCCGCCAATATCGAGGATGCTGGCGCACCGCGAAAAATCATGCGCGGCCAGTGTCTGCTCTGCGACCATCGCCTGCGATACAGCCATGAGTTCCGAATAGGCGGCGGCCTTATCGTCGCTCCCGTCCTCTCCGTAATGCCAGAAGCGGGAAAGCTGTGTCTCTTCCTTACGGTCAGCGCGCAGCAAGGCGAGGGGGTCGGCCAGATCTGCATAGAGCAATTTGTGATGGCGGATCATTGCTTGCGCGCCGGGATTGGCATGGAGCGCGGCACCTTGTTGGCCGAGCATCCACCAGCCTGTCGAAACTTCTTCCGCCAAGCCCAAGGCTGCCGCCGCTCTCACCAATCGCAGCGCGCCATCGCGTGAAACGTCGCAATGTATCGCGATTGCGCCAGCATCGCTTGGCCCCTTGGCGAGCAAACCAAGCAGATCGGCTTCAACGGACGCGAACAGGGTCTGAGAATAGGTGAAGCCCGCCACAAGGTCGAACAAATGTGCCGCATGGCCGCGCGCTACCCGGCTGAAAGGCCACAGTGCAGATGCCCATTTCTGGAAGGCCGGATTCGCCAGTATCCTGTTGCGCCGGTCAATCCAGCGGCGTTTCCATTCCGGCGGCGCGTTGCTTGCAGATTGAGTATTTTCGAATTCCATATGTCCAATGAACTGGACAGAAGGCGTGTAAACGTCAATCATCTTTGCAAGGAGTGAGTGTGTCCAGATCAACCCAAGCCATGCCAGCAACACCTCACGTCGCGATTGTCGGCGCGGGGATTGGCGGGCTGAGCGCGGCGGCATTGCTGGCGGCGCAAGGGTGCCGTGTAACGGTGGTTGAGAAGGAAGCGCATTCTGGCGGGAAGGCACGGCGATTGCCGGTTGACGGTGTCCAAATCGATGCCGGACCAACGGTATTCACCCTGCGCGATGTGTTCGACACGATTTTCCGTGCCTGCGGTTCAGAACTGGACGATCACGTCCGCGTGCGGCCAGCAGAAACACTTGCGCGCCATGCGTGGAATGCAGACGAGAGGCTTGATCTTTTCGCCGATCCAGCGCGCAGCGAAGAAGCCATAGGAGATTTCGCCGGAGCTGATGCGGCGCGTGGCTATCGCAATTTCCGCGCGGAGGCAGCGCATATCTATGGCCTGCTCGACAAAACGCTGCTGCGGCAAGGCAAGGTCTTTTGGCCGCCGCAATTCATGCTGCGCCTTGGCCTGTCGCGCCTTGGCGAAATGTCCGCGATCCGTCCCTATGAAAAAATGTGGAACGTGCTGGGTGAACACTTCGCCGATCCGCGCCTGCGCCAATTGTATGGCCGTTATGCCACCTATTGCGGATCATCGCCTTATGATGCGCCTGCCACGCTGATGCTGATTGCTCATGTCGAGGCGCAAGGCGTGTGGTTGATTGATGGCGGATTGAGCGCGCTGGGCACCGCTTTACAAAACCTGGGTGAGGCGCAAGGGGCGAGCTATCGCTTTGGACACGCGGTAAGCCGGATTGAAATCGATAAGGGCCGCACATCAGGCATCACGCTGGATAGTGGCGAGCATATTCCCGCAGACCGTGTGATCGTAAACGCCGATCCCGCCGCCTTGGCGGCAGGCGCATTGGGGCCAGATGTCAGGCGGGCGGGAGGCAGACTTAAGCCCAATGCGCGCTCGCTTTCAGCTATGGTATGGCTTGCCAATGCGAAGACCAGCGGCTTCCCCCTTAAACGGCACAACGTCTTTTTCTCGCCTGATTACGGCCAGGAATTCGCCGACATCGGTGCAGGCAGGCCGCCTGCCGATCCCACGACCTACATCTGCGCGCAGGACCGCGAAGCTGTTTCTGGATCGGAGCCAGCGGGCCGTGAAAGGCTGCAAATTATCGTCAACGCACCGGCCAATGGCGATACTCATGACTATTCCCCTAAGGAGAGAGATCAATGCACGGAAGCGATGATGCACAGCCTGCGCCGCTGCGGGCTGGAACTGGAGGACCCGCTACCGCATCACCTGCTGACGCCGAACGAATTCGCGAAGTTTTTGCCCTCGACCGGCGGAGCGATTTATGGACGGGCCTCGCACGGGTGGGCGGCGTCCTTCCTGCGCCAAGGGACGAGGACCCGGATTCCTGGGCTTTATTGCGCGGGTGGAAGCACGCACCCGGGGGCGGGGGTTCCGATGGCGGCCTTGTCCGGGCAACTGGCGGCCAGCACGATTATGCAGGACCTCGCTTCGACGCGCCGGTTCCACCGGGCGGCTACGCCTGGTGGTATATCGATGCGCTCAGCGACGACGGAAAGCACGGGCTGACAATCATCGCCTTTATCGGCAGTGTATTTTCACCCTATTACAAACGCAGTGGACGGGGCGACCCGCTAAACCATTCCGCGCTCAATGTTGCGCTGTATGGCCCGCGCGGACGCTGGGCCATGACGGAGCGGCCAAACAGCGCAGTGGTGCAGGAACGTGATACGCTCACAATCGGGCCAAGCGCTATGCGCTGGACCGGAGACGCGCTGGAAATTGACATTGAGGAGCGCGACAAGCGCCTGTTCAATCCATACCAGCGCCGGGTGCGCGGCACCATTCGCGTTATGCCGGAAGCGCTCAATACCGTCAGTTTCGGACTCGATCCTGATGCACGCCATCGCTGGCACTGCGTTGCTCCGCGCGCGCGCATCGAAGTGAATATGAAAGAGCCGGGCTTAAGCTGGAAGGGCGGGGCTTATTGCGATTCCAACTTTGGTGACGAGTCCTTGGAAGAAGGCTTTCGCCTTTGGCATTGGTCACGTGCGCATGGTGCCAATGGCAGCGTGGTGAATTACGAAGGCGTGCGGCGCAATGGATCGCATTTCGCCAGCGCCTTGCGCTTTGCGCGTGATGGAACGCCGGAACCGGCAGACCTTACCATGGTCGCCCCACTGCCAAATTCGTTCTGGCAGGTCGAGCGCAAGACCCGCGCCGACAAGGGTGAAGCCAGCGTTATCAAGACGTGGGAAGATGCGCCGTTCTATGCGCGCTCCGCGCTTTCGACGCAGCTTTATGGCGAGCGGATGATGGCGGTGCAGGAGAGCCTCGATCTGGACCGGTATGCATCACCGATCGTCCAGTTCATGCTCCCCTTCCGCATGCCCCGGTCCGGTTCCTGACGGCCGCTCATCAGTCGCGGTTTTTGCCGCTTTGTCCTTTTTGATCTCGCGGTTGACTGACCAGATCTGATAAATCCCGAAACCCAGCGCGACGGCGTAAAAGAACACGATCTCGATCATGTTGTAATGACGCCTTTTTCCCGGGCGAATTCGATGATCATTTTTCCCGCCAACTCGGGCGCTTCCTCATGTGCCAGATGGCCCAGATCTGGCAGGAGTTTGAGCCGTGCATTGGGAAGACGCGCAGCTGCCCCTTCGACAGAGCCAGTGGGTACGGCCTTGTCCCCTCGGCCATGCGCCAGCAGCACAGGGTTTGTGATGTTTTTCAAGCTGTCGGAAAAGCTATCCAGATCCCAATTCGCCATCATTGCAAGCGCCCCTTCGCAATGACGATGGTTTCCCAAAAGTGCCTCGTAACAGGCCATATTTTCTGGCGAAATTTCTGATCCCGTGGCGCGGCGCATGAACCGCTTTGCTTCTCCGCCAAAGCGCGTGCTCGCAGCAAACATTCGCGGCACGAAGGGATTGACGAACAGAACCTTGGCCATGGCGGGAAACAGGCGAGCGGCGAGACCGGGAAAAGGCATGATCGCGGGGCTGAAGCCAACGATTGGCAAAGCATTGTCGGACTGGCTCGCGTGATGCAGCGCAATTGCGACGCCTGCTGAGTGCGCCGCCAAAAGCATAGGCGTGATCTCAAGGGTTTCGAGCAATTCGCTGATTGCATTGGACATGTTGGACAGGCTTGGCCCGCCACGCAGGCGTCCTTTGGTAAACGCATGGCCGGGCAAGTCAGGGACAGTCAGCGTGAAATGCTCTGCCAGCAAAGGCATCAGAGCACTCCAGCTGTGGCAGGATGCGCCTGTGCCGTGGAGCAGCAACAGTTCTGGCCCCGAGCCCATGCGCTGTACATGCCATTCAATGCCGCCAGCCTTTACGAAACGTGATGCGTCCCGCTGCGGCCAGACGCGGCCTTCCTGTTCCCAATTCAGCGCGCCGCTCATGCTGGCTGAGCGTTTGATTGGCTGCCGGGCTGGGCTGCGATCACGATATTGCTTAGCGCTTTGGCGTCAGCAAATGGCAGCGGCAGATAGCGCGCCTGCATGGTGCGGGCGATCGTCTTGGCGTCTTCCCTTGGGCGCGGCGCGATGTCGATCACCAATGCATCCAATCCGCTTGCGGCAAGGGCGCGGGCACCGGCGTGTGCATCCTCGCGCGCCTGCTTTCGGCCCGGTGTGCCGTCGGCGGCGATGTTGGCGCTGCCATCGGTAAGGAAGACGAGGAACGGTGTGTTACCGCGTGACTGGATGCTGCCGCCCAATTCCCGGGCGAGCGCCAATCCACTGGCGAGTGGGGTTCCGCCGCCGCCGGGCAATCCTGCCAGCGCGCGGCGTGCGCGGGTGAGCGAGCGGGTAGGGGGAAGCAGCAGTTCTGCGCCCTCTCCGCGAAAGGCGATCAGTGCCACTTCGCTGCGTTTGACGTAGGCCTGCGCAAGGATCAGCTCGACCGCGCCTTTTGCTTCCGCCAGCCGAGAAGCGGCAGCGGAACCGGAGGCATCAACGCAAAATACGGTAACCGTTGCAGCGCGTTCTTCGAACCGGCGGATGCGCAGATCTTCCTTGCGGACCTGAAGCTGTTCAGCGGCGTGCTCACGGCGTCGCAGGGGCTGCCAGGGAACTGCTGCGCGCAAGGTATCGATCAGCGCCAGCCGCGCGCCGTCGCGGGGCATCCCCGGACGTGCGCCGAGGGGCTTGCCGCGCAGTTTGGATTTCGCTCGGCGTCCGCTGCCACCACCGTGGGCGTTGCGTCCGGCACGCTCGCCAGCGATCATGTCGAGCACATCGGGCGGGATAGCGGCCAGCGCGGCTTCCAATATGAGGTCTTCGGGGATGGCCTCTGCAGATTGGCTGGTGTCGCTGTCATCTGGCGTGTCTGGGTTTTCTGGCGGAGGAGGCGGCGGGTTTTCGGCATCCTCTGGCGGCTGCTGCGGCATCCGCGTTGCTCGCGGGGCGAGCACCATGCGAGCGGCCACCTGCACATCTTCTTGAGCAATTACCGTTCTGCCATGCAAGGCT
>ENA-ORXU01000511-ORXU01000511.1-marine-metagenome-genome-assembly--contig:-NODE-511-length-43655-cov-4.466612_pt1 | contig 43655 bp, 37 predicted proteins | sample MGYA00237869_ERZ511484 | MGnify/ENA metagenome assembly ERZ511484 | reverse complement strand
AACGCATGGTGATGGGCTGCAGCATGTTTGACGCAGCACGCAAAATGGCTTTGGCCAGCCTTTCGCATCTTCCTGAACGACAAATTAATTTGGCCACGATCGCAATGATTGCAGATCAACACTGGCACTTGGTAGCGAGCGCAGTGGTAGCGGCGTGCAGAAGAACAAGTCCGCACATCGACATTTCGTGCCGATGAGCTTTGGAGTGGAAACGGTGAAAGTGAGATACTCTCTAACGGCTGTGCGAGAGCACGGTTCTGGACGTGGTGTCAGGGTTGACCTCGAAATTATTGCCTGGCACCACGTCGTCTCAATGGCACCTACCTCTTAGCAAGACTTTCCGGCACTGTCACCTGCCGGCGCAACAAAATCTTCCTTAGTCAAATTAAAGGCGCTTACGTAGCGCTGTTCAGGCCATTAGAGCCTTCCGGCAAATAAGCGCGGTTTTCCCCGGCACATACAGCTAACGCTGATGCCCGTTATTGCGCAATACAGGTAAGGGGAGACACCTGATCAGCGCAAATCTTCACCATCCAATTCTTGACATTGTCCAGAATTGACCCCATCATTCTCTACATGAACGGAATCGAGAGAAATCACGGATCTATTGACGTATCAGCGGCGCTGAAAGCGGTTGGCTTGCAGGTCACCGCACAGCGTCTTGCCGTCTACAGGGCAGTAGAGAAGTCCCCTCACGCTATCGCGGACGAGATTTGTCAGACGGTAAGAGACGAACTTGGGGTTATCTCAAGACAAGCCGTTTACGATGCATTGAAGGCAATGTCAGAGAAGGGGCTAATACGCCGCATACAGCCGGCAGGTTCCGCCGCACGTTACGAACATCGGGTGGATAACCATCACCACCTGGCATGTCGCAAGTGCGGGAATCTTGTCGATATTGACTGTGCGGTCGGCAAGGCGCCTTGTCTGGTGGCCGAGCAAGACCACGGATACACAATAGACGAAGCAGAGGTTACGTACTGGGGTATCTGTCCGGATTGCCAGTAACCTAGTAAGACAAAGCAGCACTGTATTCACACCCACTATCATCACAAACTTAAATCAGGAGATTAAAAATGGACGGTGAAATCGGAGGAGGTTGTCCCTTCGCACACGGCGGTAATACGTCAACAGAGAAGCCAGTCACCAAGTGGTGGCCCAATGCCCTTAATCTGGATATTCTCCATCAGCATGGTGCGCGCACCAACCCGATGGATCTGGATTACAACCACCGCGATGCGGTCAAGGCGCTGGATCATGAAGCCGTCAAGGCCGATGTTAAGGCACTGCTTACCGACAGTCAGGACTGGTGGCCGGCTGACTGGGGTCACTACGGTGGCTTGATGATTCGTCTTGCCTGGCATTCCGCAGGTTCCTACCGTCAGGGTGATGGACGCGGTGGTGCAGGATCAGGCAACATCCGGTTTGCGCCATTAAACTCATGGCCCGATAACGCCAGTCTGGACAAGGCTCGTCGGCTGCTGTGGCCTGCAAAAAAGAAATACGGTAACGCTCTATCCTGGGCGGATCTGATTATTCTGGCTGGCAACATGTCTTACGAGTCCATGGGGCTGAAGACTTTCGGTTTCGGTTTTGGCCGTGAAGATATCTGGGGCCCGGAGACTGATATCAACTGGGGTCTGGAAGATGAGTGGCTGGCTGATAGTGCCAATCGCTACGAAGATCTCGATGAGCCTTCCACGATGTATAATCCTTTAGCGTCTGTCCACATGGGGCTGATCTACGTCAATCCTGAAGGCGTTAATGGTCAACCGGATCCAGCGCGCACTGCCAAGCACGTGCGTGAAACATTCGCTCGCATGGCAATGAACGACGAAGAGACCGCAGCGTTAACCTGTGGTGGACACACCGTAGGTAAGGCACACGGTGGTGGTGATCATGCCAACATCGGCTCTGAGCCTGAAGCCATGGGTGTAGAGGCGCAGGGTTTTGGATGGGCTAACCCTGGCCACGGTAACAAAGCATCAAACGCGTTCACCTCGGGCATCGAAGGTGCCTGGACGAAGCATCCTACTCAGTGGGACATGGGTTACTTCGACTACTTGTTCAACTACGATTGGGAACTGACGAAATCACCGGCTGGCGCAAATCAATGGAAGCCTGTGAATATGCCAGATGACGCCAAGCCGGTCGATGCGTCAGACCCCTCTATCCGTCATGATCCAATGATGACTGATGCAGACATGGCGATGAAGGTTGACCCTGTTTACAACGAGATCTGCAAGAAGTTCATGGCCGACCCTGCGTACTTCGCTGATACCTTCGGTCGTGCCTGGTTCAAGCTTACGCACCGTGATATGGGGCCGAAAGCAAACTACCTCGGGCCTGATGTACCGGCAGAAGATCTGATCTGGCAGGATCCTGTTCCTGCGGGTTCAACATCTTATGATGTTGATGCTGTGAAGGCTAAAATTGCAGCTAGTGGTCTGTCAGCAGCTGAGATGATCTCAACTGCCTGGGACAGTGCTCGTACTTATCGAGGTTCGGATAAACGTGGTGGTGCGAATGGTGCTCGTATTCGACTGGCACCTCAGAAAGACTGGGTGGCTAATGAGCCAGAGCGTCTGGGTAAGGTGCTTAACACGCTAGAGCAGATTGCCACTGATACCGGTGCCTCAGTTGCCGATGTGATTGTACTGGCAGGCAACGTTGGATTGGAGCAATCCATCACGGCTGCAGGTCACAGTCTGTCAGTACCGTTCACACCGGGTCGTGGCGATTCAACCGATGCGATGACAGATGTTGATAGCTTCGCAGCGCTTGAGCCTATTGCCGATGGTTTCCGCAACTTTCAGAAACAGTCCTATTCAGTAGGGCCGGAAGAGCTGATGCTCGATCGCGCGCAACTACTTGGCTTGACTGCCCCTGAAGTGACGGTTCTGCTGGGTGGCATGCGTGTTATGGGCACAAACCATGGTGCATCCAAGCACGGTGTGTTCACCGATCGTGAAGGTCAGCTGACAAATGATTTCTTCGTTAACCTGACTGACATGAATAACAGTTGGCATCCCGTAGAAGATGGCACATTCGAGATTCGTTCCCGAAAAGACGGCTCTGTGAAGTGGACTGCCACCAGTGCTGATCTGGTGTTCGGATCTAACTCAATCCTGCGCGCCTACGCGGAAGTGTATGCCCAGGACGACAATGCTGAGAAGTTTGTGACAGATTTCGTTGCAGCATGGACCAAGGTCATGGATGCTGATCGTTTTGATCTGTTAGCCTGATCCGAAGGAGGGGAGCCGCGACTGTTTAGAGCGGCTCTCTTCGATAACTGACACAGTCAAGCAGTCTGTCATTAGTAAATCTGATCAGCCTGTCACTGGCAGATCAGACGACTTGCTTAGCCGTACCCGTTACGTTGCTGCACCTTTATGTCTTTCCCGCCCTTATTGACCAGCTCTTCGAACACGGTGATAGCGCTACCTTTGAAGTGGTAGGGATAAACAATCTTCGGTGCAAATTGCAGTACGCCATCTGCTGCCTGATCAACTTCCATCGTGTACGGGTTGTTCATCGGTTCATGTACGATTATCGAACGCATTGACATGATTGTCCGGGGTCCAGATACTGGAGGATCAATACAGAAGACAGACAATTGCTTTGCAGTGGAACGCGCTGCAGAAGCAGCGCCTTCCTGACAGCTAACCACCGTCCATCTTTTTATAGAGGGAGGCCGAGCCCTCAGTCCATCAAGGCGTGATGGCGTACGGGTACCCGGTTTAAAAAACTTCCATCTATCTCAGTCAGCGTGCAAGCCAGCCACCGTCCACATTAGTGATGCTTCCGTTGACGTAATTAGACGCTGGTGAGGCAAGAAATACCGCTGTTTGAGAGATTTCTTCAAGAGTCCCCCAACGCCCGGCATGTATGCGCTCCAGAATAGATTTATTGCGCACAACATCATCACACAGCGCTTGTGTGTTGTTTGTGGCTATATACCCTGGTGCGATGGCGTTCACTTTGATGTCACTGGCTGCCTATTCGTTGCACATCGATTGGGTGAGCCCGGCAACACCCTGTTTAGAGGCTGTATAGGGTGGCACTCTAATTCCTCCCTGAAAAGATAACAAGGAGGCAATATTGACGATCTTGCCTTCAGATTTCCGTGCGATGACAGCCTTGGCAAATGCCTGGCTGGTAAAGAACACGGCTTTCAGGTTCACGTCCATGACGTCATCCCAGTCGGCTTCAGAAAAGTTCACCGTATCGTCACGCCGTATGATGCCGGCGTTATTGATCAATATGTCTACCTTATGCGCTTCAAATATATCTTTGGCGGCCAGAGGGTTCACCAAATCGAGCGTCAAGACTTCAGCGCTATCGTTCTCCGCCGCCGTTTCGGCGCAAGAGGTACGACCTGTGCAGATGACATGTGCTCCTGCCTCACCTAGCCTCACCTAGCCTGAACTAATTTACTGACTGCTGTTTGGATGTCTCGCTGTTTAGCCGTCTATCTATCTATCTATCGGATCAGCCGTTTTCAGCGAGACTATTGTGTCGCTGGAGCCAAACAACCCTGTTTCAGCCAATAAGGTGAGAGATTTTTTTCTGGCTGACTGATCAAAAACGGGGGTGCTGACCATCAACTCATCTGCATCGGTGTGTGCCAGAAATTGCGATAGCTTATCGCTCACTGTGTCCGAAGACCCTGCAAAGGTACAAGCTAACATACGCTCGACGTGCGATTTTTCCACCAGTGACCAAAAATCGTCAATAGTGTCAATGGCTACCGGCATCAAACCTCGCTGTCCTCTTATCATATTAGTGAACATCTGCTGCAGGCTCGTCAGATGATACAGAGCCTCCTCATCAGTGTCGGCAACGACCACATTCACGCAGGGCATTGCATGCTGCTCAGCCATCTGTGACGAAGGCCTGAACTGATCACGATAGACCGACAACGCCTGATCTAACGCGTCGGGCGCAAAGTGAGATGCGAACGCATAGGGTAAACCCAGCTGTGCTGCCAACTGAGCGCCAAACAAACTGGAACCTAGAATCCAGAGAGGTACGTTCAAGCCGGACCCGGGCACGGCTTGAATAGTCTGATTGGGTTCTGGATGCTCGAACAGCGTTCGTAATTCGACGACATCGTCGGGAAAACGCTCCGCTGCGGCACGCAGGTCACGCCGCATTGCCTGGGCTGTAATCTGGTCTGTACCCGGTGCACGGCCGAGGCCTAGATCAACACGCCCCGGGTACAGAGACTCAAGAGTTCCAAACTGCTCAGCTACTTGCAGGGGCGAATGGTTGGGTAACATGATGCCACCGGAGCCAACGCGTATAGATTGAGTACCACCGGCCAGATAGCCGATAACCACCGAAGTAGCTGCACTGGCGATGCCTGTCATGTTGTGGTGTTCGGCCACCCAGTATCGGCGACAGCCCAGTGACTCGGCGTGCTGCGCAAAAGCCAACGATTCACCAAAGGCATGAGCTGGCAGGGTGTTTTCCCGTACGGATACCAGGTCCAGGATAGATAGATCAGGCAAAATAGACTCACGCAGTATGTGAATTAGTATTCGTCAGATTATACGCCTGAGCGCTGCATCCAAGCGCCCGCAGTGTATTCCTGCAAACGATACTCACCCGTTACCTGGTATGTCTCACGCTGATTGTCGCTGTTGTCTCACCTGGGTTGTCGCTGTATAGATACTTGATGCCGAGTATGAGTAACAGACTGGCTCCCCGTGATAACGGTATCCAGGAAAGTCGGCAAATTTTACATTATCGTCCACCGTGTAACAGGTTACATCAAATGACATCTTGAAGAGGCGCAGGCATTCGCCGCTACTCTGGTATGAAAATCTCGCTAATTGATTCGTTACCTTTGCGTGCAAAGCTTGCAGCCTTGCCAATAATTCTAGTCGGTGCATTGCTGTTGGTTGTAACAAAAGTGTCTACCGGCATTCAAACGCAGCGTGAAGAGGCCACGCTAATTAACGCAGCTGGCAGGCAACGCATGCTTAACCAGCGATACGTTAAAGAGGTTATGCGCGCAAGCAGTGAGGTAGGGGTTTCTGAAGATCCGGCCTACAAGAGGACTCGCAATCTGTTCATGAGCTCCCTCAAGTCGTTGACTGAGGGTGGCGAATTAGTCGTGAACCCGATGAAAGGCACCACCAGAATAATACCGGCAGCACGTGACCCGTTATTGATTGAGGGACTGCAGAGAAACCTGCAGTTGGCGGTAGAGCTGGAGGTACTCGCAATGGATTACCTGAACTCTTCTGACGGTGAAAAGCTTTCGAAACTAGGGCCGCTTCTAGAGCTCAATGCGCTGCTGCATGCTGAGGCAAACCAGGCCGTACAACTGTTCGTCAAGCAGTCTAACGATGGGATAGACGCACTCATTTGGAGATGCATCACAATCAGCCTGTTTGCCGCGGTGATTTCTATCCTCGTCAGTATTGTTGTTAGCAGCAGTATTACGAGGCCAATCGAATTGGTCAGAAATCGATTGAAAAATGCTGCACAGGGAGATCTTTCTGAGGTCAAAGCGCTGTCGCGAAAGGATGAGTTCGGGCAGATGTCTATCGATCTTGGCGATACATTGGCAGCTGTGCGCACGGCACTAGGTACGAGTAGAGTTGATTGGGAAGAGGTGGCCACACTTTTCAATGATATGAAGGCTGACCTGAACAGTGTCCGTGCAATTGTTACCCAAGTTCCCACGGCCATGGTGTTGCTGGACACTACCGGTCTAATCAGTTACATGAATCCGCGAGCAGAAACGGACATTGTCACGTTAGTGCAGATGGCGGCCGTAAAAGCCACGTTCAAGGCTGGGGATAACATTAGCCAGGCACGTTTTGGGTGTGAACCTTTGTGGAAGCTGTGTGGTGCGTCAAATAGTCATCCCCACACCGGCGTAGAGAAGCTTGGCCAAGCCTATCTGGATCTATCCGTACACGCGTTACGCAACGATATACAAGATACTACTCAATTTCTCGTATCGTGGCAGATAGTGACGGATGATGTCATACGTCAGCAGGCCCTGTTACAGACCGAGCAAGATGAGAAAAGAAAAGCCGCTGAGTTAACAGACTTGATCAATGAACTGGAGTGCGCCGTGCAGGCAGCTTCACAGGGAAACCTGGATCAACGTATAGCTTTGGGTACTGATGAAAAGCTGAACGGAATTGCTACCACAATCAATACGTTCATGCAGCATACTCAGCAGGATATGATCACAATCAAACAGCGCTCACTCGCCTTGCAAGATGCTGCTGCACAGCTATCCACCAGCGCTGATTCGCTGGATTTACATGCCAAGGATTCTAGCCAGATGACCCATTGTATTGTCGGTGCCTCGGACAAAGTAGACAATTTCATGTCAGCTGCATCGGCCGCTACGCGGCAGATGAGTGCTTCAATTCTCGATATCTGTGGAAACACAACCAGCGCTGATCAAGTTGCTCGACAAGCTGTAAGCCTGACTGATGATGCAGCAGTTACAGTGAATAAGCTCTATAAGTCAAGTGGGGATATTGGCAACGTTCTCAACTTCATTACATCCATTGCAGAACAGACTAACCTGTTGGCTTTGAATGCCACTATTGAGGCTGCCAGAGCAGGTGATGCCGGAAAGGGGTTTGCCGTTGTAGCCAACGAGGTTAAAGAACTTGCCAAGCAAACCGCCGATGCGACCAGTGAGATCGGCACAAGGATCGCCGCTATACAGTCCGATAGCACTCATGCGGTGCAATCGATTAATGCGATCAACGATATTGTCGACAAGATCAGTGGGTACCAGACAGCCATAGCGATAGCCATTAATGACCAGACCACTGTTTCCAGAGAACTGACGACGACCATTGAGCGCACGGCTGACAGCAGTGCCAATATTCGTGATCATATTACAGAACTGGCGAATCAGAACAAGGTAGGTGGCCAGGTACTAGATGCATCGAGAGTGGCCACCGTGGAAGTGACGCAATGTGCCAAGCAGCTTGATAGGGTGTTAACGCATTATCAACTGGACGTAAAAGCAACGCGTTTTCCTTCTGTTTGAAGTGTCTGAATGGCGCTGACTTTTCCGTCTGGCAGAACACCGACAACGACACTGTCGATACCCAGTTGACCCGCCACGGAACGTGCTGTCAAAGGGTTGTCACCGGTGATCATCACCGGTATCAGCCCAAGCTCTATCAGCTTGCCAATAGCGGTAAAGGCGCTGTCCTTGATCGGATCTGTCACGCCGATAAGTCCCACCATCTGTCCATCAGTGGCAGCGTATAGCGGTGTCACTCCAGTTAATGCGAGTACTTCGCCGAGTTCCTTGAAATCACCGATAGACACGTTTTCGCGAGTCATGAAACGATCGGCACCAATGAGCACCTTGCGACCCTTAACGCGCGCCTGCACGCCGTAGCCGATATGCGACAGAAAGCTATCGTTGTCTATTGCTGGTAAAGGCATATCCGGTGCCGTTTAGTGTGCCTCAAACAGTAGGTTCATCAGCACGCTTCTCTACAGGACCCGGTTCACCGGTAATCATGCTCTCGTCAACATAAGACCGTCTTATCTCGATCTACCCGCTGAAGAGACTACCGGAACACTTTCGCCATCGGGCCCAGAGCGACTTACCCTGCGTAAGGGTAGGCCCAGGGCACCCGAATGCATGGCCCGCGTCCTGCCCAGAGAGAATCTTTTCCTTCAATGACGTTGTCCAAGTAAGCAAAATCAGCTAGTCACCTGCTCGCGTCTGTGCCAATCTGTTCGTGTTCTCGGGGCTACGAAAGGGTCAGACCATGAACATTACGCGACAGAGACTTGCAGGCCTGAGCCTTTTTTCGGCACTGCTGGTAACGGCTTGCAGCGACAGTGACGACAGGTTGGTTGATCCTGCGGATAGCAGTAGTGATGGATTCACCACAGAATCCGTAGTGCTTGGCGACCGCCCGTCTTCCCTGGTAGCCCTTTTACCGGAGGGCGAGCTTAGATCCCGACTTGAAACCTGTGACGTATCGGCAATTCGGCCACAGACGTTTTCCATTGCTCATCGTGGAGCGCCGTTTGGATTTCCGGAGCATTCTGTTGAAGGCTATGAGGCGGCTGCATCTCAGGGTGCAGGGATCATCGAATGCGACGTGACATTCACTAGCGATCGCGAACTGGTTTGCAGGCATTCACAATGCGACCTGCATACGACGACGGATATCCTGGCTACAGAACTTGCGCAACACTGTACCGTGCCCCCCGATACCAGCAGCGCAACACCCTACGAGAATGTTCAGTGCTGCACCAGTGATCTGACGCTACCTGAATTTCGCACACTACGTGCCAAGCGGGACGGCGCTGATCCGACGGCTGCAACCCTTGCGGAGTATCTCGCCGGAACGCCAGGGTGGATTGCCGATGAAAACGTGGACTACGGAACTTTGCTTACGCATGCTGAGAGCATCACTCTGTTCGATAGCTTCGGTGTTTCAATGACGCCGGAGCTTAAGGAAGCTGCTGTTGACATGCCTTTCGACGGCGATTACACACAGTCTGCTTATGCGCAGCAGATGATCAACGAGTACACGGCCGCCGGAATAAGTCCAGATCGCGTCTTTGCGCAGTCGTTCCAGTTAGAAGACGTGTTGTACTGGATATCAGCAGAACCACTATTTGGCAAACAAGCCGTTTTTCTTGATAGTCGCTACACAGTAGACGGTTTCGATACCGCGGATGCGTCTACGTTCGCACCAAGCATGCAAGAACTGGTAGACCAAGGTATAAATTACCTGGCACCCCCCATGCCATTTCTGGTAACCCTGGATGAGCAGCAGAATATTACCCCTTCGGTCTACGCAAACGAGGCAAAAGCCAGTGGGTTGAATCTGATCACCTGGACACTGGAGCGTTCAGGATCTCTGGATGAGGGAGGGGGGTTCTACTATTCCAGTATCAGCCCAGTCATTGATGACGACGGTGATGCACTACGATTACTCGACGTCCTGGCAAAGGATGTGGGCGTTACCGGTGTGTTTAGTGATTGGCCGGCGACAACCACGTTCTACGCTCACTGTACCGACCTGGAAGGCTAGTGGTAAAACAGGTGAATTACTGGTAAGAACGAACTAGCCTAGCAACGTGATTGGGTGGCACGCGTTGACTGCTCATGATTTTCTCAATTCGCTGTGGTGAAGATTTTCCCCCTTACAGCGAATAATCGAGATATAGCATCCTGTTGCTCGATACGCGCCACCTCATCACTCGGTGACGGAAAAATGGCATACATATCAACGACAGTATTACGGTTGTTATAAACAGTACGGCATACACGTCGACCAATTCATCAAACGGTATGCGGACTAGTGGCGTTGTTACACCAATGAATGCCGCCAGTAGCCAGTGGAACGTGCTGATGGAGCCCGAGACTGCCAATAATGTGCTGTCTTTTAGGGTTAATGAGTTTTCAGAGAGCAACACTGGAAAACTAATTCGGTGCAGGACCCATCCGTTGAGAGTCAACACGACAACGGCCAATAGCTTGAACAATAGCTTGGAACTGTCTGCGAGCACGGCCAGTTCAAATCCGGTATCCAGCCATATCAGCGCTAATCCGGTGCCCCACAACACGACGAGCAACCGTGAAATATTCCTAGCTGTATTTTGTAGTTGCTCGCGCTGAAGTCTGCCGAGCATCAGGCCCACATCGGTGGTAAGCACACTGGCAATAGCGAGCATGCTTGCAATAAGGTGTGTGTAGAGTAGAAAAAGTCGGACCCATTCCGTCGCCGTTATCGAGTAGATCATCAAAAGGGCTTCTCAGTGAGTACAACCATTCGACATTACGGCTGTTAGGTATTGCTCAACAAAATCCACTTGTTGACGTCGTTCAGTAAATGGCAGGCGTGTGGCAAAAGAGGCCTCGGCTGCTAACCGTTATTATAGCGCTGTAGGCTGCAGTGCGGTGACTGATGTACAAATAAAGGCGGATTGGCAGATCCGCTACAGACTGTGCTCTCCCGCAATTCGTTTATCGCTGATACCCAGCAAGTGTTCAATTTCCTGTTCCAGCCACAACGCCTGATGTGGATCACTTAGCCCGCTCAGAATAGTGACTCGACCACGACTAATTGAGTTTGCCATCAGGCGGTAGTACTTGCGAACTTGAACAGCGCGATTGCTATCGTTACCAGTCTCAACACGTGACTCGTGCTCGGTGGCATACAGCTGCTCGATATCGGAGGCATCAAGCATGCGACTACCTGGCCACGGCAGGGGTCCCTGCCAGACCTGTAAGCGTACGCCATCGACTCGGATACGATGCTTGTTGAACCCTCGGGTAGCGGCGAAGTAAAGCAGCCCTGCGCTGACGATCAGCAGGGGTAGCATGTCGGAATGCAGTGCCACGTAAGCAAATGCCATGGCTATGATTGATAGCACCAGGCTGTGAAAGATGCGCCCTACTGGCCAGATGACTTCCATACCACTGGCACTCTGTGTCAGCTTGAATCGGCTCGGCAGACTCACCTTGAGGCGCTCTGGCTTGTTTACCGGTTCACGGGCTGCCGCACTGGAAGGCAGCTTCGTGCTATCGCGCGGGATATCGTGCAAGCTGCCACAGTGGCTGCAGCTAATAACCCCTAATGAGGAATCAATTCTGTCTGCCTCGAGCCCGGCACCGCAGTTGCGGCAAGTCATCGCATTCACATTAACGTTATTCTAAAGAGCGCCGATGGATTATAGCGATATTGCAGCGTGCACTCCTGATTTCAGCATCATTCCATGATCAGATCAGCACACCGGTCGCCGAGCATCATTGCTGGCGCATTGGTATTGCCTGCATTGATATTGGGCACAGCTGACATATCACAGACCCTCAAGTTATCAACACCTCGGACACGCATTCTGGAATCCAGAACAGCCATAGGGTCTCCATCTGCTCCCATACGGGCGGTGCTCGCCGGGTGATAGTTTGTTTTCACGAATCGTTTACAGTGAGCTGTCAGAGCTTGCTTCGACAGATCATCAGGGCAGGGGATAGCGATCCTGTCAATACGCTGAGCCAACGGGGAAGCCTGGAATGCCTGTATGAAAAACCTCTGTCCGGCAATCATGGTTCTCATATCATCAGGATGTTTGAGCAAATTCGGTGATACTAGCGGCATGGCAAATGGATCACTGGATGAGAGGCGTACTTCCCCACGCGATTTGGGTTTTACAACCACGGTAGTGACAGTGAGTCCGTAACCATCGTCCACAAGACCAACAGAATCTCTATCGAGATAAACGATGGGAACACAAAATGCCTGAATAGAGGGAGGTGCCTCAAGGTTCTCTGGATTCACAAACGCACCGGCCTCAACGCCTGCAGAGGTAACAGGACCGCTGCCAAATAGTTTGAACTGAATGCCGTTTTTCAACATCCGCAATCCGACACCCTGCTTGTAGTAGCCGTAAGGGCCATTGGCAAGGGCCGTGATAGGTACTTCCGGGTGATCAATCAAATTCTGACCAACTCCCTGTAATGAGGCGTTCACGGTGATACCGTGTTGCTTGAGATGCTCAGCGGGTCCGACTCCTGACAACATCAGAAGCTTGGGCGTCACCAATGCACCTGCTGCGACAATCACCTCGCCGTTGGCATGCACTGTGTGAAATCTTCCGGATTTATCACGATACTCCACGCCTGTGGCTTTACCGCTGTCTATGATTATCCGCATTACTTTGGCGTGTAGTCGCACGGTGAGGTTGGGATTGTCCTGTTGCGGCTGCACGTAGGCGTAGGCTGCCGAACTGCGCTTTCCATGACGATTCATGAACTGGTAGAAGCCTACGCCGCGTTGTGTGCTGCCGTTAAAATCCGGATTGAATGGCTCACCAAGAGACTGAACAGCCTGAACAAACCAGCGCGACATCTGGTCTATGTGCCCGGGATCGGAAACCAGCATAGGCCCCTCAGTGCCATGCCATTCGTTGTTGAGACGGTTGTTCGATTCCATACCTCGGAAATAGGGGAGAACGTCATCCCACCCCCAGCCCGGATTATCGTTGTTTACCCGTAGAATCTCTTGCCACTCGTCGTAGTCAGACGGGCGGCCTCGCATGTAAACCTGAGCGTTCACCGATGAGCCACCACCCAGTACGTGCCCCTGCGCAATTTCATGCACACGACCATCCAGATGTTCTTGTGGCGTTGTTTTGTGATACCGCATGAATTTGGAGCCGTTGATCATCTTGAAGATACCAGGCGGCATGTCTAACAGTGGATGTCGATTGGAATGACCTGCCTCTAGTAACAAGACTTGCGCACCTCCAGCCGATGCCAGTCGTGCAGCAGCCACACATCCGGAAGATCCACCTCCAACAACTATATGATCAAAACTCTCACTCATCGATCAACTCTTTTTTCGGCTAGATCGCTTTGCTCTAATCGGCGTGCGGGTGGCAATCGATTCTCGCTCCACTAATTCGCATTCGAGCTTGGTCAGCGGGTGCCTGGATGGACCGACTGGACCGTGAAACAGTTGATCGACAACCCAACGGCCTAACGCTCTATCAGGAAGATTCATTGATGTCAGCGGTGGAGAGAGGTGACGTGCTAACTCATCATCGTCATAACCAATCACGGAAATGTCGTCAGGAATAGACAGGTCAAGCTCCTTCAACGCCTCGTAGCACCCTACCGCCATGCGATCGTTCTGACAGAAAATGGCAGTCGGTGGTTTTGGTAGCGCCATCAGAGTTCGAGTGCCGCTGTAGCCTGCACTGGGTAACCAGTCTCCCTCGACCACAAGTTCTGGTGCGAAAGGCAGATCAGCGCAAGCCAACGCATTGCGATAACCGAGTAAGCGATGTTCAGCACATTCCATGAAAGGCTCCCCCGTGATGATACCGATGCGAAAGTGGCCTGCTGCTATCAACGCATTGGTAGCGGCGTGCCCGCCGGCAATCTCGCTGGGTATAACCGATGGACGACTAAGATCGTCCGAGTAGCAATTGAGGAGAAACACCGGGGTCTCTGTGTCTTTGAGCAACTCCGGGATTTGCACTTTGCGCGTAAACACACAAGCATAAATGATCGCGGCAACGCGTTGATCCAGAAAGTGTTGCAAGGTTTTTGGCTCTAGAACAGGGTCATTCTGTGTCTCTGCCAACATCACAATATTGCCGGTAGCCTTGACTGCTTCAAGAACCCCATCAAACGCGTTGACGCTCTCGGGGCTCGTTGCAAGGTTATCAGCCACGAATGCAATAGGGCCATCGATGTAGCTTGCTTGCCCCGACTGCGCTGTTGGCGGACCAGATACCATGGGTCTGGCAGGGGACACGTAGCCCAATTTCCTGGCTGCATCTAACACGCGGACCTTCGTGGCGTCCGAAATTTTGGCGGTATTGTTTCCATTTAAAACGAATGACACGGTAGGTTGTGAGCAGCCCGCTGCACGCGCGATGTCGTGCATAGTGACGCGTTTTCGACTGGCTACTCGTCCAACGCCCTTAGGTTTGTTTTTGTCAGGCAATTCGGTTGTCATCTCAGTGTTCCCACCGCCCCAGCGTAAACCTATACGCATTCGCCAATGAATAAATTTTAAATATATTATTAGTAATTGACAACTTATAATATTCGTAGCACCATCAACCAAGACTTCAGTAGCGCATCGCTACCGTGGAGGATGTCAACGAATGCCTGGTAACGCTTTGCCCGATCGACCATTCCCACACGCCTCTATGTACATTGACGGTGCCTGGCAAGATGGCGCTGATCGGCCTCAGATAGAGGTTGAAAATCCCGCCAATGAGTGTGTCATCGGCTCTATTGTAGACGGCACTGCCCAAGACGCATCAGATGCTATCGAAGCAGCGCACCGGGCTCAGCCCGCGTGGGCGGCATTGCCCCCCGTTCAACGTGCCAAGCTGGTTGCCAAGCTTGCTCTGGCCGTTGCGGCCGAGGCTGAGATACTGGCAAAAATAATCACACAGGAACAGGGAAAACCTTTATCACAAGCCCGTGGCGAAGTCGATGCAGTCATTACGTTTCTTAACTACGCTGCCGAGAATGCGCGCCGCATAGAAGGGGATCTCATAGCATCTGACAACGTGGATGAAGAGATTCATATCAGGCGTCATCCCTACGGGGTAGTTGTCGGGTTGACCGCCTGGAATTATCCAGCAGCGCTGGTAGCCAGAAAGCTGGGTCCTGCCTTGGTGGCGGGCAACACCTTTGTTTTGTTGTCCCATGAGAACACTCCTCTGTCTGGATTAGCGCTGGCGGGACTTGCTCATGATATCGGTTTTCCAGCGGGTGTTTTTAATGTGGTGACCGGTCGCGGTAACGTTGTCGGTCAGGCGTTGGTAGAGCACCGGCTGGCCTCTATGGTGACAATGACCGGAAGCACTCGAGCGGGTCAGCAGATCTATCGCACCGGAGCTGAAACCATAAAAACGATACGCCTGGAACTGGGTGGAAAAGCACCCTTCATTGTTATGGAGGATGCCGATATCGAGTCGGCTGTCTCTGCAGCGGTAACCGCCCGGTATACCAATTGTGGGCAAATTTGTACGTGTAACGAACGTATGTTTCTACATCGAAAAATTGCAGACGAATTTCTAGACAAGTTCGTTGCTGCCTCAAAAGCTCTCAGTATTGGTGACCCCATGAGTGATGTGGACCTGGGGCCCAAAATTAGCCGATTGGAGCGCGACAAGGTGGACACCATTGTCAGACAAAGCGTTGATGCAGGCGCTGAAATTCTGCTGGCAGGTGGGCTTTTGCACCACGGCAACTATCAACAGGGCCACTGGTACGCACCCACTGTACTGGAAGCTGACAACAATGATCTACCGGCCATCCGAGACGAGGTATTTGGCCCTGTGGCAGTAGCTCTGCGAGTGGATTCTTTTGAACAGGCAGTTGACTATGCAAACGATACGGATTTTGGTCTATCGGCCTATTTATTCACCACCGATTTCAGGCGACTCAAACGGGCGCCGTACGAACTGAAATTTGGTGAGCTTTACCTCAACCGCTCGAACGGCGAGGCAGTTCAGGGTTTCCACACCGGCTGGGGCATGTCAGGGCAGGGTGGAGAAGATGGAAAATACGGATTCGATGGCTATCTGCGTAAGCAGACCAGCTATCTGAACTGGGGTTAAATCGAATGGCACTGACTTAATCGAGAATACCACCCATTGTCATTCTCGCACCGGCGGGAATCCGTGTCACGGTGAACATAGATTCCCGCCTGCGTTGGGATGACAGGTTCAAGTAAGTGCTATTAAAGTTAAACCCTATATTGGGGGCAAATCCCCATCCTTTGGAAGAGCGATAAAACCACGATCACCAGTATCCAATCACATACAGGAGAGACCTATGAGACGAAGAACATTTCTTAGTGCCACAGTCGTAGCGCTAACCATCAGCTCAACAGCCTTGGCGCAAGACTTGCCGCCGCTCGAGAAAAAAGAACGGTACAAGGTGGGTTTCGCACAAATGGAATCCAACAACCCATGGCGAATCGCGGAGTCCAAGTCATTTGTGGACACGGCAGAAGCCTGCAACTGGGATCTGATTGCAACTGATGCCGCAGGATCTGCGGCCAAACAGGTAGCGGACGTGGATAGCATGATAGCTCAGGGTATTGATGTCCTGTTTCTACCACCGCGTGAAGAAAAACCGTTAATACCCGCAGTAAAGAAGGCTAAAGCCGCTGGTATCCCCACCTTTCTGGTTGATCGATCAGTTGATTCCAATGCGGCCGTTGCCGGCGTAGATTATGTCTCGTTTCTAGGCTCCGATTTTATCGAACAAGGACAACGCGCAGCTCAATGGACACTGGAGAATTTCGAAGGTGACAAGGGCATCATTGTGGAGCTTGAAGGTACCACCGGATCATCCCCAGCCAACGATCGCAGAACAGGTTTTGATGACGCTGTAACGGCAGACCCTCGCATGAATATTGTTGCGTCGCAGAGCGGCGATTTCTCCCGCGATAAGGGTCGTCAAGTGATGGAAACCTTGCTGCAGGCACACCCGGACGTCAACATTGTCTACGCACACAATGATGAAATGGCCATCGGTGCAATTCAGGCGCTCGAGCTTGCAGGCCGTAAGCCTGGTGAAGATGTTCTAGTTGTATCTATAGACGGCACTCGTGATGCATTACAGGCCATTATCGACGGTAAAATGGGCGTCACCGTTGAGAGCTCGCCCTTCTTCGGACCGCTGGCGTGTGATGTCATGAACCGGTATGCCAATGGTGAATCCATCGAACCCTGGGTGAAGGTAGAAGACCGAATATTCACGATCGACAATGCTGCACAACATATTGATGAAGCCTATTAGGTATCCGCACTAAACGGTGTTGATCAGGGGCGGGCGCCCCTGATCACTCTCAACCCATAAGGGATCAGTAGTCATGCTTCTATCAATGACCGGCATCGAGAAAAATTTTGGTGGTGTCCCAGCCCTGAGTAATACCACTCTGGAGCTGAGATCTGGCGAAGTACATGCACTGATCGGGCAGAATGGAGCTGGCAAGTCTACGCTCATAAAGGTGCTGACCGGCATCTATGATCGCGATGCAGGTGAGGTCGTTTTTGGCAATACTGCCTGTAATTTTTCCTCACCGGGCGACGCTCAGGTCGGTGGCATCGCTACTATTTACCAGGAGCTTAATCTTGTACCGCTCCGGTCGGTAACAGAAAACGTAATGATGGGGTACGAACCCAAGCGCCTGGGTTACTTCATTGATTGGAAGGAGGCTCACAAGCGTACGCGCAGCATTCTGTCGCGTTTCAATATCGATATTGATGTAACAGAGCAGTTGGGTAAATTCTCAACAGCCATACAGCAATTAGTCGCTATTGCCCGAGCAGTGTCGTTAGAAGCCAAACTGGTCATCATGGATGAACCAACATCATCGCTTGACGCCTCTGAAATTGAAACGTTGTTTGGCGTGGTCCGAGACCTGAAATCATCGGGCGTGTCGGTGCTTTACGTGTCGCACTTTCTTGATGAACTGTATGAGATATGCGACCGTGTGACAGTGATGCGTGATGGACAAACTGTCGCCGTGCATAAGGTTCACGACAAGTCGAAATTAGACTTGATAGGCGACATGTTGGGACGTGACGTCGGAGAGATAGAAAAAGAGGGAATGACTCAATTGGGTCATGGTTTCGCAGATACCGGTGAGTTGCTTCTGGAAGCAAACAACGTAAGCACAGGTCCGCGGTTGAAGCGCTTCAATCTGTCACTGCACCGTGGAGAGATCGTTGGACTAGGGGGGTTGTTAGGCGCTGGACGTACAGAAGCTGCACGTGCCATGTTTGGTGTCGACCCACTTGTGTCGGGAAAGCTTCAGATCTCTGGCCAAGACTGGACGCCGTTAAGTCCAACGGAGGCGATCGAAAAAGGACTCGCCTTTCTCACCGAGGATCGTAAAGTGGAAGGGATTATCCCTGCCATGTCAGTACGAGAGAATCTGACTCTTGCATTACTGCCTTCACTGTCACGTGGTGGACAGATTGACCGCGCTCGCGAAAAGCAAATTGTTCAACAATATATAGACGATCTGGGTATTAAGACGACCGGCATGGAACAGCCTATTCGCGAACTGTCAGGTGGCAATCAGCAAAAGGTACTACTCGCACGTTGGTTAATCACAGATCCGGACATTCTCATTCTTGATGAGCCCACACGAGGTGTTGATGTCGGTGCAAAGCGTGAAATTCAGATCATCATACGAAACTTTGTTGAGAAGGGTGTGGGCGTGATTCTGATCAGTTCAGAATTTGAAGAGATTGTCGAGGGCGCTAACAGAATCATCGTGCTACATGAAGGCGAGTCGGTTGCAGAGCTGTCAAATCCTGGCATTACTGAGGCAGCACTGGTTAACGCGTTGGCACATGGCCGCGTGGAGGCTGCCTGATGGAATACGGTATAACGTCACTAAGGCGTCTAGGCAAGCACGGTGGTCTAATCGCACTGGCCATTCTCCTGCTATTCAATATCCTGATAACTCCGAATTTTCTACAACTTCAGACCCTGTCTGTGAATATCAGTCAGGTCGCCACTATTGCCATTGTGGCGATGGGTATGACCCTGGTGATTGCAACCGGGGGTATCGATCTATCGGTTGGCGCAGTGATGGCCTTGTCCGGTGCATTAGCACCTCTTATATTCGGATCTCAGTTTGGCACCGACTACCCGACTCTGGGACTTATGGCTGCGTTATGTGTGCCCATGATCATTGCCATGCTATGCGGGTGGTTCAATGGTGCCATTGTGGCCTATATCGGGGTCCAGCCTATCATCGCAACGCTGATTCTTTTTATCTCCGGGAGGGGTATAGCGCAGGTACTGACCAACGGTAATTTACAGACATTCCAGAACCCGGCTTTTAGCTATCTAGGCACGGGTAAAATTCTGGGATTGCCTTTTCAGGGATGGCTAGCGCTTGTAATTGCTATTATCCTGTCGCTGATTATCTCTCGCACCACTTTCGGACGTTATCTTCTGGCGGTAGGCGGAAACGAACGGGCCGCCTCCTTGTCCGGCGGTCCGGTGCACAAGGTCAAAATTGGTGCGTACATTGTTTGCTCAGCCTTGGCGGGACTCGCAGGGCTCGTTGTTGTTGCCATTAACTCAGCCTCAGACGCTGCTCGAAATGGTGAACTCATGGAGCTTGACGCCATCGCTGCCGCTGTGGTGGGTGGAGCATTGTTGCAAGGTGGTCGCGCACCGATCTTTGGCGCGATCCTGGGAGCGGTGATTATACAGCTGGTCAAGTATACGTTGCTTGCCAATGGCATAGAGGACGAGTATGCGCTGATTGCCAAAGCGTTTATCATTTTGGCAGCCGTCTACTTGCAAATGGGCAGGAGAGTAAAACATGCTTGATGCAGGCTCGTTTGATCTAAGGCTATACGTATCTCGCAATCCTCAATCTATCGCAGTATGGGTTGCTATGGTGGCGTTAGTGATATTTGGCCTGATCAGATACGACAACTTTGGCGGTGCTTACAACATCACCTCATTCCTGAACTACAACGCCATGTTCATTATTATCTCGGTTGGTATGTGTTTCGTTATCTTAACCGGTGGCATAGATCTATCGGTCGGATCCGTTGCTGCCTTTACCTCGGTTATTGCAGCCTACCTAAGTCCTTACGGTATAGAGATAGCATTGCCCTGTGCCGTCGTGGCAGGGCTGGCATTCGGCCTATTCAACGCTAGCTGCATTGTCTATTTGGGAATACCGCCCTTTATTGCCACGCTGGCCACGATGATCGGTGCGAAGGGCGGGGCATTGGTAATCTCCGGGGCACAGACTGTTGCTGTTGATTGGGGTTCCAATTTCACAAAACTTGGGATGGAAAAGGCGTTCAGTGTTTTTCCATGGACTATTGTCGTCGTAGCAGCTGTCGCTTTTCTATTGTGGCTGATACTGGAAAAAACCACTCTCGGAAGGACCGTCCTTGCCGTTGGTGGTGGTGAAGATGCATCGGTGATGATGGGTTTGAAAGTAAACAGAGCGAAATATTTTGCTTATGCGCTATCGGGCGGTTGTGCAGGGCTTGCCGGTGTATTTCTGGCATCTGGTTTCGGCGCTGGTCAACCTCTGGAAGGCATTGGTTGGGAATTATCAGCCATAGCGGCCGTTGTTGTAGGTGGGACACTGCTGACGGGGGGCATGGGTTCGATACCGGCGACGATTGCAGGTGCGCTGCTGCTTGGATTAGTGTTTAATATCCTGAACTTTGAGAATGGCAAAGGCGTTATCAGTATCAGTGCCTACTGGCAGATGGTCATTCGTGGCGCATTCCTCTTTGCAGTCATACTGTTTCAGGCCCGTGTCATGAAAACAAAACAACAGTAAGTATCTGGCGAGCAAAACCGTCAGTGGAGAAGGCTGTGATCAGGATCATGATTGCTTCTTCAAGGAAATTTGAAGAGAGGGTTCCAGCTTTTCCCAGTTAAACTGCACACCGATGCCCGGTGTATCAGGAGCAATTGCCAAGTTTTGTTCGACGACCAAGGGTCTATGGGTATATTGATCAATAGGGAAAGAATGCACTTCGATCAATCCGGCGTTGGACTGCGCAGATACCAGGCTGACGTGTAGTTCTTGCATACCGTGGCTGCAAACAGGAATAGCGTGTTCTGCAGCCATCCTCGCAGCTTGCAGCCAACCGGTAATGCCGCAACAGTTCGATGCATCAGGCTGAAGATAGGATAAATTTGCCCGGTTCAGTGCCTGTCGGAATTCGTGGTGTGTGTGCAGATTCTCACCCATCGCTAACGGCATACCCGTATGGGCAGCAACAACGCGAAAGCCCTCAAAATCATCAGGCTCAATGGGCTCTTCGAACCAGGTTAGATCGAACGGCTTGAATGCCGTAGCTGCAGCAATAGCCTGTTCAACACTCATTGAGTAGTTGGCATCGACCATGAATAGTATGTCAGGGCCGATCAGTTCACGCACTGCTGCGACGCGTTCTACGTCTGCAGACAGATCTGGCTGACCAACCTTGATTTTAACCGCGTTGAAACCGCAATCTAGATACCCCTGAATATTCGCTAGCAGCTCTTCTAGCGAAAGATTCAGATCGATACCTCCACAATACGCTTTACAACGATCAGCATGCCCTCCAGCCATTTTCCACAGCGGCTCATTCCGCAGTTTGCCTCTCAAATCCCAAAGTGCAATGTCTACGGCCGCTATGGCAAAGCTTGCAATACCCCCACGCGCCACGTAGTGCAGATGCCATTGCATGGCCTCATTAAGTGACTCGATATCGGACGGGTCTTGTCCAATTAGCCAGAGAGCCAGATCGTGTTGGAGCATGGCAGCGATGGCATGACCGCCTTTACCGCCGGTGTAGGTATATCCTGTACCGCTCTGGCCGGTGTTCAGCTCCACGCTAACTGTTACCAGTTCGAAGTGGGTGTGGTCGCCATGCATTGCATCGCTAAGCACCTGAGCGAGAGGGACGCGAAACAGCTGCGTTGAAACTGCGCTGATACAACACGCTTGCAATTCACTAGCATTTTCGTCAATCATGGGACGTCTAGATTCACCTGTGTATCTGCGTTGCCGCTTATACTATTGCAGGTGCGACAAGAAGGCAAAGCGTGCTTCAAATATTGCAGGGTCAGCAATAATGGGAATCGGCTTTGGGGTAGCGCCTCATGTGCATAGACCGGATTGACCCAAACTTGATAAAGCCGAATTCGTTTGGTTAGTTTTATGCCGATTCGCTTTATCTCGTTTCGGCTCTTTTGTCTCGCGTGATGAGCGTCCCGTGAACTATCCAGCGATAGTTAGCCGATCGGGTCAAGTGCATTCTATCGATCAATCTACCTTTGATAGCCCCGCATTCTATCGACCTGCCTGTGCTAGCCCTATGCTGAGAATCGAAGTCACGACAGGCTCATCGTCAATTGGGTGGTGGATCACGTTGTCGTGCCGCGGTGTATTGCCAGTCCAGCTACCTGTGCGAACAAGACCGCACGACTTATATTCGTTGCAAGCGTCAGGGGATTGCGATAAAAAATTCAGTCAATTCAGGTTCACACTTAACCCTAGTGATAATTATTGAGAAACGTCTGGAACTATCCGAAGAACCGCAGGAAGTATGCTGCTTGCAGTTAACTCCACTGGGGGAAATGCCTTGAAGTCCTGATGCGGCAACGGCGGCGTTTGACGCGCTTGCAGAGATGCATAGGCAGACAACGCAATCCAATGAAGCTAAGTCGGCGAGTGCTGAGCTTTTTCTGTCTGGTCTCATCGCCGCCGACGGACTTGCCTTTTTTGAGTTTCCTGCCGAGACGTTGAATGATCTGCCGGCACGCGTATCACGTGTCGATCAGACCTGCAAGCTTCTGGGTCGTCGATGGGAAGACGACAGCATGGTAGCTAAGTCAAGCGCTATCCCGGCGGAACTATCTGGGCACCTGCACGCTATGCCGTGGTGGTTTAAAGGCTGAGGTAAGTAACAGATAACTTGTCGGTAGATCAACTTGGCTGTCAGTGTCAACAACCGGACATCATCCAAACAGATTGTTCGGTGTACCACGTCTGTCCAGATCGACGCTGAACACGTGTCCGCAATCCGGTGCCGAGGCAAGTGTCTCTGCGGCAAGCCCGGTTCGCGCACTGGTCACATACAGGGTTTGGCGATCAGCACCACCGAAGGTACAGCTGGTGGGGCGTGGGACAGGCAGGTTGATACGGCGCTCGATGTTCCCGGCCGGATCGTATCTAATAATGCAACTACCGTCCCACTGAGCTGACCAGACGTAACCTTGAACATCCACAGTCAGGTCATCAGGTACACCTTGACCGGCAGGACTATAGGCAAATACGCGTTTGAGGCTCAGCTTGCCCGTTGGCATATCTAGTCATAAACGAATAGGGTATTACAACCCATTCGGGCCGGACAGAGATGCCGACATACCCTGATCGGCAAGCAGATCAGTACCGGTCATTGAGGCTGAAGCGTCTGACAGCAGGAACACTGCGCATGCACCCACGTCGTTGACGCTGTTGTAGTGTCCGGTGGCATGCCATGAACGGAAAACCGAATCCAGCTGGGGGTTATCATCGGTCATGCGGGATACAGCCTCCGTGCGTGTCAATCCCGGGCTCAGGGAATTAACCCGGATAGCATGCTTGCCCAGACTCCAGGCCATGGCACGACTCATGGCAACGATGCCGGCTTTCGTAGCAGCGTACATCTCGTAACCTGCAGCTGACGCCCTGGCATGGTTGGATGCGATGGTTACGATCGAACCGCCGGTCTCGGCACTTACCATGCGTCTGGCCACGGCCTGCGCTGTCAGGAATACACCCCGTTGGTTGACTGTCCATAGCTGCTCCAGATCGGCCAGTTCAGCACCCAGAAAATCGGGCGTTAGTGTCACACCCGCATTGGCCACCACACCATCGATACGACTGTATCGCTCGACAGCCGCATCAACCCAGTTGTCGATAGCCTGCGGATAAGAGACGTCCAGCATCTGATAGTCAACGCGCTCGCTGGGTACGACACTTGACGTATCCTCAAGTGAGCCAATGACCACAGTTGCACCAGCTGCTACACAAGCATCAGTAATACCTTTACCGATACCGGCACCACCACCCGTGATAAGAATGATCTTGTCCTCGAGGGCTAAGGTCATTTTACCGCCCCGGCCGTTACGCCAGCAACGATTCGCCGTTGAAAAAACAGGAACAGCACGAGTAGGGGCAGTGATCCCAGTACGGCAGCCGGAAACAGATCCTGTGGTGACACAGTGTGGTTTCCAATAAATCGATAGACGCTGATCATGACGGTGAACTTGTTCTCGTCTGTGAGCAGCAGTAGGGGATAGGTAAAGTCATTCCACACCATCAGCATGACAAATAGCGATAACGTGGCAGTGGCTGGCCCTAATAAAGGGCGGATGACATACCAGAATATTTGAAAATCAGAGCAATTGTCCAGACGAGCAGCTTCGTCAAGCTCCGTAGGAATGCTCCTGATGAAGCTGGTATAGAAGAACACGGCCAACGGCAGATTAAGTGCTGTGAATGCGAGTATCAGTCCAATGTAGGTGTCCAGTAAACCGATTTCTCTGAAGATCACATAGATGGGTGTGATAGTGACAAAGTTAGGCGTAGAGAGTCCCAGGGCCACGATGAGAATGAGCGCGCGTGACACAGGGTTGGTAAGACGTGCCAGCGGATACGCAGCCAACGCACCGATAAACGATACCAGCACGGTCACCGACAACGTTACGCTGATGGAATTAAGCACACTGCGTCCGTAGCTCATTTTGGACAGGGCGTTTTGGTAGTTTCCGAAGAAGATGCTTCCGGGTAATCCAAGCGGGTCGCTGGCAATCTCGGCTCCCGTCTTGAATGACATGATCACCATAAAGGCAACAGGCAATAACATGACGGCTACCAGAACCAGTACACCGAGGGAAAGCAACCAGGTACCAACGCGGCTGGAAGTATTGACGTGGGCACTCATATAGCTTCCTCCCTGGCACGTAAGACTCGGTTCTGTACGTAGGCTACGAGGATGACCAATATCAACATCACGATGGACAGTGCACTGGCAAAGCCAAACTTGTACTTTCCAAATAACGAATCAATGATGTGCAGACTCAGTGTGCGTGTAGCGCCATCGGGACCACCACGCGTCATGATGAAGGGCAACTCAAACGTTTTCAGGGTACCGATAGTGGAGAGCACAATATTGATGGTGAAGCTGGGAGCTAGCAATGGCACCTCGATATGCCTGAAACGTTGCCACGCGCTTGTCCCTTCGATGCGCGCAGCTTCATCAAGTTCCTGCGGTATCCCGGCGTATCCTGCCAGGAAAATAGCCGTTGTATAACCCACAAACATCCATATATGAGCGAAAGCCAGAGCGAACAGAGCGGTATCTGGGTCACCTATCCAGTTATGTTGCAAGGATTCAAACCCGATGGACGCCAGCAGAGCATTCAGACCTCCGTTAAAGGGAGAGTAGATGAACTGCCACACGTACCCGACAATCACGAAAGACATCATTGCTGGAAGGAACAGGGCTGCTCGGCACAGATTCCTTATCCCATGAAGGCGATGCAGCAAGGCGGCGAAAAACAAGCCACAGGCTGTCTGTATGATCACAACAATCAGCGTAAACAGCAGGGTGACCTTGAGTGCATCAACATAACGCGATCGTGTAAATATCCGCTCGTAGTTTTTCCAACCCACATCGTTAGCGATGCCGACGCCGGTGAAATCGGTGAAACTCAATTTTGCCGTCAGCAAAATGGGGTAGATAAAAAACGCTCCCAAAACAACAATAGCCGGCAGCGTGAACAGGTAAATCCTGTATCGACGAAGGCTTTGCGTGTTAAAGGCGCGAATCATGTTCATAGGCTTGAACCTGAAATGAGTATCACAGAAGAAATTCACTGTCTGGCTGACGCTGATCTGAACCTGTCACGAGCCATACAGGCGGACCATGAAGATTAAGACCAGCGTCAGTCAGTAAGTAAGTAAGTAAGTAAGTCAGTAAGTCAGTCAGTCAGTCAGTAAGTCAGTCAGTCAGTCAGTCAGTCAGTCAGTCAGTAAGTAAGTCAGTAAGTCAGTAAGTCAGTCAGTAAGTCAGTAAGTCAGTAAGTCAGTAAGTCAGTAAGTCAGTCAGTCAGTAAGTCAGTAAGTCAGTAAGTCAGTAAGTAAGTAAGTAAGTAAGTAAGTAAGTAAGGAGGTTATTGGTCTTCGATGATTTCATCCCAGCGGGACAGCACATCTTCAGGGTCTCTGTCCAGGTTCAATAAAAAGCCTGTCATGCTGTCAAAAATCTCTCCTTCCAGCGGCTTGGGCCAAGCTAGCACTCCGAATGGAAACATGATGGTGCCGCCGTTAGCGCGTGCTGCGTCGTAACTGGCTGCCAGGGATGCGACTCCGCTGGTGCCATCCTGAAATGGGCTGTAAGCTGATTCTGCCTCTAGCAGCTGCTTGAGATTGTCATCTTCAGTGAAGAAGTCTATAAACTTTTTCGCGGCAACAGCCTGTTCAGATTGAGCGCTGATGACCCATCCAAAACCGAACAGGTCCAGAGCAACACCTGTGTCTTTTGATGAAGGCAGGGGGGCAAACACAAGGTCCAGATCCTCGGCAGAGCTGAAGTTCTGTATATTCCAAGCCCCCTGCGGCATCATGGCGAAGTTGCCGGCCTTGAATTCGCTGAGTGCTGTAGACCACGGATCGACACCGGCAATCTCCTCACCATCAAAACAGCTAGCCTGTTCGAGGAGCTTGATCTGGTTCAACGCGTTGATGAAGGCCTCATTATCTTCAAATGCAACCACGCCAGACCCCAGATCGCTGGCGGCCGTGGGGTCGGGTTCCAGGCCATTGGCAATGGTTAGTAACGGTGCCGGAAATCCACCGGCCAACAGCATAGGCTGCGTGCCTGCTGCACTGAGCTTTTGGCATGCCTCCATTAAAGCATCCAGCGTTGTCGGCGGTGCGTCGATACCAACGGCATTCAACAAACCCATATTGACGAAGTTCCCCATACCGATCACTTCCAGCGGCATGACATAGACCTCATCGTTCAACGTTATGGCTTCACGAATCTGATCTGTAAGACGCTCGTACCAACCGTCTGTATTCAATGGAGTAAGCAGGCCTGCCGTGCTCCAGATTTCTATCAGTGGCATATCCGCCATCATGACATCTGGAGCATCTCCACCTTGCAGTCGTGGTGGCAACACGATGTCAGTATCGGAGCGACTTATGTAAGAAAAGTCGATGCTGATGTCTGGGTTAGCTGTCTCAAATTGCTGGATAAGCTCCGGCAGTGCAGCAGGTTCGGTATCGTTACCCTTCCAGGCCGTTACCTCTAGCGTAGTCTGTGCAACTGATGCGGTGGATACACCCATGAGCAAGACTGAGCCTGCCATGCCTAATGTTCTTGTAAAGCTGTTAGTCATTTTGATCTCCTTGATGATGGTCATTGAGGACGTATAGTGGCAACTACCAATTGGTGACTGAGCCGTCGGAACGCTGCAAATGAGGCGGTTCTGTATGTTGAGGGGTCTGACGTGCAATGGCAGCTTCGTCAACCTCTACTCCCAAGCCTGGCGTATCCGGTACGATATAAACCGAGCCCTCCATCTGCACCTGAACCGGAAACAATAGCGGGTCGTGAAACCCGAGATTTTCTACGCTGGATTGACGAGTTTCAAGCCAGCTGAAATTTGGTACGGCAGCGCTGAGGTGGACTGTGGCAGCTGTGCAAACCGGCCCCAAGGGATTGTGCGGCATCAGATCTATGTACTTTGCTTCACACCAACCGGCAACTTTCATGGACTCAGTTAGCCCACCAATATTGCAGACATCCAGCCGCATATACTGAGTCAAGCCCTGATCTATGAATGGCGCTGCCTGCCATTTCGAAGCAAACTCCTCACCGACAGCGAAAGGAATATCAGTCATGGTGCGCAAGGTTCTGTAGGCGTCCGGACTTTCGCACCGTATTGGCTCTTCGAGAAAGTCCAGTGTGCCAGGGGGTAGCTGGTTGCAGAAGCTTGCCGTCTCTGCGGGAGAGAATCGATGATGCAGATCAATGCCGAGCGCCAGAGAGCTACCGAACTCTTCGCGCAGCGCAATCAGTTTGTCTGCCGTCTCTGCCAGAGACTTTCTTGGATTAAAAAATGTTTGCACATCGAAGTTCGCTGGATAGATGCGAACACAATCCCAACCTTCGGCGATTAACTGCTGTGTTTGTGAAATGCTTTCGTCAAGGCTGGTAGCCATGCTGCTGGCGAAGGTCGGAACGACATCGCGCTGCTTGCCGCCAAGTAATTGATAAACGGGCACTTGAAGACGCTTGCCCAGAATGTCGAATAAAGCAATGTCTATGGCAGAAAGAGCCGCGCTAAGAACACGACCGCCTTCAAAGTATTGGCTACGATAGGTTTCCTGCCAGATCCGGCCTATCTTCCGAGAATCTTGACCTTGCAGGAAGTTAGCAAAATGACGAACAGTTGCGGCCACAGATTCCTCTCTGCCTGACAACCCTGACTCTCCCCAACCGATAGTTCCGTCTTCAGTCGTCACTTTTACGAGGAGCTGATTGCGGATACCCACTTGAGCTAGCAAGGGTTCGATGTTGGCGATCAGCGGCGGCATGAGCTTGCCTCTAGTAGCCGTTCAATGGCGAAGCTTAGATTGTCCTGAGCGGCATGCATGGCGCGGAGAGCTCACGTCTATATCGGATAAAGCCGAAACTATCATCAAATATCCTTTATTGTCTACTATTGTGAATAAATAAAATATTATTTAACAGATAACGTTGACTATTTTACGGTAGCCTACGCTGACGCTCCGGACAATTTGAACGGTTGAATGCTGTGGGCTGACAATGCCTAAACCGGTCTAAAGACCTTACATATGGAAGGACATTCACGGTAAAGGTGTCTGCGACTATCACCAACGGCCAATTGGGGACTCGATTAAGCAGAGTATGGAGCCATGCACCGCGAGCATGATGCACTCGGTAAAACACTGTGTCGGTATCGTGTAGTCTGGGCCAAACCCCCACCTAAGCGAGCCGATAGCGATAGGCAGCGCTGACAGCAATAGTGAGCAAATGCTTATTGAAGAAGTTGCGCGCCTGTTCGACAGCGATGTTCTGTCTTTTGACGGTTACAGCTACGCCGAATCGCTATCTAATCGGTTTTCTCAGCTCATAGCCCCATAGCGCGCATCTGCTTGGACATCTGCTCAAAGGAGCCTGACAGGTGCTTGCGAATGATAGCGTCCGCTTCGGAAACATCGTTTTCACGAAAAGCGGTAATCAGGGCATCGTGCTCCTGAAGTATCGTTTGCGTACGGATTGGATTGATGCGCAGAGGAGCCGAATGCACGGTTAGAGCGGTGCGCAGCTTCTTCCAGTTAAGCCATGCAACGCTGTTATAGTGGTTTCGGTAAATCAGACTATGAAATTCGGTATCTAGCTGCCGGAAGCGTGAAAGCTGATCTTTAACGTTTGATCGAAGTTGGTCCTGCACTAACTGCAACTCATCAATGGCTGTTGATTCAGCGTATTCTGCAAACCAGCCAACGAAGTAGGGCTCCAGCAACTGTAGAACTTCAAAGATGTTCTGAACCGTGCTGGCGTCAGCTTTCTTCACGATGGCACCTCGGTTCTGCTGGATGCTGACAAACCCCTCACCGTGCATCTGACGCAATGCCTCACGTACCGGGCTTGTACTAACGCCAAACTGCTTCGCCAGCTCCGAGACCTTGAGCCGTTGGCCACCAACCAGTCGCCCACTCGATATTTCATCGAGTATCGAGTCATAAAGTGTGGCGGTATGAATGTCAGTGATGTCGCGCAGTGTCGTTGTTCTCTGGTAGGGAACTGACATCGAGGCTTGCCCGCGCGCGATGACGAGCACACACCAGGAGCACCTCGAGCAGCTCAGAATCAAGATTTATGGCGATGAGAATAGCATGTGGAATGGATTAGATGTGACACGGTCATTATCGTCGATCCCTGAGCATCTATAGTGGTATGAGACTGTCGATATACGGTGGCAATGAATCGTCGGAACAAGTCCAACTAGAGTCAGATCACCGGAAGGTAAAACGTGTTTCTCGACGCTGCTCTGAGCAGTCGAAGAATGAAAACAAGTTGTCAACCACTGCTACTGGTAGCGGCGTTGGCGAGTCTCAAGTGTAAAGCCTGCACTGGCTCGGCCGGTAATTAACTGATAACTCAGCCTGCATAGCTGATAATGTGTATCCGATAGTGTATTATTTTGTCCATATTGTACTTTATACTAGGATCGTCATAGTATTTCGCTATTATATGCCTCACCCTGTGCAGATCATGTTGCCTGATGTCAGGATCTAAACGTTATACAGCCACCGCGGTGGCCGCTCCGAAGGTCGACCTGATACAACACAACCCACTTAGCCCAACCTGCACAGCAGCAAGTGTTTCTCTATCGGCGGCGGTGCCAAATTTCAGTTGGCTTGAAACTCGTCAGTCACCGGTCGAGAATTCAGGCATTGACGACGAAGCGCTTTTCCCGTTTAGATCGAACTGGAAGGTGCGGTTTACGTGGTGACGGATACTCCTGAGTTACGGAGCCTGAAAGCCATTCGCCTGCATTGGTTTTTAAATAGCGCAGATTTTAATGATACCGCTGAAGTCGGTTATATCTTGTTTCAATGCAGTTAATTACTGGAAGACTATGGAATTACGATTTTCCCAAGCGCTCAAAGCGTGCCCTCTTATCGCTATATTGCGCGGGGTGCAGCCGAACGAGGTAATGGCAGTAACCGAGGTTCTCCTTGATGCCGGCATAACGTTAGTTGAAGTGCCGCTTAACTCCCCTGATCCTTTGCACTCCATTGCTATTATGGCTGAAGGCTTCGGCGACAGAGCTCTGATTGGAGCTGGAACGGTAATTGATATTCAGGATGTCAAACGAGTTGCAGAGGCAGGCGGGCGCATGATTATTTCGCCCAATGCTAATGTGGAGGTTATTGTTGAAACAAAACGTCAGGGTATGTGGTCTTTGCCCGGTGTGAGCACACCCACAGAGGCCTTCGCTGCTCTTCAGGCTGGTGCGGATGTGCTCAAGCTTTTTCCCGCGGAGGCAATGCCGCCAAACGTTGTCAAAGCGCTAATGGCCGTACTGCCAAAAGGCGTAACATTATTGCCTGTGGGTGGCATTGATGCAGACAACATGAGCAGCTACATGCAGGCAGGGTGTACTGGATTTGGTATCGGTTCCTCCCTATACAAACCGGGCAAGTCTATAAAGGAGATCGCGCGCTCAGCCAAGACCATTGTCTCAGCCTATCGAATGGCATGTGCGCGTGTACCGAGCATCAAGAGTTCGCCGGTGAAACCGGGATTGATCTGACACAGTGAAGACCATTGTTTGTGCGTTTGTTGATTGGGGCACCTCCAGCTTTCGGCTGTGGGCTGTCGATCAGGCAACCGAGATAGTTGCCAGCCGCCGTGGCAACTTAGGTCTGTAGCCTTGAAGCCAAGTGATTTTCACGCCGTATTGGAAGAGCATCTGGCGGCTATTGGAGTGGCCCCTACTATTCCAGTGGTTATCTGCGGCATGGCAGGCGCTGCTCAAGGCTGGATCAAGGCGCCTTATGTTAGAACCCCGGTGTCCTGACCTGCCTCGACAAAGGCGGCGATAGCGGTTCGTAGATCTTCCTCACTCAGAGCGGCAGACATCTGCGTACGAATACGTGCAGCCCCCTCGGGTACTACCGGATAAGAAAAAGCGGCAACGTAGATGCCTCGTTTGTCGAGCGCGTCGGCTAACGCTTGCGCCAGGGAGGCGTCGCTTGTCATGACGGGGATAATCGGTGTCTCGCCTGGCAGCAAGCTAAAACCTGCCTTCCCGAGCTCTTCACGGAACAGGCGAGTATTGGCAAACAACCGTTCACGAAGCTCATCTGATGACTCTGCAATGTCTATTGCCGCAATAGCACCAGCCACAAGCGCAGGTGCAAGACTGTTGGAGAACAGGTAAGGGCGGGCACGCTGACGTAGCAGGTCGATGACCGGTTGCGAGGCTGCTACGTAGCCACCCATCGCGCCACCCAGTGCCTTACCCAGCGTGCCTGTTAGTATTTCGACCTGATCCTGCACGCCGGCAAGAGCTGGCGTTCCCCGACCCTGTGGTCCAAGGAATCCGGTAGCGTGACAATCGTCGACCATCACCTGAGCGCCATAGCGCTCGGCAAGTTTGGTGATGTTCACAAGATCAGCCAGGTAGCCATCCATGGAAAAAACGCCGTCGGTAACGATGAGCTTCAGCTTCGCACCCGCCAGATCGGCCTGCTGCAGACAGGACTCCAGCTCGTCCATATCGCCATTTCCATAACGATATCGCTTAGCTTTGCACAAGCGAATACCGTCGATGAGGGAGGCGTGATTGAGGCTGTCCGAAATAATTGCATCGTCGACGCCCAGCAACGGCTCAAACACTCCACCGTTGGCGTCGAAACAGGCCGCAAAAAGGATCGAGTCGTCCTTACCCAGATAGCTTGCGATGCGCTGCTCGAGATCTCGATGCAGCGTCTGGGTTCCACAGATAAACCGCACCGATGCCATACCGAAACCGTGACTGTCGAGCGCAGCGTGTGCGGCTGCTATAACATCAGGATGGTCCGCAAGACCGAGGTAGTTATTGGCGCACAGGTTAATGGCATTGCGGCGATCCTCGCCGACACCGACACTGATATGCGCTCGCTGGGGTGTCGTCAACGCACGCTCACTCTTGAGAGTTCCAGCATTGCGGATACCCTGAAGAAGCGTTGTCGCGTGCGTGGATAACGGATTAGGTTGGGGAATAGACATAGTCAAGGTTTCTCCGGGATAGAATCACCCGTTATTTTAGCGACGTTTTGGTGAGAAGTTTTGTGTATGAAAGATCAAGCTGTCCAGGCTATGCACCGTCGTAGGGACACTATCACGCGATCGATTTTCCGATATTTGCAGTACACGTTATCTCAGTCGGGCCAACGCATCACTACTTTGCCCGATTCACCCGACAGCATAGCGGCGAAGCCCTCCTCGAACTCATCAATACCTATTCGGTGTGTGATCAAGTCAGACAGATCCAAACCACTTTGCACCAGAGCGATCATGCGATACCACGTTTCAAAAATTTCACGGCCATAGATTCCTTTGATATGCAGCATTTTAAAGATTATCTGATTCCAGTCGACAGAAAATTCCATAGGCGCTATGCCCAACAATGCCACCTTGCCGCCATTATTCATACTGCGGATCATGTCCTGCATCGCGTGCGAAGAGCCTGACATTTCCAGACCAATATCAAAGCCTTCACGCATGCCTATCGACTTCATTACCTCGTCAAGGGAGGTTTCATTTGCGTTGATCACGTGCTGCACACCCAGGTTACGAGCAAGCTCTAGTCGATAGGGATTGATGTCGGTAATTACCACCTTGCGCGCGCCAGCTCGCTGAGCAACCAGAGCACCCATGATACCGATTGGCCCAGCTCCGGTCACCAGTACATCTTCGCTGAGTACGTTAAAACTCATTGCCGTGTGTACCGCGTTGCCAAACGGATCAAAGATGGCTGCGATTTCATCGGGGATGTCGTCAGGGATGGGTACGACGTTGCCTTCAGGAATACAAACATACTCAGCAAAACTACCGGGCCGGTTCACGCCAACACCTTGCGTGCGACGGCACAGGTGACCACGACCCGCCCGGCAATTGCGGCACAGACCACAAACTACATGACCTTCGCCAGAAACACGCTGTCCGATAACATACTTCTTTGCTGCATCCCCACACGCTACGATCTCGCCGCAGAATTCGTGCCCGACCACCATGGGGACCGGCACCGTTTTCGCAGACCAGGCATCCCACTTCCAGATGTGCACATCTGTGCCGCAAATTGCTGACATTCGAACCTTGATCAGCACGTCTTGTGAACCCGGCTCAGGTATCGGTACGTCTTCCATCCAGAGCCCTTCAGTCGGCTGACTCTTCACCAGTGCACGCATGGTCTCGCTCATCGAATATACTCCGCAACGTTGTCAAATAGCTTGGCGCTCACCACGACTCCAGCCAATGTGTCAACGCCGCGTCGCTCACAGCTGTTTACTAGAGTGTGGGCAACAGACATTATCGATTTCCGCTTCAGCCTGTTTGCGCACGGTATCAGACACAGAAGGTGACATACAAGCATCGAACGTAGCGCGCAGCGGATCGCAGTGGCGCCCGCCTGCCAGCATGACCGTGCCTTCAGTGAATCCGGTCTAGTCATAAAGATCCGAAATCTAATTTCACTGTGCTGTAATGGAGCACAGTGACCGGAGCTACGTATGGATCGTTTTGAAGACTTGCAAACCTTTGTTGCTGTGGCTGAACAGCGCAGTGTTCGCCAAGCTGCCGAGCGGCTGGATCGTGCGCCTTCGGCAGTGAGCCGCCGGATAAAGGATCTTGAGGCGCGACTGAGCACTCAGCTACTCACCCGTACCACACGGCAGATACGCTTAACTGGCGCAGGCGAGCGTTTTCTGGTGCGTGCGAAACGGATACTGGCAGAGCTTCAGGAAGCAGAAGAAAATGCAGCAGCCGACACACAACAGATTAGTGGAGAACTGCGCACAACCATGCCACTCAGTTTCGGGTTGGCTCATTTGAACACGGCAATTAGTGATTTCATGCTAGAGAATCCGTCTGTAACCATTGACGCCGATTTAAACGATCGTATGGTTCATCTGACAGAGAATCAGATCGATTTGGCTGTGCGCATCGGCAACCTGGCAGATTCTACGCTCAGGGCACGCAGACTGGCACCGATCCATCATGTGGTGGCAGCATCAAAGGATTTCTGGGCTGAATACAGTATTCCGCGATCACCCGAGAAGCTAGCCGGGCTGCCAGGGTTGTGTTATTCGAATCTACCATCACCTCAATCATGGCCATGGACCAACTCAGTGGGACGATCAGGCGTAGTCACTGTCAAGCCTCGATACCGTGCCAGCAACGGTGATGCATTGGTCCATGCTGCAATGCAGGGACTAGGCGTAGTCAGGCTCCCCACATTCATGGTGAATGAAGCCATCGGTTCGGGTAGGCTTCAACCGGTGTTGATGTCAATAAACTGGGGAGTCTCAGGACTATATGCAGTCTATCCTGGCACTGCATTTTTACCGCATCGCACCCGAGCTTTTATAGATTACCTGCAGGCACGTTTTGGGGAGGAGCCGACTTGGGACGACTGCCTGCGAGCTCATTTGAAGCGGATTGCCAAAGCACGCTCACCCAATGCGTATTACGGTTAGAGCATTAACAACGTGTGCAAGAGTAGAGCGTATTGTCACCTCATACTATTCTGCTAGCATCGGCCTTGAACCCAGCCGATCCAGTCCGTCGTTTTTCGAGAACATGGTATGAGCTCCGAGTTTCTATTAATTACATTCGTACTGTTTCTGGCAGGAATGGTCGCAGTACCGTTGGCTACAAAATTCGGACTAGGGTCTGTATTAGGGTATCTGATAGCGGGCATTGTTATAGCACCCGTCCTGCAATTGATCCACGTCGATGTTATAGCACTACAGCATTTCACCGAATTCGGTGTGGTCATGATGCTGTTTCTGATCGGTCTGGAGATGCAGCCTAAGGTTCTGTGGGCCATGCGTGCGCAAATCTTCCTGATGGGAGGTCTGCAGGTATTGATAACCGTGCTTGCTGTCATGGGCGTGGTGATGCTGCTGGGGCAACCCTGGACTATTGCGCTAGCGATAGGCCTGACGCTAGCGTTATCCTCAACGGCCATTGTCACACAAACACTTAACGAGACAGGCCTGATGAAAAGCGATGGCGGTCAGGCTGGATTTTCGGTACTGCTTTTTCAGGATATTGCTGTCATTCCCATGCTAGCCCTGATTCCATTACTGGCACTTCCAGAGCTTAAAGACGCTCTGAATTCTGTTGGCGAGCATAGTGAGACAGGACTAAATCTGAATTTGGTGGAAGGTCTTCCAACCTGGCAAAGCGCTCTGGTAACACTGGGGGCAATAGGTCTTGTTATTCTGGCCGGACGCTACCTGACAGGGCCGATTTTTCGCTATGTTGCACGGGCCAAGCTACGCGAGCTGTTTGTCAGCACAGCCTTGATGCTGGTTGTGGGTATTGCGCTGTTGATGACGATGGTCGGACTTTCACCAGCACTGGGTACTTTCCTGGCAGGTGTTGTCATGGCCAACAGCGAGTACCGGCATGAACTGGAAAGCAACATTGCGCCGTTTAAAGGTATCTTTCTGGGAATTTTCTTTATCACTGTGGGGGCCAGTATCAACTTTGCCTTGCTAGGCGATAACCTGGCGTTAATCCTCGGACTCACACTGGGCTTAATCGTATTGAAATTTGCCGTGATGCTGTTTCTTGCACGGATATTCAAGCTGGGAAATAGTGATAAATGGTTGTTCGCCTTGAGCCTTGCACAAGCCGGGGAATTTGGTTTTGTGCTGATGTCGTTTACGGTGGCTAACGCTGTAATGCCTGGTCCGGTTGCTGATCTGGTGCTGTTAGTGGTTGCATTGTCGATGTTGCTCACGCCTGCTTTGTTTGTCACCTACGACAAACTGATTGCACCTCGCTACTCGCAACAGCAGATCCAGGAAACTGACGACATCGATGCGGAATCTGGCGTTATTATCGCCGGTCACGGGCGATTTGGTGGCATCATAAATCGGGCTCTTCAGGCCGCAGGTTACGCGCCCACTGTCGTCGACTACAGCAACGAGCAACTGGATAAACTTCGCAGCTTTGGACTTGACGCGTACTTTGGCGATGCTACGCGTCCAGATTTACTGCACGCAGCCGGTATCGACAAGGCCAAATTGCTCATCATAGCGATCGATAACAAAGACGCCATCACCGGCCTTGTACACTACATGTTAGAACACCATCCCCATGTGCATATCGTGGCGCGCGCTGTTGACCGCATGCATGTCTACGATCTGTGGGCAGCAGGATGCCGCGATATCATTCGTGAAACCTACGATAGCTCCATCCGTGCAACGCGCTCGGCGCTGGAAGCACTGGGTGCATCGCGTGACAAGGCTAATCGGATTACCGATGTTTTCGAAGCGTTTGATCGTAGAACCATGATCGAATTAGCCACGGTCTATGATGGCAAGAATCCCTATTCAAAAGACAGTCCCTACCATCGTCATCTTCGCGAAAACCGGGATGATTGGGAGTTCAAGTTGAAGGCCGACATGAAAGAGGTTCTCGACAAGTAATCGGCACTTTCGGTAGAAACGCCCTGAGGTTACCAAGTGTGTAAAAAGTAACTCATCAAGGCTTTAGTTTTGTCAGAAGACTTGTTATCCAGAGGCAACCTTTTCTTTGAGCTGTCTAAGCTGAATTCGCTAGGTAGGGGCCCTCGTCATACCCAGCGACCCCAGAGTAGATGGAACAATTGACGGTTAATACCGGCGAGCTCACTAAGATATTGCTGCGGGGCCTCCTCAGCTATCTGGCGTTCACTGGTGGGAACGTACTCGCAGTGACGACCATCGCACGCTGATTCTACACATAACAACCTTCCAGTTGTTTTATGTAAACAGGAACGCTTTGTCACAGCCTAGAGCGCCTGAATCTGTGCAGACGCCTGTTCCATGGCAGCCTCATCTTGCTCAGGCCCGTACGCCACGCCTTCAGCACGAATGGTGGTTATTTCAGTGATGCCCATGAAGGCCAACACGGTCCTTAAATAGGTATCCAGATGATCATTGGATGCCGCTGGGCCTTCACTGTAAACACCGCCTGAAGACAAGACCAGATACGCATTCTTACCTTCCAACAAACCCTTGGGCCCATCTTCGGTGTAGCGAAAGGTTTGACCGCTAATAGCCACATGATCAATCCATGCTTTCAACGTTGAAGGTACCGAGAAATTGTACATAGGCGATCCGATAACGATCGTGTCAGCGGCCTGAAGTTCTGCGACCAGATTCTTCGACCGCGTCGCCAATTCATCGAGTGATGCATCGCGCTCTGCTTCCGGAGCCCAGGCTTCACGAATTGTAGTGTCGATGTGAGGTAAATTCATATCCACGAGATCGCGATACACAATGACAGACGCTTTATCCGCTGTTTTCAATTGGTCAACGAGTTGTGCACTGAGACGGCGAGTATGGGATTCAGCGTGTTTGCTGGCACTGGCATCAAGATGAAGAATGTTCATAGGAGCTCTAGATAAGGGTTAGATTGGATGTAGTGGTGCGCACGGCATTGCAATATTTCGGCAGCACCTTGCGAGAAACGTTGAACGTGCAGTCCACCACTACGATGAGCTGACATCGTTAGGATTTATTGGCAACAGTAGTCTTTCAGGTGACAGATCAGTCAGGGCAATTCAAACAGCAGAACCTCAGCCTGTTCGCCCTGGTGCAGGGTAATATGTCCACCGCCTTCTATGGCCACTCCGTCTCCGGCGTACAACAGCTCATCGTTAAGTTTCACACGGCCTTCAGCTACCTGTACCCAAGCGCGTTGAGTCGTGCCCAGGTCGTGCTCTATACGCTCGTCGCCATCGATATTGGCAGCAAATACACTGGCATTAGCACGCGTCTGCATAGAACCGTTCCGACCATCTGGTGACAAGAATAACTTGAGTTTTCCACGCTTGTCTTCGGGGTTGATGTCCAGCGTATCGTAACAGGGTTGGGCGCCTTGCTCGTCGGGTATGAGCCACACCTGTAGGAAGCGCATACGTGTCGTCTGCGAGGGATTGAACTCGCTGTGCGTCACGCCACTACCCGCGCTCATGTACTGAACGCCACCTGCCTGTACAGTACTTCCGTTACCCATTGAATCCTTATGCGCTAGTCCACCTTCAAGCACATATGAAAATATTTCAGCGTCCTGGTGAGGGTGGGATGGAAACCCGCCACCGCCTGCAACCTCGTCGTCGTTTATAACGCGAAGCACACCGAAACTCATGTGCTCCGGATCATGATATTGACCAAAGCTGAACGAATGTGCGCTCTTGAGCCAGCCGAAATCCGCCTTGCCGCGAGCATCAGCTGGTCGTCGAGTCAACTTTTGGTGTGTGTTCACGTCAAATACCCTCCCTTATTAGAGTTGTACGTGGTACGTATGGACAACATTATATGTGTTCTCTGATGGTAAACAAAGATTAGATAAGAGAATTGTTTATGCGCCAATTGAGAACAATTTGGTGATGAGATTCGAACTAGAAAACCGACTGCATAGATACTGAACGAAAGCATGGCAAGCATCCGGGAGCAGCGCATACCTCGCCAGAATCAACTCCAGGCATACCACATGCACTCTACAAAGCGTTATTTGACGCATTGCAACACCGTGGCCAGTAAACTGCGCCAAAGCTACGAATTTAGATGGAAACCGAGCTGTACTCGATGGATGCCATCACTAGGGTATTTTCATCTGTTTAAGGCGGTACGTACCCTGGTTGATTAGAACCTGGACTTAGAACCTGGCCTTGATTCAACATTGGTTGGCTGAGCCTGAATTTCTGTAAGCGTATGTCGACGAACAGAAAAAGCAATGAGATTGATTAACCCCTGGTGCTGCCAAAAAGCTTTAACAATGGCGGCATTGAAAATGCGCTTACCGATGTCGCTCTCAAGTACTAAACCGTTTACGATATAAACTGGGAGAAAGACTGGTGAGCCTTTGAAAGGCTTTGCTAAAGGCCGCAGGATCGCTGTATCCGACTTGCCAGGAAATTTGCTCTATAGGGCGTTTGGTCTTTTCCAGCAGTTTGCTTGCCTTGGCAGTCCGTACATGCTGAAGGTATTCCGTAGGGCGAAAGCCGGTAGCCTTGGTAAACCCTAGTAAGGTACGCTCTGAGATACCAGCACGACTAGCGAGTTCGGCAACAGTAAGAGCTTGAGCTGCAGATGTTGAGGAGCTCGTAACGGCACTCGACCTAAATAATGCTGTACACATCGGGCATTCGACAGGTGGCGGTGAGGTAGCACGCTATGTTGCACGCGCCAAACCTGGTCGCGTTGCAAAAGCTGCACTACCAGGTGCGGTACCACCGATCATGCTTAAGACTACCGCCTACCCTGACGGGCTGCCTATCGACGTATTTGACGGTCTACGCACTGCGCTTGCAGCTAATCGGGTACAGTTTTATAACCACCGGAATAATTCGCAAAGCTACTAAGTTTCGTAAGCCACGGTAGCGAAAACAGCATTGGATCTGCAAGGCGTTCTATCTTCGCCACCATCGGGTTATCCCGGATAGACTCCGCAGATCAATGACAGCCCAACAGGTTGCACTAATTGCCAGTGCGCACAGCAGTACTTTCGATACCGTACCCATGGTGCCTTCGATCAACAGCGCGTGAGCTGTGCTAGCGGCAACTGTTGACATCACCAGCAATGCATGAACGCAGCGCCACGTTCTCATCGTAATGCGCAACCGGCGGCGAAATACAGCCAACAACGCCGCTGCGACTGTAGTCCACATGGCAATTACGCCCCAAAGAGAGAAAGGTGTTGGTGAACGTAAAAGCAGCGCATCAACGACATCGGGAGGGCTGGTTATCCAAAGGCCTCCCACGTGGATGACAACAGCACCCAGCAACGCAGCACCCATCCAGCGGTGAGTTATTCGACCGCGCAATTTGCGCACACCAGGCAGATAACCCCCAACAAGCAGCGGCTGGACAAGCAGGAGAGTCATGGCCAACACACCTGCGAAACCTGACGCACTATAGACCGGATCACGCCAGGCGAGTAGAGGACTGGAGGCTGCAATTACCGCTGGCAGAGTGATCACTGCCAATAGTGCTACCCACAAAAGCACCGACTTTAAGAGCCTTGACCAAAGCACATGTTTGGCAGAGAATTTTTCCGGATTCATGATGAGCTGACCAGAGTGCAGTCAGGTGCGCTGTATCCCTCAGACCTGCTGCAAAACAAACTCCACGTGCAGGCTGGCGTCGCCTGAACTGGACATTATCGGTCGCAGGAACACGGTTTCAAAACTTGAATCATCATGCTCTGCATCATACGCCAGATGCGCGTGTGCCTGACCAAACGCCGGGACGATCTGAGGCATCTCCAGCCGAAAGCTACCATCCGAATCGGTCAGCGTCGCCCCATGGCTTCGCTCATCGCGCTCATGCCCCTCGGTAGTGTGTGCCCACATCTGAATACGCCGTCCCGCCAGCGCTGCACCATCACCGGCACGTCGCACGGTGCCGCTCATCCAGAAACCACCGCCACCAATACGCTCGACAATGGGCGCTCCGGGACGATAGTTGTTTGCACCACCGCGCATCGTTGGCGTGGGTGCAATGTTACCTGCACGAGCTGCGGCTCCAAAAGCGGTCGCACCACCGAACAGGACTGTACCGGCCGTAGCGGCGCCCACTGAAAGGAATTGACGACGATTCGTAGCTCTGTAGTTCATTGTTTTCTCACAAGCTTCTGATAAGTCTATTTTACGAGCAGAACAGGCGTATTGGTTCGCTTGACTCAGTCGACTGGTCAGGCTGCGCCGCACCAAATCCAAGCCCGACCATGACCATGAGCACGTACTGATCGTTTCAGCGTGTACATTCTGGCGCTGGTGAACCGTTTTTTGCCACCTCAGATCAGATATAAGATCGGTATTTAAACGGTCAGACAAATATTGAATGAGCCACTCGATGGGTGGATTGGCTTTTGCAGCGATACCACCTATAAGACACAGTGGGTTATCAGGTTTCTTGTCTGTATTAAACAGGCTCTGATCGATGCTGCCTGCCCGGTAGTTTACTGATAGTCTTTATACAGATCCGAGTTCACAAACACCTCAAACACCTCAAAAAGCGCACAAGATATCAACCACATGATTTCCATTACTGATCATCCATTGCGCTTTGCCATTGCCAATGAGTTGCATGCACGGCCATTTCCGGCCATCGCTGCTCCCAGTAGTGCGGCCTATCTGGCGACAAAGCTGGTGGAAAATGCGGCAGGGCGTGACCGGGAACTTGACAGAGCTCACTTGATTGAATTGCTGGATCGCTTTGGTTCGCAGCATCCCAAACCAGGTGCTACGCATTATTTCGGTCAAATCGGCAAGTATTTGCTGAGATGGGAGTGCCATACAGAATTTGTAACCTATACCATTTTCGGTGATGATCTCTCGGAGCGTCCTTTCGAGCCCCACACCTTTGACGTGTTTCCGTCAGATTGGTTGGCCACGTTACCCGGTGTACGGCTCACTTCTGCGTTAATCCGCATAGAGCTTGCTGCAAGTGATGATGGCATCGCGGAAAAGGCTGCTGACTGGTTTGTGGAGGAGAGTCTGGCCGTTAGTCGTGTAATGGATGATGGGCTGGTTATCGCAGGCGATTTTCGAATTGATTCATCGGGCCACATGCATTTCGGTATATTTGCACGGCCAGATGCTGGCAGTCGAAGAATAGGGCGTGCAGTACAGTATCTGTGCGAGGTGGAAACCTACAAAGCAATGTCAATGCTTGCGCTGTACAGGGCAAATGAATTAAGTGCCACGATGGGATCGATTGACAAAACCCTGACATCGATTCTGTCGGGCATGGTAGGGATGATCAACAAGCCCGATGCCATGCTTCAACGGCTGCTGGAGGTATCGGCTGAGCTGGAAAACATCATGGCGCAGTCGTCCTTCCGATTCGGCGCCACCGAGGCCTATGAATCCATCATTGAACAGCGAATCATTGCGCTGCGTGAAGAGCGCTTCGATGCGCTGCAAACCTTTGCCGAGTTCATGATGCGCAGGTTTGATCCAGCAATGCGCACCGTAAGATCCACCCATATACGATTGACACGCATGTCGGACAGAGCACAGAGGGCCAGCGATTTGTAGCGAACTCGTGTGGACGTAGAACGCTCTGCACAGAATCAGGAACTGCTGACATCGATGGACAAGCGTGCGGATTTGCAACTGCGACTGCAGCGGACCGTTGAAGGGCTCTCTGTCGTGGCAATCACCTACTATGCACTGAATCTGGTGCTGTATGTACTCGGCCCTCTGGAAGGTATGTTAGGTATTTCCAAAACGGTGATGGGAGCATTAGCAACACCTGTTGTGCTGCTGGGCGTCTGGTGGATGGTACAGAGGATCCGCAAGCATCTGGATTAGCAAACTGTCTCAAGCGTGTTAGCCAGTAAGTAACAACAGGCGAGGGCGAGTAGGGGGGAACTATTGTTGGATAATGCGCGCGTTGCGCTCCGAGCGAGCTCATAGGTCTCATCGTGTAGCTGAGCGGATTTAACCATGACGACAGCTTTTCGTTTTAACCCGTGAAAGTTGCTCGAAGCCATTGTTCGAGCCGAAGCGTCGCAGTCACATCGTCGCGGTTGTACCGAAGGATGTCCGCTTTCAACTGTGTCCGTCGATCAGCGTCAGTCTCACTCAGGAAACGGTTAAATTGCACAACCGACCACTGAGAGCCTGAATCATCGTCCTGCCACTGGAAATTGACTAGATCAGGGTGCTTGCAAATATCCTTGAGGCCGTACCCCTGGAGAGGCAGCACGAGGTTATCCATAATAGGTTTTCGCAAGTCGAACAACGGGCTGTCACTGCCAAGCAGGTAACGTACGGTCTCATTGTCTTCCATCGCATAGCGGCT
>ENA-ORXU01000510-ORXU01000510.1-marine-metagenome-genome-assembly--contig:-NODE-510-length-43657-cov-5.308582_pt1 | contig 43657 bp, 38 predicted proteins | sample MGYA00237869_ERZ511484 | MGnify/ENA metagenome assembly ERZ511484 | reverse complement strand
GCACCGTGCTGGAAGACACCGAGTTCCGCGGCCACAAGATGAGCGCCGGCGACCGTGTGGTGATGTGGTATATGTCCGGCAATCGCGACGAGAGCGTGTTCCCGGATGCAGCCACCTTCGACATCGCGCGCGAAAACGCCAACCGTCACATGGCCTTCGGCTTCGGCATCCACCGCTGCATGGGCAACCACGTCGCCGACCTGCAATTGCGCGTGCTTTGGGAAGAGATCCTCAAGCGATTCGAGCGGGTCGAAGTCGTGGGCGAGGCAAAGAAGGTCGAAAGCTGTTTCGTGCACGGCATCGACGACCTTCCCGTGCGCGTGGTGCCGAAAATCTAGACCAAAAAAAGCGGCCCCGCAAAGCCGCTTCTTATTTCCTATCTTACGTCAGCTTCAGCCGACGAGACGCTGGCGCTGCACGGATTCGAACCGGTCCCAGACGCCCTCTGCGCCGTGCCAGCTGCCTTGCGTGGCACCCTTGGAGTATTCCGTGGCGCGGGCCTCGAAGAAATTGGCATGCTCGACGCCATTCGTGATCTCCGTCAGCCAAGGCAGCGGGTGCTCCGTCGTGCCGTAGATTTTGGGCAGGCCAAGCTGCTGCATCCGCCAGTCGGCGATGTAGCGGATATAGGCCTTGATGTCCTCGCTCGTCATGCCCTCGACCGGGCCCATCTCAAAGGCGAGGTCGATGAACTTGTCCTCGAGCTTGACCACGGTCTGGCAGCAATCGGCGATGTCGTCGGCCACACCCTTGGTCAGCGCGCCCGTTTCGCGGGCGAAGGTGTGGAAGAGTTTTATCATGCCTTCGCAGTGAAGGCTCTCGTCACGAATCGACCAAGTCACGATCTGGCCCATGCCCTTCATCTTGTTCAGGCGCGGGAAGTTCATGAGCATTGCAAAGGAAGCAAAGAGCTGTAGCCCCTCGGTGAAGCCGCCGAACACGGCCATGCTGGTGAGGATATCGCGGTCGGTCTCGACCCCGAACTGGCCCAGATAGTCGTGCTTGGCCGCCATCTCCTCGTATTCCATGAAGGCGGAGAATTCGCTGTCGGGCATGCCAATGGTCTCCAGCAGAAGCGCATAGGCCGCGATATGGATGGTCTCCATGTTGGAGAACGCCGCCAGCATCATCCGCACTTCGACGGGTTTGAACAGCGGCATGTAGTTTTCCATGTAGTTCGCGCCGACCTCGACATCGGACTGCGTGAAGAAGCGGAAAATCTGCGTCAGCAGGTTGCGCTCGGTGTCCGTGATGTTGGTCGCCCAGTCCTTGCAATCCTCGCCCAGCGGCACTTCCTCGGGCATCCAGTGGACCTGCTGCTGTTTTTGCCAGAAGTCATAGGCCCAAGGATAGCGGAACGGCTTATAGGACTGACTCGGGATGAGGAGGCCTGAAGTGCCAGGCTTGAGAGGTTCCTGTATGCCCATAATGGTCGTCCCTTGAAAATGTTCGGAGCCGATACGACCACCACATGTGGGTGTTCCCTAGCTCAGTTGCGACTAAATGTGTATGGTAAACCGAAGATTACCGCCCTCATGGTCAACATAAGACTTTGTGTGACTGAGTCTGCAAGCGTCGGAATTGTCGCGGTGGATTACCCGACATTTGCTGTGTGCAGTCCGGTATGGCGCGAAATCTAGGGCGCGCTTGGCAAGCTAACGCGCGCTTGACCTCACGCGTCAGGCTTTGCACAAAGCCGTAATGCTGCGTTCCGAGCTTATAGATGCCCTCCATAAGGAGAATCCCCACCTGACGCGCCGCGACATGGAACGTGTCGTGGCCGTTGTGCTCGAATCGATTACGCAAACTCTCGAACAAGGCGCTCGCGTCGAACTGCGCGGCTTCGGAGCTTTTTCGACCCGACGCCGCAAGAGCCGCGCGGGCCGCAATCCCCGCACGGGCGAGGATGTCTTCGTGCCAGAAAAGCACGTGCCCTTCTTTCGCACAGGTAAAGACCTGCGGGCCAAGATCGATTACAGTCCCAAATAGTCAGCACCGGGATTTCTTCCCACGGACCCTCAGCAAGTATTTGCGTAACGGATACTTTCCACTAAATGGAGCGACAATATGTCCGCATCTGTTCGGGCAAGACCATTGAGGGAAAACACATGGGTATGATTTCAGAGTTCAAAGATTTTGCCATGAAAGGCAATCTTGTCGACATGGCAGTCGGATTTGTGATGGGGTCGGCATTTGCGACTGTGGTTTCAAGCTTTATCGACGGTGTCTTCATGCCGTTGATCAGCCCTGTTCTGGGCGGAATCGACCTGTCCAAGCTGACTTATGTGATGGAGGAGCCAACCATTGGGGCTGACGGCACGGTTATCGACCCCGGTGTGATCGTGGCCTTTGGCGGCTTCATCACGGCACTGATCAGCTTCATCATCGTCGCGTTCGTAATGTACATGATTATCAAGGGTATGAACAAGGCCATGCCAGAGGAAGAGCCCGCACCCGAAGGCCCGTCGCAAGAGGATTTGCTTAAGGATATTCGCGATCTCATGGCTGCTCAAAACGCCAAGATCTAGGCCCACACCGCAAGACCTTTAAGAGGCCGCCTGCTCTGCAGGCGGCCTTTTCCATGTCGCGTGCAGCCTGACACAAACCTGCCTCATTCACACATGTTTAGAGGCGCGCGTTGTGCAGTCGGCCCGCCATGCCTAGATAGTCCCCATGACCGACACACATCATCACAAGCTTATTGTCATCGGATCCGGTCCTGCTGGTTATACGGCGGCCGTCTATGCCGCGCGCGCCATGCTGGAGCCCGCCATAGTGGCGGGACTGCAGCCGGGTGGTCAATTGACTATCACGACCGAGGTCGAAAACTATCCCGGTTTTCCCGAAATACAGGGCCCGGAATTGATGGAGCATTTTAAGACGCATGCGCTGAAGTTCGGCACGACCCTCTATGAAGACATGATACAGGACGTCGATTTCACCGCGCGCCCCATGGTGCTCAAAGGTGACGGCGGCACAACCTATACGGCGGATGCCGTGGTGATCGCGACGGGCGCGCAGGCAAAATGGCTCGGACTTCCCTCGGAAGAGCATTTCGGCGGCTTTGGCGTAAGTGCTTGCGCCACCTGTGACGGATTTTTCTATCGCAACAAGGAAGTGATCGTCGTCGGTGGCGGCAACACCGCAGTCGAAGAAGCCCTTTTTCTGACCAACTTCGCCTCCCGTGTGACGCTGGTCCATCGTCGCGACTCGCTCCGTGCCGAAAAAATCCTGCAAAACCGCCTCCTTAACCATGACAAGATCGAGGTGCTCTGGAACACGACGCTGGAAGAAATTCTTGGTGACGAAAACCCCAAGGGCGTGACGGGTGTGCGCCTGAAAGACGTCAAAACCGGCGATACATACGAGCGCGATACCCACGGCGTCTTCATCGCCATCGGCCACAAACCCGCGACCGAAGTCTTCAAAGGCCATGTCGCCATGAATGCGGGCGGGTATATCGAGACCGTTCCCGGCTCCACCGTTACGGACGTGCCGGGCGTGTTTGCGGCGGGCGATGTGTCCGATGAAACCTATCGCCAAGCCGTAACCGCGGCAGGGTTCGGCTGTATGGCCGCGCTTGAGGCCGAACGCTGGCTGACGACGCAAGAATCGCTCGGCGCGGACGCCGTCGCGGATACACGTGCGGAAATCGCGAGCGGTCTTGACACCGCTGCCGACGAAATCGCCGACATGAAACAGAGCGTGGAGGCGGCGGAATAACGCCAGATCCATGCCCGACTCCATAGACTGGGATAAACTCAAAACCTTCCACGCCGCTGCGGAAACGGGGTCGCTGACCAAGGCCGCCGATCGCTTGCGAATTTCGCAGTCAGCCGTTTCCCGCCAGATCGCGGCATTGGAAGACAGTCTGGCCACACCATTGTTTCATCGTCATGCACGCGGGCTGACCTTGACGGAACAGGGGCGAATTCTGTCCGAGGCGTCCTCGAAAATCGCGCACACCGCCGCTCTCGCCCAAGCGACCGTGCTCGACTCCCGGAACAAGCCCCAAGGCAAGCTGCGAGTCTCTACCCCGGTGTCGCTCGGTGCGAATTGGCTGACCAGCGTCCTTCCGGAATTTATGAGCGCCTATCCGGATATCGATATCGAGCTGATCCTCGAAGACGAAGAGCATGACCTGGCAACTATGGATGTAGACGTCGCCTTACGGCCTTGGCCCAGCACGCAGGGCGATGTCATTGAGCGGCGTCTTGGCACGATATCGCAATCTCTTTTTGCGTCCGACATCTATCTTGCCAAGCACGGTGCGCCCACGTCGATCGCGGATTTGGACAACCACAGAATTGTAGCATTTGGCGACCTGATGCCGGCGCGACTGCATTCGGCAAATTGGGTTCTGAATATCGGATGTCCGGAAGGTCAGACACGTACACCCGTCCTCAGTGTGTCCAATCTTGTCGGCATAATGCGGGCTGCGGAAGCGGGAATCGGGCTGGCGGGTCTGCCGAACTATATGACGGCCTTATCGCGCCGCCTCGTCAAGGTTCTGCCGGAAGCCAATGGTGAAAGCTTCGACGTCTATTTCGTTTATCCGAGCGAGCTACGCGGATCGGTGCGCGCGAAGGTGTTTCGGGAATTTTTGGTTCGGGTCGTCAAGAACTGGAGTTAAAACCCAAGCTGAACCGCAGCTAAACGGGCACGGCATTTTTGCATAGCTCGCTTGCGCCGACATCCGTTCCTAAGATGTACGCGCTCTGCCATAGAGGGCTCATGACGCGGCGACGTCCTCCCCTTATGACGCCGCGTTTTCCGCTTAAGTATTGTTCCTCCCCGAACATTAAGCGATGACTTGGGCCGGGCAGCACATGTTGCGCCCGGCCCTTTTTCTTTTCCGACACGTTAACCTTTCATCGCTTAGACTGTGTTGTGGGGAAAGGACTGCAAGGGGCGATGGATATTAACGATAGACCTGAGGGGATCGTGCAAACCAGCGTGCGCGACGACCTGATCCGCTATATCGAGGACGTGCTTTGTGCGGGACCGGATTTTCCGATGGGAAGATACGAGGACAAGGCGCACTCGCTCGAGCAGATGTTTGGAATGCTGGACGTCGCCATGCCCATATCCTTTGCGATCCTCGATCCGGACATGCGGTATGTGTTCATCAACGCGCAGACCTATCTGATGCATGGCTTCGACCGGAATGAACTGAAGGTCGGGGATCCGCTATCGCGCGCCCACGAATTAATGGTTCAAAAAGGCGCGATCGACGAGGGGCTGATAACGGTCTCGGAAATTTCCCCTGAAATTTTAAGTCACATTCCGACTGGTCAGAGCAAGAGCAGCGTCATCGCGCTGCGCAATGGGACCTTCAAACGTCTGACACGCGTCAGGCTTGCAAATGGCTATACCGTCTCGATCGCCGAAGATGTGACGGAATTGATGGAGGCGCAAAACCTTCTCCAGGACGCACTGATACTGGGCCTTTCAGGGTACTGGCTGTATGATTTCGACACGAAAAGCTATGAGATAAGCGAATCCCTCACACGGATGTTGCGGGACGAACAGATCGAACGGGCCAAAACGCATGGTCCGCTTGTAATGGTGCATCCCGATGACAGGCAGCCGTTTCGCGATGCCTTGATCGGCATGCGCGAAACCAAAGACAGCTTCCGCATCACCACCCGCGCCGCCTTTAACAGTGATATTCATTTCCGCTCGACGGGTCGCATTATCCGTAGTCCGGATGGACAGGCACAAAAATTGCAATGTTTCGTTCAGGATGTAACGTCTCAGCGCAGAAAAGCGTTGGAGCTCGAAACGGCCAAGGATGAAGCGGTTGCCGCGTCACATACGAAGAGTCAGTTCCTAGCCAATATGAGCCACGAAATCCGCACTCCGATGAACGGTGTTCTCGGCATGGCGGAATTACTTGCAGGCTCCGCGCTAGACGACCGGCAGCGCGAATTCGTAAACGTCATCACGCGCTCTGCAACGTCCTTGCTGACGGTCATCAACGATATTCTCGACTTTTCGAAAATCGAAGCAGGAGCGCTCGACCTCGAACACCATCCGTTTACCCTGCCGGACATTGTGACAGAGGTGACGACATTACTTGCGCCAAATGCCTCGGAAAAAGGTCTTGAGCTGGTCGTGCGCTATCCGGAAGGACAAGCGAAATCCTTTCTGGGTGACGGCACCCGCATCAGACAGATCCTGACAAACCTGATTGGAAACGCACTAAAGTTCACCGAAAAGGGACATGTACTCATAGACGTCAGCGCCATACCCGATCCCTCCAGCAATGCTCAGCTTACCGTGTCGGTAACCGATACCGGAATCGGTATCGAGCCTGACAAGATCGACTCCGTCTTTGATAAATTTACCCAGGCAGACAATTCCACGACTCGCATTTATGGCGGTACCGGTCTTGGGCTCTCGATCTCCAAGCGCTTGGCTGAAATGATGGGTGGCAGCCTGTCGATCGCATCTATTTATGGTCAGGGATCGACGTTTACATTGACCCTGCCCCTTCAGCTCGACAAGACGGCCAAACCCATTGTGCGCAACACATCGCCAATGCGAGGAAAACGCGCCCTTATCGTTGACGATGTGGACGTCAATCGCCGTCTTCTGTCCGAACAGCTATCCGGCTGGGGAATGACTACGCTTGCAGTCGCGGATGGGGTAAAGGCGATGGCCGCACTGACAATGCGACAAGACGCTAACGACGGCGCCGCACCATTCGATTTCATAATAATGGATTTTCTGATGCCCGGCATGAACGGGCGCGAAGTCGCAGCGATGATCGACGCCAATCCCGACCTGGATCTTCCGATTTTGATGTTGAGTTCGTGCGACGCCAGTTTCAGTCCGCAGGAGGATAACCAGAACGGAATTACCAGCTATCTGGTCAAGCCTGTCCGTGAACAGGCACTTTTCGACGCTATTTTGTCCATGCTCTATCCGGGAAGTTCCGAGGCCGTCAAACCGCCAGCAAGCCCTTCACCGCGATTAGAAAAGCTAAGTGCTGTCGAGATTGCCCGCACCCGGGCAGGTGAGCCTATACATATCCTCGTGGCCGAGGACTTCGCCCTGAACCAGGATGTCGTGCGATTGATGCTGGCCGATACGCGTTACACCCCCGTTATCGTCGAGAACGGTGAATTGGCCATCGACGCCTATCGCGAGAGGCCGGAACTCTATGCCGCCGTTTTGATGGATGTCTCCATGCCGGTCATGGACGGATATATGGCCACGAGCGAGATACGCGCGACAGAAAAATCCATGCGCTTGGCCCACACGCCAATCATCGCGCTGACGGGTCACGCGCTGACTCATGAGCGGCAAAAATGTATTGAGGCCGGGATGGATGACTATTTGACCAAGCCCGTTAAGCAGGTGGAGTTGATTGGCGCTCTCGATCGATGGACGGGCAATGAAACCCGTATTGCCGTTGCCTAGAGCGCAGCTTCGAGGCGATCCATAGCCGTCTTGAGGCGGTCAAGACTGTCGGCATAGGACAGACGCACGAAGCCTTGTCCATTCACGACGGGCGCGTGGAACGCACTCCCCGGCACCATGGCGATGTGGGCCCCGTTCAGCATGCGCTCGCACCAGGAAACGTCGTCAGTCGTTTCCACGGCAGCGAATATATAGAACGCACCATCGCTCACATCGGCGCTGATCCCCGACATGGTATTCAGGCGCGCGAGGACGGCGTCCCGGCGTATGCGGTAGGTTTCGCGCCATTCGTCAAGAAAATGCTGGGGGCCGTTTAGCGCGGCCACGGCCCCGGCCTGACTGATGGATGCGGGACAGGAAGTTGTCTGGCCCGCAACCTTGCGCATGGCGCGAATAAGCCATTCCGGCCCGCCCGCATATCCGATGCGAAAGCCGGTCATGGCGTAGGCCTTGCTGACACCGTTCATGGTGAGTGTGCGTGATTTAAGTGCGGGAACGATGTCAGCCATGGTCGCGAAGGGCACTCCGAAACAGATGTGTTCGTAGATATCGTCAGAAAGTATCATGACATGGTCGTGGCGCAGCAAGACCTCGCCCAGAGCGGCAAGCTCGTCACGGCTGTAAACCGCGCCGGTAGGATTTCCTGGCGAGTTGATCAGGAGCCAGCGCGTGCGGGGCGTGATGGCCGCGTCGAGCTGTTCGGGGGATATCTTGAAGTCCGGCCCAGCGCGCACGGTGACGGGCACGCCGTCGAAGAGTTTCACCATTTCCGTATAGCTGACCCAGGCCGGCGTCGGCACAATGGCCTCGTCTCCCGGGGAGAGTGTGGCCGCAAAAGCATTGGCAATGACGGCTTTGCCGCCGGGCGAGACGTTTATTTCAGAAAGGCTGTAGTCGAGATTGTTATCGCGCAGAAACTTGTTCCGGATAGCCTCCCGCAACTCCGTCGTGCCATCGACCTGGGTGTAGCCGGTCTGCCCTGCGTTCATCGCGCGGGTAACGGCATCGAGAATATGCTGTGGAGGGGCAAAGTCGGGTTGACCCGCAGCAAGACTGATGACGTCGATCCCGGACTCGCTCAGTGCTCGCGCCGCCATGCTCATGCCGATGGTGGCAGACGGTGCGACGCGCTGAATACGCTGGGACAGATCTGAGGATATCGTGGTCATGCGCTTGGACTTAATGCAGGAACCGTCGTGGGCAAACCGTAATGCAGCCGCGACTGGGCAAGTGCTGCCACGGGAGATAGAAAGCGACGGGGAATCGCGGCCATAGTGGTCGGAGACGAGAACAAGAGGGGAGTTGCGGCATGGTCGATCCGACCCCTTCCCCTCACCCCGCATTTTACGCAAAATCAAGCGACTTCGGAGAGCGTGAGCGGCCAGCATTTCGGCCTTATCTGTCAGCGGATCGCCTGATCGACTTTCTCGACGATGTGGCCAATCGCTATAGCAGCGTCATTGCGGCGGTGTTCGCGGTGCATTTGGTGTTTTTCTTTGCGTTGTCGCAGAAACTCGACCCGCTGGAGCGGGTGATTGAACCGGAGACTCTCAGCGTGGAAATCATTGCACTCGAGGCGCAGCCCGAGCCCGTGGCCGCTGACGACATCGTCATTCCGGTTGCGCCGCCCCCGCCGCCACCCGTGACGCCACGGCCCCAACCCCGGCCAAGACCCACTCCGCCACCACCACCGCCCGTGGTTTCGGAGCCCGAGCCAGAGATTGTTGACGCACCTCCACCCCCTCCTCCCCCGGAGATTTTGGTAAACGAGACGCCCACAGACGAACTGGTGCCCGAACCCTTGCCAGAGCCCGTTGTCAAACCCGTAATCGTGCCACGTCCAGAGCCGGAACCCGAGCCATTGCCGGAACCGGTTGTGGAGATTTTTGAGCCTATTCCTGAGCCCTTTCCTGAGCCTCTCCTTGAGCCTGAGCCGGAACCCGTCATCGAAATTTTCGAGCCTGACCCCCTGCCCGAGATGATCCCCGAACCCGTCGTGCCGGATCCCTTGCCAAAGCCCGTACTGCCAGAGCCCATACTGCCAGAGCCGGTCGAAATCGAACCGCTGCCCGTCATCGAGACGCCTTTGGAACCCGCACCTGTTCCAGCACCTGTCTTCACACCTGACCCCGTGCCTGTCCCGGTGGAGCCGCTAGAGCTGCCCCCGGCCCCCGTCATCGTGGAGACGCCGGAGCCTTTGCAGCCCGAGCCGCCCGTTGATATTTTCACACCCGCGCCGACCATCCTGGCCTCGCCCGAAGCGCCGGAAACGCAGATCGAGACCGACCGTGCCGTCCCGGTCGAACAGGCCGCGCCATTATCGGATCTGATCACGGGTGGAAACCGGCTCAATCAGGGCAATTTGCCTCCGGTCGGGCTGCCGGGGCGTAATCCCAATATTGCCGGGCCGTCCGCCGGTGGTGGCAATCCGCAAGGCGGGACACGGCTGGCCTCGCCAGGTGCAGGCGGCTGGACGCTGGCGCCCGGGCCGAGTTCTCCGGGGGGTGGCTTCGACACGCTGCTGGATGATGTGCGGTGCCGCGAAGATGCGCGCAGTCATGCCGATTGCCCAGAATACCTGCGTCGCAACCGCGGGCGCGACGCAGCGGGGGTCGAGGCTTTCACGCAAGGTCGCCATGGCGGACGGGGGAGCCGTGCGGGCATTACGGGAACGGTCGCGGCGACATCAAAGACCGCGAGCGGGGATATCGGGAGCGGTGCCGAGAATTTCTGGGACGAGGGAATCGGCTCAACCATGTCGTCCACGGGGCCATCATCGACCGTTCTTGACGATACGGATTTTGGTAAGCTGTTTCGAGGACAGCCCGTGATCGGCGCGCCGACCGGCGGGCGCATCCGCGACATGTTCGCCGAACCCGAGGCGGAAGAAGATGAGTGGGCGCTGGAACTGATTACCGAGGACGGAGAAGAGTAACCGTCTTAGCCTGCAATTTTTCCAGCCTTCATCGCCCGGCGCTGACGCATGTAGTCCCAGCGAGCAATTTCGTCCGTGACGGACGCGACGGCGATCTCGATGCGCTCGACAATGCTGTCGCGGCGGCCGGGGCGGTTGGCCTGGCGGACCATGCCTTCTGCGTGGGCGCAGAGTTCTCCCAGCGCTTCTGCGCCTAGCGTACGTGCCGAGCCCTTGAGCGCATGGGTTACGGAGATCCAGCTGTCATCATCTGTCTCAGGATCAAGTGCGCGAAGCCACATCGAGGTCTGTTCAGAAAACAGGCCGAAGACTTCGGCCAGCAAGGCATCGTCATCGCCGGTGAAGCGTCGCAAATGGTCGAAGTCGATTGCCATATCCGCTTTCCCTGTTGCGCTTCCGCGCTTGAAATGGCGCGGGTCTCGGCTAGCTTGGCGGGAACGGGCTTCCAAAGGGTTAACCCTGAAGGGGCCGAGAGATGAGAAAGTCCTTCATGAGCCGCATCCCCTATCTGTCTCAGGCCCTGATCGGACGTTCGCGCTGGATGGACTTCGTCATGGGCGCTTGGTTCATTTTTGTCGCCTGGATGTTGACGCAGATTGCGTTTCAGACACCTCTGTCAGCGATAGGGCTGGAGCTTGGTATCGCTCCCATCATACCTGTCTTCGACGAGGATCCGAACGCTATGGCACTGATGGGTGGTGGCCTGATTGGCGCGGGGTTGGGTATTGCTCTTGGAGCAGTCGGTTACCTCATCCACCGCAATACCGAAGGCGGAGTTCGCAAGGCTTTCGCCTATGTCAGCGGTCTCGGCGTCGTCATGAGTCTGGTCGGCATGGGGCTTCTGGTTCCTGCCATGGGAGGCGACATGAGTGATGCGTCGCAAGATTGGCTTGGGAACATATTGGGGGCGTCGCCAATGGCCTATGCACTCCTTCTCTTGAGCTTTTGCGGGGCCATTGTCGGGGCTTGGCTGGTGCAGCGGTTCATTCACGGACGGACGTTTACATCGCTCCTGACCGCCGCGTCACGCTATCGCTGGAAGCGCATGGTCTGGGTGCTTTTGCTGACCTGGGGCGTTTATGCACTCACGACATTTGTCTTCTCGACTATGGGTATCGGCGGAGAGATCTACGCCAATCCGGAGCGATCGCGCATGTTGCCATTCGTTGTAGCGACCTTGCTGTTCATCCCGATACAGTGCGCGGCGGAAGAAATCATGTTTCGGGGGTATTTCAATCAGGCGCTTGGCAGATATATTCCGAGTGCGATGGTGGTGTTCCTGATCACGTCCGTGGCCTTCGGAGCATTGCACCTTGCCAATCCGGAGATCGCAGCCGCCAAGGAGGACGGGACGTTCTGGCTGGCGTTTGGGGGTTATACGTTGTTCGGGTTCATTCTCTCCATCATGGTATGGATCGATAATGGTCTGGAAGCGGCTATCGGCGTGCATATAGCCAATAATGCCTGGGCGGCGACGTTTATAAATTATGAGGGTTCCGTGCTGCCGATACCGGGGCTTTATCTCAGCTCACCAACCTCCACGGATACGTTGACGGGTCTGGTTGCCATGGCGCTGGTCACGTTCGGGGTCTGGGTGACGCGCAAGCCACACATCCCCGGTGATCCGCTCGCCAATCCGGCTTATTCCACCGTGCCGGCAGCATGAGTGATATTGCCAGTCATATCCGCTCGATCGAGTCCGCCGCACCCGAGTCCGTAGCACCTTTATCTGCATCACCGATGGGTCGGCGAGTAGCAGATGCGGATATTGTGGCCCCGCCCCGGCCCGAAGACAAAAGCGGTGAGGGTTTTGCAAAGGATTTTGATTGGGGCCCCGTTCCCTGGTTGTGGGTCGCGGCATGGCTTATCGGATGGGCGCTTCTGGTCGCGATCGCGGCCTGGTGGATCGGCGAGGGTAGCGTACCCGGCCGCGCGGTATGGATGTGGGTCGTCATCTGGGCGGTTGGCGGATTGGCAGTCGCAGCCCTTCTTACGCGGGCGGCTGCGCAGGCCATAGAGCGCGCTTCGACCCGTTCGCGATTGTCACGGGCGCACACTGAAATCATGCAATTGGAAAAGCGCCTGCAAGCCTCGACCGCATCAATGTTCCAAGCCACCCGAACACTGTCGGAGGCGACCGACATGTTGCTGGAACAGGTGGACACGTCACGCGACGACCTACGCAATCAGATCGCTTCCGCGCAGACATTGACGGATGCCCTGAAATCCCAGACCGAGGGCTTGGTCGACGCGCAGTCCGTGGCGACCGCGCAGGCGTCGGAGCGGTTGGGCCTGGCCTTGCCCGCGTCTGCCACACAGCCGTCGTTGAATTTGCGCCCTGCTCCGGACGACGCGCCAGTGTTTGCCACCGCAGATATCCCGGTGTCGCCTGCGCCTGTGGTTGCCAGTGTCAGGCCCACACCCACGAGGGACGGTTGGACATGGTCGGATATGCTAAAGACTGTCGATGATGATGCAGGCGATGTCATTTCCGGCAGCGTCATTTCAGGCGATGAGGGGGCGAGCTTTGAAGACGAAGACTATGATGAGAGAAGTTTCGATGATGGGGCGGCGAGCGTAATTGCGCTTATGAGCAAAGAGGGCCTGTCGCCAGATGTGCTTGTCGATGAGGGCAATATTCTGGACGCCCTGCGGATATGGAGCAGCCAGGGTCGCGCGGCTATGGGCCAGCTCTTGTCCATCCGGTTTGACGAACCTGCGCGAGTCATGCGGGCGCGGATCGACGCCGATCCATCCGAGTTGAGCATGGTACAGGCGTTTTCCGAATTGCGAGGGGAGACCATGGACGCCATGAGAGCATCCGAAAGACAGGCGGATTGCATGAGCGAGGCCGGCAAGGCCTGGCTGTTTACGCAGGCTGTTCTGTCGCTCTGAAGCTGGAGGACTAGCCCGTCGGGGCGAAGGTCAGCGTGCTCATCCATATAGCGACATCGTCGAGAGCCTCGCTTGCGGCAAGCGACTGCGCCTCCACGATAGCAGAAACTCGATTATCCGTGGCACGCGCTTGCCCGCGCACGGCGCGGCTGGCGATAAAGTTACGGGTACTTGAATCCGAGATTGTGACGTAAAGCTGTGCGCGAGCAAGCGGCGGGGCCAGATCGCCGCGATCATAGACAGCGGAAAAATCGCGAATTTCGATATGCATGCGCAAATCCGCACGCGCGCCCGCAACGGGAATGACGCTGATATAGTCTTCAGACTGCGACAGCCGGGACAGCGCGACATCCTGCACGAGTTGCGGAATGGTATCAGACCACTTCGCCCCACCGGCCGATGACAACGTACCGTCGGACGTCAGCACGAGGATGTCGCGCGTATTGAAGGTGCGCGGACTGGCCGGATTATCGACACGCACAACCTTGGCGTCCGATCGTTTCTGGACGTCGAGCGCGGGCTGAATGAGCGGGTAGATTTTAGGCGCGGGCGCGGGCTCTGGTAGGATCGAAGAGATGCAGCCCGCCATCAAGGATGCGGTGGCGAGAAGTCCGGCCGTTTTCAACAGGGTCTTCATTGGGGTATCTCCACGACTTCACGCGCATCGCCGACGATAAATTGCAAGGGCGCGCGCTCAAGCTGGCTTGCTATGCGATTCAGCGAGCCGACCAGCAGGCGTAAGCTGTCGGTCGTCTCTTCAAGGTCGGTCAGCCCGGAATTGGACAAGCGGTTAATGGCGTCGCGCGCGTCCACCACAAGCTCTTTACCCTCGACGGCAAGGGCGTCGTAATTGGCGACAGCCGCGTCCACTCCGGACAGGGCCGAGCGGACATCGGCCAGGACGGGATCGAGATCTTCATCGAGAACACCCTCGACCTTGGCGGCGACAGCCGTCACGCGAGCGGATGCAGCCGAAACGTCCTTTGCCGTCTGGGTGAACTGATCGATCAGCCCCTGGATGCCTTCCGGGTCGATTTCGGCCTCATTGAGCTTGGACGTGATAGAATTTACATTGGCGAGTATGCCCTGAAAATCGGCAATGGCTTTTTCGTCGAGGACATTGTTTGCACTGATCAAGGCACGTTCGGCTTCTTTTACAACCGTAACGCCCCCGTCAATAATGCCGTCAATGGCGCTCAGCTCGCCAGGGATCTGGTAGGGGCCACGGCCCAGATCCTTGAGTAGAGGAAACTCGTCTCCGCCGGAAAAGATCTGGATATAGGACAGACCTGTCAAACCCTGGGGTTCGAGCTGGGCATAGGAATTGGTGTGGACGGGCGTATTGGCGTCAACCTCGATGAAGGCGACGACAGAATTTGAATTTTCCGGATCAAGAGACAGCCGCGTAACTTCGCCGACGCGCAGGCCGTTATAGCGCACCTCACCGCCCTGGGTCAGGCCGCGAACCGCACCCGTAAAGATGACCTCATATTGTTCGAATTGCTGATCGAACTGCGAGTTCGACACCCAAGCGACGAAGGCGATGGCGGCGATAAACGCCGACAGGACAAATGCCCCAATCAATGCATAATTGGCCTTAGTTTCCATGAGCAGTGGCTTTCATGATCACGCCGTTCCGATTGAAGCGTCGCTATGGCGGTTTGAGTCGTCCGCCGCAACCGCCCCATCCTGCGACCTGGCTTTGGAGTCGGTCGCGGCGCGAGAACGCGGACCGTTGAAATATTCCTGCACCCAAGGGTGATCATATGAACTGACCGTGGCGAGGTCGCCGGTAATGCCGATCTTCTTGTCGAACAGTACGGCCACGCGGTCGCATATGGCATAAAGGCTGTCGAGATCGTGAGTGACCATGAGGACCGTCAGGTTCATGGCCGCGCGAAGGTCGAGAATTAGGCGGTCGAACTCATTCGCACCAACCGGGTCGAGGCCCGCAGTCGGCTCGTCGAGGAACAGCATTTCGGGATCGAGGGCCAGCGCACGGGCCAGGCCTGCACGTTTTTTCATCCCCCCGGAGAGATCGGCAGGCATGAGGGTTGCGGCATGGGGGGAGAGGCCCACAAGGTTGATCTTCATGTCGGCGAGTTCGCGCATGAGCGGGATAGGCAAATCGGTATGTTCACGCATGGGCGCCATGACGTTTTCACGCACGCTGAGCGACGAAAACAGAGCCCCGCCCTGAAACAGAACGCCGACCTGTGTATCGATGGTGGAAAGCTCCTCATCGGTGAGAGATGTCCGGTCACGTCCAAAAAAATCGATGGTGCCGTCCTCGGGATCTTTCAATCCGAGGATTGTGTTTAGCAGAACGGATTTGCCCGTACCGGAACCGCCGACGAGCCCGACGATTTCTCCGCGCTGGACCCTGAAATCGAGATCCTTGTGAACGACATTATCGCCAAACTGGCTGAGCAGTCCGCGAACGCGCACAAGTGTCTCGGCCTCGGATTTCGGGATGTCGGGCATCTACACCCCCATCAGGAGAAAGAGGATCGCAAATATCGCGTCCATGACGATGACCGCAAAGATGGCCTGCACGACCGAGGCCGTGGTGCGCGTGCCGAGCGAGGTCACGCTGCCCTCAACAGCCATGCCCTGACGACACCCGATGACGGCGATAAAGAGGGCAAAGACAGGCGCCTTGACGATACCGACCCAGAAATTGTTGGGCGTGACCACTTCCTGAAGCCGCGAGAAAAACAGCACCGGCGTGATGTCGGTCGGGCCGAGCCAGGCCACGAGCATGCCGCCGAAAATACCGCTCATCATGGCGAGGAAGGTCAGGATGGGAGCCGCCACGAAACAGGCAAAGGCACGGGGAATGACAAGCGTACGATAGGCGTCGAGACCAATGACCTCCATGGCGTCGATCTCTTGGCGCATTTTCATGGCACCCAATTGCGCGGCAAACGCGCTGGCGGAGCGTCCCGCGAGGATGATGGCGGTAATGAGCACCGCAAATTCGCGCAGTACCGTGATGCCTACCAGATCCACCATGAAGACCTGCGCCCCAAAATTGGCCAGCAGCTCTGCCCCCATGAAGGCGATGACCGCCCCGATGAAAAATGACAGCGTCATGATGATAGGCGCTGCGTCGAGACCGACCTTTTCAATCTGGGCGATAACGGATTTCCAGCGAATGCGTTGGGGCGACAAGGCAAGTTTGGCGACCTCGGTCGTAAAGTGACCGAGAAAAGACAGCGTTGCGACCGTTTCCTTCCAAACGCGGGTAGAGCCCCGACCGAGGCGGTCAAGCGTATCGAACCATTGGCGTTGCCGAGGCGGCGCTGTGCCCATCTGCGCCTTGAGTGCGGTGTCGATAAGAGACGCCTGCCCGTCCGTGCCAAGGACGGAATACTGCACGTCCCTGTCCTTGAGTGCGCGGGTCAGGATATAGGCCCCGGAGGTATCCAGACGACCAATTTTGCGCAAATCATAATCGATATGGGTGACGCTTTCGAGATTCATGCCGGAGCAGACGTCGGCATCGACCGAGGTAATGGAGTGGATGACCCAGTCACCACCCCCACGCACAGTCATGCGCGCGCCGTCGCGCGTCGTGCTGAACTGGGGTGAAACGAGGTTGGACATGTTGGAAACCAGGGGGCTGATACGTCGTGACAATCCCCGCGCCTCTGTCCAAGGTCAAGCCATGTTACGAACCCTTCACATGAAGACCGAACGCTTTGCGACGGACGGCGCATTCGCAATAGCGCGCGGTGCTGTCGCATTCGTCGAGGTCGTGACGGTGACGCTGCGAGAGGGAGATTGTGTCGGGCGCGGGGAGTGCCGGCCCTATGCGCGCTATGGCGAGACGGCAGAGAGTGTGAGTGCAGAGATCACGGCGGTGGCAGACATGATTTGCAGAGCGGATGACCTGGTGGCGGCGGCTAGCCGAATTGCACCGGGTGCGGCGGCGAATGCAATCGAGAGTGCCTGCGTCGACTTGCTGGCAAAGCAGCAGGGGGTGCGGGCTTGGGAGATACTAGGCTGCCCAGCCCCCGTGCCGCGGGTCACAGCTTTTACACTGTCGGTCGGGACGCCGGAGAGTATGGCAGCCAAGGCGTTGGAGACGGCGCGCTATCCGCTGTTGAAGGTCAAGATTGGTGGCGGTGCCGCACTGAATCAAATTGCGGCTGTCGCGCAAGCGAGGCCGGATGCGCGGCTGATAATAGATGCGAACGAATCCTTGGACATGGTCGGGCTGGAGCGTCTTCTGGAGACTGCGCACGCCGGAACCATTATGATTGAACAGCCCCTGCCCGCCGGGCATGACGGAGTGATCCCCGCTTTCGGCCCACCGGTGTGTGCCGATGAGTCTCTGCATACCGTGGAGGATTTGCCGATATTGAAAGCGGCGGGCTACCGCGCCGTGAATGTAAAGCTCGACAAGGCTGGCGGGCCCGTGCGGGGGCTGGAGCTGATCCGCGCGGCAAAGCGGGATGGATTCACGGTCATGGCGGGTTGCATGGTCGGGAGCTCTCTCGCCATGGCGCCGATGGTGGCAGTAAGCATGGAAGCGGATGTGCTCGATCTCGACGGGCCGCTATTGCTGGCAGAAGATCGGGAGACGGTGCTGGCTTATGACGCTGAAAAGGTCGGAGTTCCGAGTCGGGAACTCTGGGGGTAGTCGAACCTAGAAGGCCACACGGTCGCCGGACATGGCCGCGACATTGCGGTTTTGGGCGCGGCGGACGCGGCGGCCAAATTCGTCGGTGACGTCGCGAAGGCGATCGACGCTTATCGAGAGGTCAATCAGTTGAGAGGCCTCGGCGTTCGCTTCGGTAAAGACCTTCTGGGCCTGACGGGAAGCAAGGAGGGCCTGTTCCAGATCGCCCAGTTCATCGCGAACATCCTCGGACACGCTGGCGGTTGCCAGAAAGACTTCGGCAGCACTGACGGTCTGCTGGATGTGGTTTTCGGCCGTACGGATGTCACTGGCCAGCACGGTCGCGTCAAGCACGGCATAGTGCGAGGGCATATCGGAAAGCGATTTGTCTTCGAGACCATTCAAAAGCAGGGACGCCGCCGACTGCATACGCTTCCGACTGCTATGCGTGGACCAGCCCTTGGACGAAAAGGCGGCGAATAATCGTGCTGTGGCTTTCTCTATCACATTCGGCCCGGACAGCGATGCCGCAGCGGGTGCGGTGGCAGGGCCCATCGCACTCATGTCGACTGTGGTGCACGCACCTGTGGCGAGGGTCAAACTAGCCGCGATGGTCAGTATCGTAATGCGCATTACTGCGAGTTCCTTCCCATGCCCCGCTATCGCGGTGACGTGAATGCTAACCCCACAAGCATCCATATATGACTATGCTGAAAGACCTCTAAACAAACGTGCTGAACACGATCTGAATACACGCCAGCCCAGCGTCCCGGTATCGTTAACCTTTGGCTATCAGGCCTGTCCCGCTGTGCCAATAAGGAAAGCCAGAAAAGTATGACGCGCCGGGGTCGCCGTCAGTCCCTAGCTAGCGAGATAGGTCTCGTAGATCGAGAATCCCAGAACGAATGCGGTAAAGAACGGAGCGACGTAGCGAACGAGGAAAAGCAGGCCATTGGCGAGGCGTTCGCTTCCGACGATTTCGCCTGCGATGATTGCCCGATTCATGCGCCAGCCGACGAAGAGAAGCGTCAGGAGCCCGGCGAGCGGAAGCATGACGGAGCCGGTGAAGCGGTCAATGGCGTCGAGTGCATAGGTCTCGCCGCCGGGGCGAACGCCGAACAGGCTAATGAGGCCGATTGCGGTCATGACGCCGCCCATGATCCAGGCAGCCTTGGCCTTGGACATGGCGAACTTCTCATGGACATAGGCGACACTGGGTTCGAGAAGGCTGACCGAACTGGTGATGGCCGCGAAGAAGGCGAGGAAGAAGAAGGCGGCGCCCATGATGGTGCCGACCCCGCCCATTTCGTTGAAGGCATTGGGCAGGGTAATAAAGAAAAGCGCCGCACCGGAGGAGACCTCCAGGTTGAACGCAAAGACGATCGGGAAGATGGCAAGACCCGCGACCAGGGCCACACCTGTATCTACGAGGCCAACAAGCACCGCAGATTTCGGGATGGATATCGAGCGCGGGATATAGGAGCCGTAGGTGATCATGATGGCCGAGCCGATGCCGACCGAGAAGAACGCCTGACCCAATGCGCGACCCGCGACCGAGCCATTAATGGCGGAAAAATCCGGCAAGTAGAGAAAGGCAAGCGCTTCCGCCGTACCGCCGGAGTCGATCTGGGAGATAACGGCAAACAGGGCGAGGCCCGCGAGCAACAGGAAAAAAAGCGGCATGAGAACTTTGGCCGCAAGCTCGATACCTGCACTGACGCCACGCGAGACGAGATACGTCGTTATGAGTGCAAAGAGGAGGAACCACGGCAGGACACCAATGGGGTTGGAGATGAAGTCAACGAACTGTCCCGCGACCTGATCCGATGTCTGCCCCGTGAAGTCTCCCATGAGGAATTTGAAGATGTACCGCACGACCCAGGCCGCGACCACGCAGTAGAACGTCACGATCATGAAGCCCGCGATCATGCCGATCCAGCTCATGACCGTCCAGTTGCGGGAAACGCCCGAGCGCAGGGCGACATCTTTGACGGAGCCGATGGCATTGGCATCGGGCCCGGCCCGCCCGATCATGTACTCGCTCATCAAGACGGGAATACAGACGAGCACCACGGCAATGAGATAGATCAGGATGAAGGCACCACCGCCATTCTGTCCTGCCTCGGAGCTGAAACGCCAAAGATTACCGAGGCCGACGGACGAGCCGACCGCCGCCATGATGAAAGCAAAGCGTGATGACCATTGGGCGTGATTGGCGGCAGCTGCCATGATGTGTCCTCCCATGAAGCATCCTGCGACGCCTTTGGTCGCGGTCTAAAGTCTGTGGTCAGCCGTGACAAGCCGGGCAGACGTCGTGTGCAGTGGGTGAATTCCATCTTATAGATGGACGATGTGAAAAAAAATGTAGTTGCATTCGCAAGTTTAACACTCGATTCACCACTGCTCGATTAAGTTGCACATTCAGCTAATGCGTATTGCAAAGGCTAGGTGAAGGGGAACGACAATGTTTGTAGAGAAGACCATTATTCGCAAAAGCGTTTTGAAGGGCATGTTAAGGGGCATGCGCAAAAGCGTTCTGGTTGTGGATAACAACAAGTCCGTGCGTGACGATGTCCGCAGCGTTCTGAGTGCGGCCGGGCATGGTGTGGTAACGGTGGAAAGCACAAGTGCGGCAATCGCTGCACGCCGGGTGCATATTTTTGACGCCGTGCTGGTGGGGACCGGCATTTCCGTCGCAAAGGGGATCGCAGCGGCTCAGGCATTGCATGCATTGGAGACACAGGAAACACGCGTGCCGATCTTTGCGATCGTGGAAAATCACAGATTGGAGAATGCGAGGCACATTGCGATGTCCGGCGTTGACGGCGTTATGGCAAAGACGTTCGCGATCAGCGACTTCAATGAATTGATGGCGGGCTATCGCGTGATCGACACGTTGCGGTCGTCGGTATTTTCGCGGATGCACGACGCGGTAGGCCTTGCAGAAGCCAAGCGCCATTACGGTATGGTTCTGTCCCATGCGGAAGACATCACCGAAGAGACGGATGCAACCAGCTTTTCGGCGTTGTCGCGGATTGCGGTGCGTATCGGACTGGTCGCGCTCGCCCGGGCAGCGCGGGCCTGTGCAGAAGTCACCTCACCGGCAGCCCTCGGGAAGGCGCTGGCGTGGTTGCGCAACGAGGCCAACCTCGCGCGTGGCGGGTTGGCACGGGTCATTCACGGATTGCGCAATGGATCCTTGTCCTTTGGGGCCATGACGGGAGCGACTTCACCTTTTGGATCGCCCGCGATGCTGGCTGTCGGCGCGCTTTCCCAGCGCAGCCCTAGCGCCCGGAGCGTGGCAGTTCCGTATCCCGAAAGAGCTGTGCGCTCAGCATAAGGCCGAAGGCCGCCATCACCGCAAGAATGACCGTGCCGCCATAGCTTATGAGCGGCAGGGGAACTCCGACAACCGGCACAAGGCCCATCACCATTGCCATATTGATGAAGATGTAGAGCGCGAAGGTGGTTGTCAGTCCCAATATCATGAGGCGGGAGAACCGCTGCTTGCACTGCATGGACATGCGCACGCAAATGAGGATTACCAAGGCGTAGAGCGCCATGGTCGCGGTGCCGCCGATCAGGCCGAATTCCTCGCCAATCACGGTAAAGATGAAGTCGGTACGATTTTCAGGCACATAGTCCAGCATGGTCTGGGTTCCGGCCATGAAGCCTTTGCCATCGACGCCGCCCGAACCGACGGCGATCTTGGCCTGGGTAATGTGGTAGCTTGCCCCCAGGGGATCGCGGTCGGAATCGAGCAGTGTGGCAATGCGCGAACGCTGATAATCCTTGAGACCGTAAAGATAGAATAGCGGAATAGCGATAGCGCCACCCAGCGTAGCCAGTCCGATGACCCGCCAATTAATACCCGCGAGAAAGATGATTGTGAGACCCGTTGCCACAAGAAGAAGCGTGGTGCCGAGATCGGGCTGGTTGAGAATGAGCAGCATGGGCGCGCCAAGTAGCGCGAGAGCGCCAAGCAGGCCCTCGGGGCGGGAGACGCGCCATTCCGGGAGGTCGTGGTAATAGCGCGCCAAGGCGAGCACGATGGCGGGCTTCATGATTTCCGAGGGCTGGATGCGGGTGATGCCAAGGTCGAGCCAGCGCTGGGAACCATTGATATTAACACCGAAGAGCTCCACCCCCAGCAGTAAGACCACGGCACCGAGGTAGGCGGGATAGGCGAGCCAGTACCAGACGCGGACATCCACGAAGGCCAGCACGATCATGGCGGCGAGCCCCATGCCCAGGCGCACGAGATGCTGCATCGCACCCGATGTCCAGTCGCCATCACTGGCCGACAGGATCATGGCCACACCAATAATGCCGATGACGGCAATCAGCGCGACGAGTAGCCAGTTAATTTCAAACAGGCGGGCGCGATCCGTGGGATCAACCGCGGCGTAGCGGGAGGGGGGATGAGGGACGCTCGCCATGCGGGTGGAGTAGAGGGAGATGGGGAATGTGAGAAGGGTGAAGTGATATCAAGGAGATGCAAGTTCCCGGACTTGATCCGGGACCTCCCACTTGCCTTGAGATACAACAGGGCCAGCCATACCCTCACGCTTCTTACGATGGAGGTCCCGGATCTAATCCGGGAACTTCATAAGGTGGCAGACAATAAAGCGCTACGGCGCCAGCCCGTCACGGGGGACACCGTAGCCGTCGCGGCGGAGGGCTTCGCCGAGGGTGTCGCGGACGAGGTCGGCGGCGGAGCGGGGGCTGTCCCCGCCATGTTCGACGATGGCCGCGCAGGCATAGCGCGGCTGCTCGTAAGGTGCGTAACCGACAAAGAGTTTGTGATCCCGGTATTTCCAGGGAAGCTCTTTATAGGCGCCGGAGCGGCGCTCGGCGAGACTGATGCCGCGCACCTGGGCCGTGCCGGTCTTTCCCGCCATCTTGATCGGTTCGCCATTGTCCTCGATCCCGAAGGGATTGTTCCGGTAGGCTGTGCCCCCGGGAATAGAGGTGACGGCATACATGGCGTCCTGCACGAAGCTGATGGCACGGGGGCTGATGCCGAGCGGTTCGAAATCCGGCAGACCGTCGCCAATGGTCAAGCTGGGCATGACGCGACGGCGTCCATTGGCGATACGGGCAGCCATGACGGTAAGGTGCAGCGGATTGGCGAGAACAAAGCCCTGCCCGATCGAGGCATTGAAGCTGTCACCCATTGTCCAGGGTTGATTACGCCGGGCGCGCTTCCAGGCAGGAGTGGGCAGAATGCCCTCGGACTGACCACCGACACCGATGTCATAACTTTGACCCAGTCCGAGTTCGAATCCTGCATCCGCGACGGCCTCCATGCCGAGCTGTTGTATGATGGTATAGAAATAGGTGTCGCAGGATTGTTGCAGCGCGCCACGCATATCGAGACTGCCATGGCCACCGCGCTTCCAGCAGTGAAAGATCCGTCGGCCCAAACGCACAGAGCCGTTGCAGCGCACGGTGCTGGCGGGATTGATCTGTTGGGATTCCAGGGCCGCCGCCATGACGACCATCTTGAAGGTGGAGGCGGGAGGGTAACCGCCTGCGACGGACTTGTTGTATTGAGGTCGGCGTTCGTCGTTGTTCAGGGCGTCGAGCTCGGCCTGTGTAATACCGCCGACGAATTTATTGGCGTCAAAGGTCGGCATGGACAGGAGCGCGCGAAGTTCTCCGGTCTCGACATCCATCACTGCAAGCCCGCCGGCCTCGTCTCCGAATTTCTCGGCGGCAAAACGCTGCAACCCGGCATCGATTGTCAAAAAGGTGTCGCGCCCGGCGGTGGGGGCGCTGTCGGGCTCGGGCCATTCCCGCACGAGGCGTCCGGCGCTGTTGACCTCGACCTTGAGACGGCCTGCATCACCCCGGAGTTTCAGATCCTGGCTGGCTTCGACGCCGGTTTTGCCGATCCACATGGTGGGCTGACGCAGGAGGGGATCGTCACTGTCGGCGACATCGCGTGGCCCGGGGCGTCCGACATAGCCGAGAACATGGGCGAAAATACCGTCCGTCGGATAGGCGCGGCCCTGGCTGACCTGTGGCACGACGCCCGGCATATCCGGCAGGCGGAGGTTGAGCGCGGAAAAATCCTCCCAAGACAAATGATCGTCCACGAGGATAGGCACGAAGCTCGGCTCCCTTCGGGCAGTCGCGAGGACGCGCGCGCGTGTGCGCTCGGAAAGGGTGACGACCTCGCCAATCCGATTGAGTGCGCCTTGTACGGAGTCCGCGGATTCCGGCACGATAACGACCGAATAGTCGAGCTGATTGTCGGCGAGCACTTCGCCGTGACGGTCCCGGATGCGCCCACGGCTGGGCACGGTGATGCGGTAGTTGAAGCGGTTATCCTCTGACGCGCTGACATAGTCTTCGGCGCGCACGACCTGCAGGTAATAGAGGCGGGAGGCGAGGACGCCGAAAGTACCCAGCACACCCGCGCCCAGGAAAAGGGTGCGGCGATTGAGAGCGCCTTCGAGGTCAACGCCTTCCGGGGTCTGGGGTCTGCGCGCCATTAGTCGGCAGCCGCGAGGTCCGAGCGACCGGACACGCGATATGCCCGCAGGACAAGCGGGAAAACGGGGATGGCGACCAACGCATCGGGCAAGAGGTCGACGAGGGTGGCAAGGCTTCGGTTCACGCCGGCAATGAGTGCGAGAACGAGCGCGATGCCAAGCGCAAAAAGCAGCCATGAACCGAGCTCGTGAAAGGGATCTGTGCGCAAATCCGGTCGGATCAACCAATACCAGGTCAGTGCAAGCAGCGGATATGTGCCAAGCCGCAGGCCAAGCGCCATGTCGAGCGCGGTTCCAAGAACGAGGATGAGGAGGCAGCTAAGCCCGACATTGGCGTCACGCGGCCAGAGGTGCACAGCGATAAGCGGCAATAGCCAGAGTGCAAGACCAACACCGCCAAGATTGAGACCGAGCGGGGCGAGGATGCCGAGGACAACCAGACCGAGTGCGCCAAGCAGCGCGTCGAGTAGGGTGGGTTCGCGGTTCATTCCCCGCTATCCATATCGGGTGCGGAAACGGGTTCGGCCTCGACAGGCACCTTGATGATGCGCAGCACGGAGCGGCTGTCATCGGCTTCTCCAGGGGCGGGGATGAAGTCGCGGACATAGATGCGCACCCAGTCGGCGGTGCGCCCGGACTCGCTGAGATCCACGCGCCCATCCGCGGCGACAAAGCCGACAGGCAGCCCTTGGGGCAGAACACCGTCATCGCCCGACGTAACGATGAAATCGCCGGGCCGGAAGGTTTCGGCATTGTCAATATAGGCAAGGGTTGGGCGCGGGCTGTCATCGCCCGAGAGTATGGCGCGCGAGCGGGTGCGCTCGTTCTTGACGGCGACGCGGGAGTTGGAGTCCGTCAGGCGCAGGACGCGCGAGGACCGCTGACCCGTGCGCAAGACATGACCGTAAAGTCCATTGGTCGAAAGTACGGCAGAACCCGCCCTTATTCCGTCCCGCGTGCCCGTATTGATGAGGGCGGCGCGTTGAAAAGGCCCGGAGGTTTCGGTCACGGCGCGGGCGAGGATGACGGAATGGCTGGCGACTTCGGGCATGGTGATGTGCAAGCGCATGGCCTCGAGCTTGCGGGTTAGGGAATCGCGCTCGCGCTCGGCATCCTGGAGACGTCGGAGTTCGGCCTTGAGCCCGACATTTTCTTCGAAGGCACGGGCGCGGTCACGGCGCGTCTCGACAAAGGTTTCCACGCCGCGAAGAGGCATGGAAAGATAGGTCAGCATCGGAGCGGCCGTATCTTCGACGCCAACACGCAGTGCGCTATTGTCGAGAGGGCCGGAGCGGTCGAGAAAAAAGAGTGCGCCTGCAAAGGCGATCACCACGAGGATCGGGCGCCGGCCGGCTGCGCGGCGCTGGGCGAGATGTCCGGAGGCGTAGGCCACAACCCTCCCCTAGCGGATCAAACCGAGGAAGGCAGGACGCCCTTCCACTTATTGAGATTTTCGACCACCGTGCCGGAGCCGCGCACGACGCAGGATAGCGGGTCGTCGGCGATCATGACGGGAAGGCCTGTCTGCTTGCGGAGTTCGACGTCGAGATTGCGCAACAGTGCGCCGCCGCCCGTGAGCATGATGCCCTTGTCGACGATGTCGGCGGCGAGTTCGGGGGGCGTGGATTCGAGCGCGAGTTTGACGGCTTCCACGATCTGTTCGACCGGTTCCTTGAGGGCTTCGGCGATCATCGCCTCGGTGACTTTGATTTCGCGGGGGACGCCGTTCATGAGGTCGCGACCCTTGATCTGAACATTCATGCCGTCGCCATCGCGCGGCATGGTGGCGGAGCCGATTTCGCGCTTGACGCGCTCGGCAGAAATTTCGCCGATGAGAAGATTCGTGGTGCGGCGGATATACTGGATGACAGCGTCGTCCATTTTGTCGCCGCCAACGCGGACGCTGCGGGAATAAACGATACCATCGAGCGACAGCACCGCGATCTCTGTCGTGCCGCCGCCGATATCGACGACCATGGAGCCGGCGGGCTCATGTATGGGGAGACCCGCGCCGAGAGCGGCGGCCATGGGTTCGGGGATGAGGTAGGCTTTTGTCGCCCCGGCTTTCATAGCCGCGTCGTGGATAGCGCGCTTTTCGACCTGGGTCGCACCCGTGGGCACGCAGATGACGACTTTGGGCCTGCGAAACGGGCCTTTGCCGATGGCTTTCTTGATGAAGTGTTCGATCATCATCTGCGCGGTTTCGAAATCGGCGATGACGCCGTCCTTCATGGGGCGGATGGCTTCGATATTGTCGGGGGTGCGGCCGAGCATGTGCGAGGCTTCGATGCCGACGGCGTGCTTTTCCTTGCGTCCATTGGTGTAGTTGTAGGCGACGACGCTCGGCTCGTTCAGGACGATGTCCTTGCCCTTGGCATAGACCAGCGTGTTGGCCGTGCCGAGATCGATGGCGATGTCTGCGGAAAAGAGTCCGAGAAGTTTGCCGAGCATGGTTCGCCCCCGCGAAGTGTCTGGGAGTTAATGGGGAATACTTCCCCAATCAGTTGTTTCGGTTGTGGCTATCCGCCGCGCGAAATCAAGGACTTGTTTCGGAAGCGGGTGTGTTTTGGTGCATTTGTGCAGCTTTGCTTTTGCGGCGCATCCAGACGAGCCAACCGAGAACGAGAAGGCCAAGTGCGAGAAGGCCGAGCGCGAGGGCGAGGTTGTTGCCGCGCAGGATTTCGACAACGCCTTTGCCGAAGAGGGCAATGGCGACGATCTTGGGGATGATACCGATGGCCGTGCCGATGGCGAAATCGCGCGCGCGCATGGTGGACGCACCTGCAGCGAGGTTGATGAGCACAAAGGGTGCGACGGGGACGAGGCGCACGAGGAGTGCGGCCATGAGGCCTTCGTCGCTGACGCGATCGACCCATTTTCCCGCACGCTCGCCGAGCCTGGCGCGCAGGCGTTCGCCACCCATGGCCTTGCCGAGAGCGAAATTGCACAGCGCGCTGATAAGGGTCGCGGCCCAGCTGATGAGGCTGCCGAGCACGGGCCCGAAAGTTAGCACGGCTGCGCCGATCAGTACCCATTGCGGCATGCCGACGAAGGCGAGCGCGATGAAAAGCGCGATGGTTACGGGCACGGCGAGCCAAGCACTGCCGCCGCTGCCCATGATATCCGCGAGGTTGAGCGCGCCGGGGTCGATGACGGTGCGGGACAGGACGAGGCCGAGGAGGATGAGCGCGAGGGCGACAGCGCTCCATATCCAGTTAAGTTTGCCGAGTCGGGTCATACGCTCTTTTGCGCCAGCTCGTTGAGAATGTCTTGCGCGGATGCAGTGGGCGCGATGCGGGGCCACGACCCGCCCTTGGCCGGAGTTTGATTGCGAAACCAGGTGGATTGGCGTTTGGCGAGGCGGCGGGAATTGCGCTTGGCAAGGGTGATGGCCTCGGCGAGTGTGAGGTCACCATTCAGATGCGCAATGAGTTCGGCGACGCCGATGGCTTTGATGGCGGGGAGGCTGGGGCCGAGATTGCGGTCGGCGAGGGTTTTCGCTTCGGTGAGGCCGCCATGCTCTATCATTGTGGTGTAGCGGGCTTCGATACGGGAATAGAGGGTCTTGCGGGGGAGATCGACGACGACGCCTGCCCAGTCCGTGACGCTGGGCCGGGTGTCGGCTTGCCACTGGCTGAGAGGCTTGGCCGTGCCCAAGGCGACGCTGACGATACGGAAGAGGCGTTGCGGATCGTCGCCGAGGACGCGGGCGGTGGCGAGGGGGTCGAGGCGCTGGGCTTCCATACGGAGAGAGTCGATGGAAGTGTCGAGGAGGGCCTGAGCCTCCGCCCTGCCCTTTTCGGACGGGTCGGGAATGTCGGCGAGACCTTCGAAGAGAGCCTTGAAGTAGAGGCCCGTGCCGCCGACGAGGATGAGGGGTTTGGTGGCGGAGCGGATCAGGGCTTCGGCCTCGCTCGCCCATGCGCCGACGCTGTGGCGCACGCTGGGATCGATGTGACCATAGAGGTGGTGGGGGACGCCCTCCATCTCTGCGGGCGTGGGGCGTGCGGTGAGAGTCTGGAGTCCGGAATAGACCTGGAGCGCGTCGGCATTGACGATCTCTGCGCCGATCGCTTTGGCGAGCCGCAGTGCGAGGGCGGACTTTCCGCTTGCGGTCGGGCCCGCGATTGCCAAGACGGGCGGCAAATTATTTCCGTGTTTTGGAGACGGTTCCATGAGTGATGCTTTAGAGATGATTGCGGTGGCGGTCTTCCCCCAAGGCTATGAAGCGGAGGTGCGCTCTCAAGCGGTGACGACGCTGGTCCCGGAACACGCATTCGAGTGGGCGACGGATTTTTCGCGGGCTGAGCTCGAGCGGGCGATGGGCAAAGCCGATTGCGCGCTGCTGCCGCGGGAGGGGCGACGCAAGAGCGTTCTGATCTGTGACATGGATAGCACGCTGATCGGGCAGGAATGTATCGACGAGCTGGCGGATTTTGCGGGCGTGAGGGATCGGGTGAGCGCGATCACGGAGCGGGCCATGCGTGGGGAGCTGGATTTCGAGGCGGCGTTGCGGGAGCGGGTGGGGCTGCTGAAAGGGCTGCCGGAGGACGTGATAGCGGAGTGCTATGCGGAGCGAATTACGATCAATGACGGGGCGAAGACGCTGGTGACGACGATGAAGCGCAACGGTGCGACCACGGTCATTGTGAGCGGGGGCTTCACGGCATTCACGGCGAAAGTGGCGGAGGCCTGCGGGTTCGATCACCACCATGCGAATGTGCTGGAGGTGGAGGACGGCGTGCTGACGGGGCGGGTGGTGGAGCCGATCCTGGGACGGGAAGCCAAGCGGGAGGCGCTGATGCGCTACACGGACGGGCAGCCGGAGCGGGCGATCGCGATCGGGGATGGGGCCAACGATCTGGCGATGATCGAGGCGGCGGGGATCGGCGTGGCGTATTATGCCAAGCCCGTGGTGGCGGAGGCGGCAGGGTGTGCGATCCGCGGGACGGATCTGCGGACGGCGCTGTGGTTTCAGGGGTATGGTGAAGGGGATGTGGTGGAGAAGGGGTGACGAAACGGTCGCGGAGCGAAAATTCGATTGGCGATAGAATTTAGTGGAGGAACCGGCGCGACAGCGTCGGAAATGAGTAAGAGATCTGCGCTACGACTATCGGGCGCGACCGCTTCACCCCTTCCGACCTCCGCTTCGCTCCGGCCACCTTCCCCATCAAGGGGAAGGAAGTTGTCTCAGGCTCAATCGATACTCTTCCTTCCCCTTGATGGGGAAGGTGGGCCGCGACGTCAGTCGCGGGTCGGAAGGGGTGAGCGGGCTTAAACCAGTCTCGACTGCACGGACGCCGCTCTGACGAAACCTTTGAACAACGGGTGCGGGTCGAAGGGGCGGCTTTTGAGTTCGGGGTGGTACTGGACGCCGACGAACCAGGGATGGTCTTTGTATTCGACGATTTCGGGGAGGACGCCGTCGGGGGAGAGGCCGGAGAAGAGAAGACCTGCGGCCTCCAGCTGTTCGCGGTAGTCGATGTTCACTTCATAGCGGTGGCGATGGCGTTCGCTGATGGTGGTGGTGCCGTAAGCTTCGGCGACGACGGAGCCTTCGACGAGTTTGGCGGGATAGGCGCCGAGGCGCATGGTGCCGCCCAAATCGGTGTCGGCAGTGCGTTCCACGCGCTCGTTTCCACGGGTCCATTCGGTCATCAGGCCGACGACATTGTTGCCGTCGGGGCTGAATTCGGAGCTCGAGGCGTCGGGGATGCCGGCGAGGTTCCGCGCGCCTTCGACCACCGCCATCTGCATGCCGAGGCAGATGCCGAGGAAAGGGATGCCTTTCTCGCGGGCGTATTGGACGGCCTTGATCTTGCCTTCGCTGCCACGCTCGCCAAAGCCGCCGGGAACGAGGATGCCGTTGGCCCCTTTGAGGGCCGCTTCGATGTTGTCGGATTCGAATTCTTCAGCCTCAACCCAGCGGATCTTGACGCGGGTCTTGTTGGCAATGCCGCCATGGACGAGGGCCTCGGTAATGGATTTGTAGGCGTCGGGGAGGACGGTGTATTTGCCGACGACCGCGATCTTGACCTCGCCGGACTCGGGATTGTCGAGGGTGTGGTTGATGTCTTTCCAGACGGTCAGGTCGGCCTCGGGCGGGTTCTGGATGCCGAAATGGTTGAGGATTTCGCGGTCGAGCCCTTCCTCGTGATAGGCGAGCGGGACGGCGTAGATGGAGCTGGCGTCGAGGCCCTGTATGACGGCGGACTCGCGGACGTTGCAGAAGCGCGCGATCTTACGGCGCTCGCCCTCGGGAATGGGGCGCTCGGAGCGGCAGAGCAGGATATCGGGCTGGATGCCGATGGAGCGGAGCTCCTTGACGCTGTGCTGGGTGGGCTTGGTCTTCATCTCTCCGGCGACGTTGATGAAGGGCAGCAGCGTGACGTGGAGGAAGCAGCACTGGCCGCGGGGTTGTTCCTGGTTGAACTGGCGCAGCGCCTCGAAGAAGGGCAGGCCCTCGATGTCGCCGACCGTGCCGCCGACCTCGCAGAGGACGAAATCGACGTCACCGGCGTCACTGCGGATGAAGTCTTTGATCTCGTTGGTGACGTGGGGGATGACCTGAACGGTCGCGCCGAGATAGTCGCCGCGGCGTTCCTTGGCGATGATGTCGGAATAGATACGGCCCGTGGTGATGTTGTCGGACTGCGCGGCGGACACGCCCGTAAAGCGCTCATAGTGGCCCAGATCGAGGTCGGTCTCCGCGCCGTCATCGGTGACGTAAACTTCGCCGTGCTGATAAGGGCTCATCGTGCCGGGATCGACGTTGAGATAGGGGTCGAGCTTGCGGAGGCGGACCTTGTAGCCGCGCGCCTGAAGGAGTGCGCCGAGTGCGGCGGAGGCGAGGCCCTTGCCAAGCGAGGAGACGACCCCGCCCGTGATGAAGATGTAGCGCGGCATGGGCGCTCCCGAGGTTTGCCGGGAGCTATTCGTCCGGGGCGTCGGCCTCGGGCACGTCTTCCAGCGTGGGCGTCAAAGGCGTATCTTCGGGAGTGTCCGTTCCGATAATCTCTTCGACTGTCGGGACTGACTCTTCACCCGAGTCTATCGTGCGCGTCAAGGGCGCGGGGCTGTCCGTGACGTCAAGAATCGAGGTATCGCGGTTTTCCATGTTGAAAACAACGGTCAGCGCGATGCAGTTGGCCACAAAGATGGCCCCTACGATTGTGGTCATGCGCACGACATTGGTCGTGGCCGAGCGGCCGGACATGATGCCGCCACCCCCGCCACCACCGCCGCCAATGCCGAGCGCACCGCCCTCGGAGCGCTGGATCAGGATGAGGCCGGTCAGGACGACGGACAGGATGAGCTGCAGGATGAGCAGGACGGTGGACATGGAGTCTCCCTAGAGAAGTCGCGGCGCTATAGAGCCACGCGATGCACTTGGGAAGTGTGTGCGGCAGATACGAGGGGGAAGAGCGAGGAGCGAGAACGCCAAGAGAGCAAGTTCCCGCACTTGATGCGGGACCTCCATCGAATGTTCCAAGCCCTGTCGACACTCAAGACAAGCGGGAGGTCCCGCGTCAAGCGCGGGAGCCTTGATTTTAGTAGGCTTAGAACCGTGCCTTGAAGCCGACATTGACGGCGTGGGCTTCGGTGTCCTCGTTACTGATGAATTGCGGCGCGACGAAGGGGATGAAGCCTTTGTTGTAGACGTATTCCGCGCCGAGTTCGAGATAGGGGCTGATGGGATATTCCATCGACAGAGCGTGCTGTTGGTTGTCTTCCCAGCTGAGTTCACGGCGGGTGAGCGGGCTGACGGACCGGAAGTCGTCGCCGATGCTGCCAAAGCTCGCGACAGCCGCGATGGAGAGCGGGCGTCCGGCGACGATGGGCTTGATGCGGGCCTGGGCGACGAGGACGCTGAGCTTTTCATCGAAGTCGATATTGTCGAGATCGGTGGTCGAGCCGAGCGGATCGATAAGGTATTGCGGCAGCGGTGTGCCGTCGGGCGTGGCCGGGATGGCGGCCGCCCAAGGCTTGAGCGTGGACGTATATTCGACCATCGCGTCGAAGAAGGGCGAGGTGTATTCGGCATAGCCGTTCACGGCGCTGTTGCGATATTGGATGAAGTTGGCGGGCGGCGTGCCGTTTTGCCGGCCCTGGAAGGTATGGGATGTGAAGTTGTCCCGATAGATCGTGTCATGAAGGTAGCCACCGCCGACGGCGAAGATGCCCTGCCCGTTTGCGAGACCCGTATTCCAGGCTTTTTCGGCGCTGACGGCGTAATTGGCGATATTGTTGTCTTCATCGGCGAAGGCGACGCGGAGCTGGCGACCGCCGGAAAGTGCGGAGCCGGTCAGCTTGAAGCCGTCCTTGACGTAGCCGACCTCGAGCACGGGCTGGTCGGAGACGGCATGGAAGTAGTGCGCGCCTTCGTTGTGTGTGAAGGCGTTGTAGGAATCGAAATTACCGAAGTCGATCGTCTTGCGGCCGAAGGCGGCATAGAAGGGTGACTTTTGCAGGTTACCGAAGACGACAAACGCCTTGCGGAGCTGAAACTCGTCCTGATCGCGACCGTATTCGGTCTCGGAATATTCGGGCTGAAGATAGAGGGTCGTCCAGTCGCCAAAGGTCGAGGTGAACGACAGCGCGGCGTTGTTGATGGCGAAGACGGCGGCTTCGTCATCCGTGGAGTTGGAGAAGAAGGGAAAGCGCGACAGAAGCGGGAACTGGCCGTCAGTGTCGGTTTTTTGGTACATCAGACCGCCCTTGAAACCTGCGCCGATATAGAGGGAGTCGTCCTGGAGGAGACCGCTGGCGCGATTGGCGAGGAGATTGAGGGTCTTGGTTGTGACCGATTCCTGCCAGTCAAGCATGTCGCGTGTGTGGTCAGGCTGGGTACGGACGCCGATGCGTTCGCTGATGGCAAAGCCGAGTGGGGCTGCGCCGCGATCATAGGAGACGCCGCGAGGGGTCGAGAGGCCACGCAGATTGGGGATGGAACCCGTGACGTACCGGCCATTGGCAACGGCGACGCCGGACACGCCGGGAACGTCATATACGGCCGGGTTGGCGGCGGCGAGACGGCGGTGTTGCCAGCTCTGCACGACCGGTTGGGCATAGGCGGGCTGATGCACATCCAGCACGGGTGCGAAACCGCGCAGGCCTGAGCCGGGATTGGCGGTCGCAATGGCCCCTGAAAGCGTGGCGAGAGCTGTGCCGGTCGCGAGCGCGGCGGCGATGGTAAGTTTACGTGTCATAAGTCTATCCCCAGACCGGATTATCAGGAAGCCGCGCGGGCATCGCGTGCCTCACCGACATCGAAGCCGTGTTCGCGCACCTTGCGGTAGAGTGTGGAGCGGCCGATCCCGAGGCGGCGGCTGACTTCGCTCATCTGGCCTTGATAGGTGTCGATGGCAAAGCTGATGATGTCACGCTCAATAAGTTCGAGCGTGCGAATATGGCCCTCGCGGTCGAGAACGCGCACGTCCTCGCTGATGTCGTCACCGCTGACAAAGCTGTCGAGGGGGTCGCGCTTTTCGGGAAGATTGACCAGTTCCGGCGTCAGGCCTGAGAGCTGTGGGAAATCCGACGGCTTGAGCGTCACGCCGTCCGACAGGATCATGGCGCGGAAGACGGCATTTTCGAGCTGGCGGACATTGCCCGGCCAGTCGCAGGATTTCAAAAGGCCAAGTGTTTCCGGTTCGGCGCCCGTGATCTTCATGCGCTCGGAGGCATTTACGCGCTTGATGAAATGCTCAAGCAGTGCGGGAATATCCTCGCGGCGCTCACGCAGTGGCGGGATGGCGATGGGAAAGACGTTGAGGCGATAATAGAGGTCTTCGCGGAAAGTGCCTTCGCGCACGCATTCGGCGAGGTCGCGGTTGGTCGCGCTGATGATGCGCACATCCACCTTGACGGGGCGCTTGGAGCCGATGGGATCGACTTCGCCTTCCTGCAGGACGCGCAGGAGCTTGACCTGCATGTCGAGGGGAAGCTCGCCGATTTCGTCGAGGAAGAGCGTGCCGCCGGAAGCTTCCTGGAACTTGCCCGCGTGACGGGCCTGCGCGCCGGTAAAACTGCCTTTTTCATGGCCGAACAGAATGGATTCCACGAGGGTTTCAGGGATGGCACCGCAATTGACGGTGACGAAGGCCGCGCCTGCGCGCTCGCTGGAGCCCTGAATGGCGCGGGCGACGACTTCCTTGCCGACGCCGCTCTCGCCCGTGATGAGAATCGGGATATTGGCCTTGGCCCCGCGTTCACCCATGGCGATGACGGGACGCATGGAGGTGGACGCACCGATCAGATCCTTGAAGGCGAAAGCGCCCGTGGTCTGTTTTTTCAGCCGCGAGACTTCGGAGACGAGCGTGTTGACTTCGAGGGCGTTGCGGATGGAGACGACGATGCGTTCGGGTGAGGCGGGTTTGACGACAAAGTCGCGCGCGCCCTTTTGCATGGCGGACACGACCGTATCAATCCCGCCCTTGCCTGTCAGGACGATGACGGGGAGGTCGGGCTTGCGCTGCGACAGCTCGACCAGCGTGTCCATGCCGTTACGTCCGGGCATGATGAGATCGAGCAGCATAACGTGAATGTTGGCGTCCGGACCGGTCGCCATGTCGAGGGCCATGTCGCCGTCGCTCGCCTGAAGCACCGAAAAGCCCGCCTTTTCCACAACAGCCTGCAGCAGGCGGCGTTGGGTGGGGTCGTCATCAACGATCAGGACTGTGCGGGCCATATGCGTCTCCGGTGGAACAGCGCGAGCTTTGGCCCGACTGTCGTCTTGACCCGCTTTGTGGCGCAGGGAGGCTAAGGTTCACTTCAGGGACAAGGTTAAGACCTGATTAAGTTACCGGCACTCAAAGACCGGCAAAGGCGTGCGCGGGCTTGAGGGGCGTGGGGAGCAGTGTTAAGCGACGTGGAGGATTTGCCCGCGTGGCTCCAGTATAAGAGACCAAACATGGCCGACACGACGACACCCGAACCCGCAATCGATTATGCCCATGCGGCCGGCGAAATGGATGGCGACCTGCCCGTGGCCGGGCCCGGCGACATGCCGGTCGAGCGCCAGAAGGGCACATTCCAGGGCTTCATGAGCATTTCCCGCTATGGCGGCGCGGCCATCACGCTGATCGTATTCTGGTCCACCATACTGTTCGGGTATAATGGGTCGCCCGTGCTGACGGCGCTCTCGACGCTGGGTCTGGGACTGTTGCTGGCAGCGGCGCTGAAGCTGCGCGGCTGGTATGTTCCCGTGCTGATCCTGAGCTGCGTGTTGCTTGCCGTGATCGGCATTTTCGCGGGCGGCGGGCCGGATATTCCCGCGCCGGGCGACATCACGGTGGGCGGCTAAGGACTTAAAGCCGGTTTTGCGCCCATGGGTCGGGAGCACTGACCAAGAACTTCGCGATGACGGGCTTTAGCTGTCGCAGGCGAGGCTTGCGAGTTCCAGACGGAAGGGACCGTCGCGGCCATCGGCGAGGATAATCCCGATTTCGCGGACCTCGGACTGGTTGAAGCTATCCACAGGGACGTCGCGACCGAAAACGGATGTGCGGAAATCTTTGAGCGGGATGGTGACGTCGGCCCATTCGCCCGCAGGGGTTTCGGGGATGTCGAGCTGAAAGCTGACGGGGCGGAATCGGTAGCGCTGATCGGTGCGGAAGGTGAGCGTGTAGGCCCGGCCATCGGGTTTCAGGCGCATGTCGATAGCCTTCGCGCCGTCCAAGCTTCCCGTCTCGACGGGGAGGCGGATGGAGGAGAAGCCGCCGCCATTCGTGTTGATAATCCCCTGAAAAACCATGTGACCGCCATCTTCCGTGGCTTCGAAAAATCGGGTTCCGGTAGAACGACCGCCCATGACGCCGTCGAGGACGGTTTTCCAGGGGGCGATGACGGATTCGGTGTCAAAGGTCATGAGCACGGGGCAGAGGTCTCCTGTGATGGGATTGGGGTCGGACGTGGCATCCGCGGCGCACGCGATGAGGGCAAGCGGAAGCATGATGGTGAGCAGGCGCATATGGGAGGAATGGCCGGGCGGAGGCGCAGTTCCGCAATGCATTGCACGCTCGGACGATAGTGAGCTTTAGTCGCGGCGGGTGAGGCGTTTGGCGAGGCGGAAATCCTAGACCCATGCCCCGCCTGTGGCTTTGAGGAGCGCATCCGCCCGGCCCCGATCCGGGGGTGACAGTCCATCAGAGTTGTCGAGGCCGGCCTGGATGCGGAAGAGGGAGAAGGGGCGCGCAAGCGTCTGACTGGTCGTGCCGGCGATCGTAAAATTGACCGTGACGAATGCGCGCGGGAGGAACTCACCGTCATGGGCGGCGAGGAAATCGTTTGTGGTCTGCAGGACAGGGCCGTCTTCCGCGAAGGGCGGGCGGGAAGGGGCAGGAATGTGTCGGGAACGCCGTCGGTGAGTTCGCCACTGCTATGATTGCCGTTGCGCAGGCGTTCGACCCACACGGCCACTTTTGGGGTACGGGCTTTCATGAGCTTACGCTTTGAGGGATCATGGTAGAGGGAGGCGTAGAGCGGGCTGTAAAGGGCGAAGTCGGTTTGCAATCGGGTAACCCTGAATCTTCGCAGCTATCCAAGATGGGTCTGCGGGAGTGCGGGCATGAGAGTCCCCATCATATCGGCGTGGAATTACGCCCTGATCGTCGGCTGCACCTTTGCGCTGGTGCTGGGTGGACGGTCGCTGGTCAGCATTGCCGAGAAGGATGTGCGTTGGACGGAAGGCGCTCATGCGCGGGCGACGGTGCTGTCGCGAAAAGGGTATGGTCGGTGGTCAGAGCAGGATTTTGAAATCCGCTATAGGTTGGACGATGTCGTTGCCGCGGGCGACAGTGTTCTGCCGGGATATGATGCGATGTTATACGGTGCGGATGCGCGGGATTTTGCCGTGGGGACGCAGTTCGATGCGCGCTATATCCGCCGCGATGGTCAGGTGCTGCCGATATTGCAGCCGGTCGGAAATCAAACGCGGCTGCTGACGTGGGTTCTGCTAGTGCTGGGATTGCACTGGCCGGCGAAACACCTGACGTTGTGCTTTTGGAAAGCGCGGGACAGGCGCCGCCGCCTTTCGGAAGAAGTGGGCGAATGGCTAGCCACGCCTGGGCCGAATTTCGACTGGGACTGACGGCTTGCCCTGCCCAAACGCGCGGGGCATTGGCTGTGCATGACCGAGCCCACGATACCACCGCCGCTTCCCGACACGAAGCTGTCTGAAAACCCCAAGCCCGACAATTCCGGGGCGAAGATGGCGGTGGAGTATGGGCCGATCCTGGTGTTCGTACTGCTGTATAACTATTTGCGGCGCGATGATCCGGACGGGGCGATCTTTACGGCGGCGACGGTGTTTGCGGTCGTGGCGGTGCTGGGGCTGCTCTATTCCAAGTTCAAGCTGGGTCGGCTGTCGCGGGTTCTGCTGTTTACGACGGTGCTGATCGTGGTGGCGGTAGGCGCGGCCTATCTGTTCGATGATCCGCGCTTTATCTATATGCGGCCGACCGTGGTGAATGCGCTGTTTGGCGTGGTGGCGATCGGCGGAGCGTTAATCGGCAAGAATGCGGTGAAGATGCTGATGGGCGCGGCCTACACAATGCCGGACGCCGCGTGGAAGACCATCGCGATCCGGTTTGGGGTGTTTTTCTTTGCGATGGCTGCGCTGAACGAGGTGGTGTGGCGGACGCAGACGGAAGCGTTCTGGGTCGGGTTCAAGCTGTGGGGCTTCCTGCCGCTGACCTTCGGCTTCATGCTGAGCCAGATGCCGTTCATCCTGCGCCATGCGTCGGAGGCAAAGACTGCGCCTTCCACTGGGGCAACTGAAGACGAGACGTTGCAGGACTAGCTCCCCTGCCCTAACGCGCCGCAACTCTTCTAAGGCAGACCCCCATGGACACGACCGGATCGGTATTCGCGGACAGTTTTTCCGCGACCAAAAGCTTTGCCGCAGACATGGCCGATGACTGGAAAGGTCTGACGCCGTCCACGATGAAGACCGAAGTCCTGTCGGGGCTGACGGTGAGCCTGGCGCTGGTGCCGGAAGCGGTGGCGTTCGCGCTGGTCGCGGGGCTGGCGCCGCTGGTGGGGCTCTATGCGGCGTTCATCGTGGGGCTGGTAACGGCGCTGTTCGGCGGGCGTCCGGGAATGATTTCGGGCGCGACGGGGGCGCTGGCGGTCGTGATGATCGAGATGACGCACGAAATCACGGATGTGCGGGGGCTGTCGGCGGATCTGGCGGCGGAATATATCTTTGCGACGGTGATCCTGATGGGGGCGTTCCAGGTCGGAGCGGGGCTGCTGCGCTGGGGGAAGTTCATCCGCATGGTGCCCTATCCGGTGATGCTGGGCTTTGTGAACGGGCTCGCCATCGTGATCGGACTGGCGCAGCTGGAGCAGTTCAAGATAAATGACGGTCAGGACTGGATGAGCGGGTCGGAGCTTTACTGGAGTCTGGGGCTGGTCGCGCTGACCATGGCGATCATATGGCTGTTGCCCAAGGTGACGCGGATCGTGCCCGCCCCGCTGGCGGCCATCGGGATCGTGGCGGGTATCGTGATCGGGTTCGGCATCAATGTGCCAACGGTGGCAGACCTTGCGAGCATTAAGGGCGGGTTGCCCGTGGCGAGTGTGCCGGAGGTACCGTGGACGTGGGAGACGCTGCAATTCATCCTGCCTTATGCAGTCATCCTTGCGGCGATCGGGCTGATCGAGAGCCTGCTGACGCTCAATCTGGTCGGCGAGATCGTGGACAAGAAAGGCGGCGCGTCGCAGGAATGCACGGTGTTGGGCGGGGCGAATGTGCTCTCCGGTGTGTTCGGATCGATGGGCGGCTGCGCGATGATCGGACAGTCGATGATCAATATCAAATCGGGCGGGCGCACGCGGGTCGCGGGCACGGTCGCGGCGGTTTTGCTGCTGTGTTATATCCTGTTCGCCTCGCCGCTGATCGAGGTCATCCCGCTGGCGGCGCTCGTGGGCGTGATGTTCATGGTGGTGATCGGGACGTTTGCGTGGAAGTCGATCGAAATTTTGCGGCGTGTGCCGCGCTCGGATGCGCTGGTGATTATCCTGGTGACCGTCGTGACGGTGATGGAAGACCTCGCCGTGGCCGTGGTGGTCGGCGTGATCGTGAGCGCGCTGGTGTTTGCCTGGCGTCAGGCGACATCGATCCGCATTCAGCGCACGGAGACCGAGGGCGACACCAAGGTCTATTACATGGCGGGGCCGTTATTCTTCGGATCGACGGAGAAGTTCGCCAATCTGTTTTCCGCGCGGAGCGATCCCGACGAGGTGGTGATTGATTTTGCCGAAAGCCGCGTGGTGGATCATTCGGGGCTTAGCGCAATTGATGCGCTGGCGGACCGGTATGCCAAGCGGGGCAAGAATTTGCGCTTGCGGCACTTGAGTCAGGATTGCCGCGAGTTGTTGCAGCGTGCGGGGCAGTTGGTGGAGCCCGCCGAGGACGATCCGGAATATGGTGTGGTCGCAGATTACAAGAAAGATTGGGGTGTAAAGGTCGGGCGCACGAATACGGGCCATTAGGGTCGGATGATCGGCTCCTGGATGGCGCCCGTATAGCGGGCGGTGACGAGGCCTGCGTCATTTATGACGAAAGTTTCCGGCACGCCGCGCACGCCCCAATCGGGGAGGGATTTGCCCTCGGCATCGAAGACGAGGGCGACGAAGGGGTTGCCCTTGTCGGCGAGATAGCGGGCCATCTTGGCTTCGTCGTCACGGTAGGCGACGCCGACGATGGGTATGCCCTTATCGGCCATCTGCATGAGGATGGGATGTTCGGCCAGGCACGGCGTGCACCAAGTCGCCCAGAAGTTCACGACATGCGCGCCGTCGGGGATGGTGCCCGCGAGGATGGGCGCGTCGATGGGCGGGGCGGGCTGGCCGACCATGGGGTCGAGCGTGCCCGGCCCGCGCAGGAGGACGACGGCGAGGGTGAGGATGAGGGCGAAGAAGAGGCCGACGGCGGCGAGGGCGGGGAGGTTGCGGGTCGAGGTGGGGGTTGGCATGGGTGGGATGTAGGGGGTGGAAAACGATCAATGCAAGTTTCTTCCTTCCCCTTGATGGGGAAGGTGGCGCTGCGCGGAGCGCAGGGTCGGTAGGGGTGAAAGCGGAACGAGACTAGACAAGATGGCGATGGCACTGCCCTCACCCCTTCCGGCCTCGCTTCGCTCACCCACCTTCCCCATCAAGGGGAAGGAAGAGGCTTCGGTCGCACCACGCCGCATTGCCCTGCCCTGCCCATGCGCTATAGGGTTGGGGATATTACGATTCCGACCTCTTCGAAGGATACCCCATGGCTTCTCTGGACAGTTTCAATTGCGAGCGCACGATGGATGTGCGCGGCGGGACCTATACCTATTACGACCTGAAGGTCGCGGAGAAGAACGGACTCGACGGGATTTCGAAACTGCCGAAGACGCTGAAGGTGTTGCTGGAGAACCTGTTGCGCCACGAGGATGGCGATACGGTCAAGAAGGAAGACATCCAGGCGATTGCGGACTGGTTGAAAACGCGCAAGTCCACGCACGAGATCGCCTATCGCCCGGCGCGGGTGCTGATGCAGGATTTCACGGGCGTTCCGGCCGTGGTCGATCTGGCGGCGATGCGCGATGCGATGGTCAATCTCGGCAAACCCGCCGACAAGATCAATCCGCTCAACCCCGTCCACCTCGTAATCGATCACTCGGTGATGGTGGATTATTTCGGCACGCCGGACTCCTTCGCGAAAAACGTCGAGCGCGAATATGAGCGCAATGGCGAGCGCTACAATTTCCTGAAATGGGGCCAAGGGGCGTTCGACAATTTCGCCGTGGTGCCTCCCGGTACGGGCATCTGCCATCAGGTGAACTTGGAGAACCTCGCCCAGACGGTGTGGACGAAGACCGAAGGCGGCAAGACCTATGCCTATCCGGACACGCTGGTCGGCACCGATTCCCACACGACCATGGTCAACGGCCTGGCCGTTCTGGGCTGGGGTGTGGGCGGTATCGAAGCGGAAGCGGCGATGCTGGGCCAACCCGTCTCCATGCTGATCCCCGAAGTGGTCGGCTTCGAGCTCAAGGGCAAATTGCCCGAAGGTGCGACCGCGACGGACCTGGTGTTGAAGGTGGTGCAGATGCTGCGCGCGCATGGCGTGGTGAGCAAGTTCGTGGAATTCTATGGTGCGGGTCTGGACAATCTGAGCCTCGAAGACGCGGCGACCATCGCGAACATGGCACCGGAATATGGCGCGACCTGCGGCTTCTTCCCCGTCGATGACGACACGCTGCGTTACCTCAAGGCGACGGGCCGCGACGAGACGCGCATCGAGCTGGTGGAGAAGTATTCCAAGGCGCAAGGCCTGTTCCGCGATGCGGAAGTGGCGAGCTATACCGATACGCTGAGCCTCGACATGGGTGAGATCGTGGCCTCGCTGGCCGGGCCGAAGCGCCCCGAAGACCGGTTCGACCTGCGCGGCGCGGATAAGACGTTTGCAAAGATTCTCCGCGATACATTCGACAAGACGCCGACGGGTGACAGTGCGGTCGCGGTCAAGGGCCATGATTTCGACCTCGATCACGGCGATGTGGTGATTGCGGCGATCACGTCCTGCACGAACACGTCCAATCCGAGCGTCATGATGGCGGCGGGTCTGGTGGCCAAGAAAGCCAATGCGCTGGGCCTGCAGAGCAAGCCGTGGGTGAAGACCTCGACCGCACCGGGGTCGCAGGTCGTGGGCGAATATCTGGAGCGCTCCGGATTGCAGGACGAGCTGGATGTACTGGGCTTCGATTTGGTGGGCTATGGCTGCACGACCTGTATCGGGAACTCCGGCCCGATTGCGCCGGAGTTTTCCGAAGCGATCGCCGAAGGCGATCTGGTGGCGTGCTCGGTGTTGTCGGGTAACCGCAACTTCGAGGGCCGGATTTCGCCGGACGTGAAGGCGAACTTCCTTGCGTCGCCGCCGCTGGTGGTGGCCTATGCGCTGGCAGGATCGCTGCACCATGATTTCGACCGCGACCCGTTGGGCGTGGACCATGACGGCAATGACGTCTTCCTGCGCGATCTGTGGCCGACGAGCCAAGAGATCGCCGAGGTCGTGCGCAAGACGGTCACGCGGGAGCTCTTCGTGGAGCGATACGGCGACCTCTATAAAGGCGATAAGCAATGGCAGAGCATCGAGACGGGCGGCGGCGAGACCTATGACTGGCAGCCGAGCTCAACCTATGTGCGCAACCCGCCCTATTTCGACGGCATGGGCATCGATCCCGAGCCGATCGGCGATGTGAAAAATGCGAACATCCTCGCGCTGCTGGGCGATGCGATCACGACCGACCACATCAGCCCGGCCGGCAACATCAAGCATGACGGCCCGGCCGGCGAGTACCTTGCCGAGCGTCAGGTGCCGAAATCCGAGTTCAACTCCTTCGGTTCGCGCCGCGGCAATCACGAGGTGATGATGCGCGGCACATTTGCCAATATCCGCATCAAGAACCAGATCGTTCCGGGCATCGAGGGCGGCATCACCAAGCACATCCCGTCTGGTGAGGTCATGCCGATCTATGACGCAGCGATGAAGTACCATGATGCGAACACCGACCTCGTCGTGTTTGCGGGCTCGCTCTACGGCAATGGCTCTTCGCGCGACTGGGCGGCCAAGGGGACGATCCTGCTGGGCGTGAAAGCGGTCATCGCGACGAGCTTTGAGCGCATCCACCGCTCCAACCTGATCGGGATGGGTGTGCTGCCGCTGGAGTTCATGGACGGGCAAAGCTGGCAGTCACTGGGGCTGAAGGGCTCCGAGACGGTCGATGTGATGGGGATCGAAGGGCTCGCGCCGCGTGGGACGCTGCCGGTGCGGATCACCTTCCCGGACGGCAAGGTCGAGGAGATCACCGCGCGCGTGCGCATCGATACGGATAACGAGCACGCCTATTACAAGAATGGCGGAATCCTGCATTACGTGCTGCGGAACCTGGCGCGGGAAGAGGATGCGCCGCTTGCTGCTGAGTAAACGCTCCACATTTATTTATAGAGAGCCGCTCTTTTGGGGCGGCTTTTTTGTTGGCTGGCCCTCTTTGACCTCCTCCCGGCCTGCGCCGGGAAGACGGAAGGGGGAGACCGGGATGCGGCTCGACGGCCGGACAGTCAAACGTCGGTTGACTGGAAGATGAACGCGAGGCTCAGTGTGAAGTCAGTGAGGGCAGGCTATCGCACTCCCATGACACGTATGGCTCCACTCCTGCTGGCTCCGCTGTTTCTGATCGGCTGTGCGTCCTCCTATACGGCGGAGTCGTGCCCGGCGGTGAAGTACCGCTG